>ENA-OUOY01002197-OUOY01002197.1-human-gut-metagenome-genome-assembly--contig:-NODE-2197-length-10193-cov-3.666897_pt1 | contig 10193 bp, 7 predicted proteins | sample MGYA00237937_ERZ548767 | MGnify/ENA primary metagenome ERZ548767 (study PRJEB26490, sample SAMN05356887) | human gut metagenome | biome: terrestrial biome; feature: human-associated habitat; material... | reverse complement strand
ACATGATAACGGACATAACACCAGGTTCTTCGAAACCGTTTTTAGGAATGTTAGCCAGAATACAACCGAATGCGATTGGGGACAGCAGTAAAGGCTCGAAACCTTTAGCAATAGCCATATAAAGCAGAAGCAGACCAACGCAGATCATGATTACATGACCGCCTGTCAGTGCAGAGAAGCCGGAGTCTGCCCATACAGAAGACAAAGCAACAAAAAATGCCTCAAACATGTGAATTTTTCCTCCTTGTTTCCCTTAATTGGGATGTTATAAGTGCAAATAAGCTCCACAATAATGCTACAACACTTTCATTTTAACTGTATCACCACAGTCTCCCCTAGTCTACCTGTGGTCTGCTTGGCGAAGCAAGCAGAACATCAGAAAATGTCATTTCTTCTTATGAAGCTGCTTAAAGCAGCAGCACTGCTTTGAAACCTTTTTTACAGCTAAATCTTATTTAGCCTTGGTAGGATCAACTACCTGGATTAAACTCATCAACATGCCTAATCCGATTAGAACTCCAAAGACAATGGTCATGTTGATTATGGCAATCAGCCATGGATTTGTTGTTACAGGACCCACTGTTTATCACCTCTTCCTAAGATAATTAAAGGGGAACTAAGTTCTATAAGCAAGATGCTTATCTTACTTTAATAAGTATAAAGTTATATTTTTTTATCTTCTGTTGCACAGGCCACACTGTTTTCCGTCAAACAGTTACTTTATTTACATAATTATTTCACTTTAACTTCTATACTATTTCAAAAGTTCATTAATCGTTTTTGTTGCCTGTGCAACAGATTGTCATTTTGAGTTTGCTAAAATAAATACTGCAAAGCAACAATTTAATATCCTCTCAGTTTTCAATTTGTCTTTAGAGAGATTGGGAGAATGCTGAAACGACTGCGAATTTAGTTTTGGCAATAAAAAATAACCAGCTGCGAACTGGTTATTTTTTTGCTTTCAAACAGTCACAGCCTAATGACTGTACGTCTATTTAAAGCTAAACAAAAGCAAAACCCATCCGGTAAAAACCGGACGGGCTTTACTTTTTTAGGGAGAGTTATCACAATAACTGCTTATTTAGCAACAGGGCCAATCATAGCCAGCATAGTACCTGCAGCAACTGCAGTACCGATAACGCCTGCTACGTTAGGACCCATAGCATGCATTAATAAGAAGTTTGCCGGGTTAGCCTTTTGACCGACAATCTGAGATACACGGGCAGCCATAGGAACTGCGGATACACCGGCGGAACCAATCAACGGGTTAGTCTTGCCACCGTCTACCATGCACATAATCTTACCGAATATTACACCGCCCCAGGTGCCTGCAGCAAAAGCAACCAAACCTAAGCAGATAATCAGGATAGTCTGATAGTTCAGGAAGGCTTCGGCACTCATGGTAAGACCGGTACCGGTAGCCAGCATGATGGTTACAGTGTTCATCAAAGCATTTTGTGCAGTATCGGACAGACGGTCCAGGCAGCCTGCTTCTTTGAACAGGTTACCAAGCATCAGCATACCGATCAAAGCTGTTACCGGCGGCAGCAGCAGAGAAATAACGATGGTGCACATAATCGGGAAAACGACCTTTTCAAATTTACTTACCGGACGCAGCTGCTCCATAACAATCTTACGTTCTCTTTCGGTAGTAAACAGCTTCATTACAGGCGGCTGAATCAGCGGTACCAGGGACATGTAGGAATAAGCAGCAACGGCAATAGCACCCAAAAGATGCGGAGCCATTTTAGCTGCCAGATAAATAGCTGTCGGGCCGTCAGCACCGCCGATAATACCGATAGCAGATGCTTCCTGTACAGTAAATCCCAAAGCCATAGCGCCCATCAAAGATACAAATACGCCAATCTGAGCAGCAGCACCTAAAAGCAAGGTCTTAGGATTGGCAATCAGCGGACCGAAGTCTGTCATTGCGCCAACGCCCAGGAAAATCAACGGCGGGAATACTTCATGGTGAATACCGTACATAATAACGGACATAACACCCGGCTGTTCGAAACCGTTTTTAGGAATGTTAGCCAGAATACAGCCAAAGGCAATTGGTGACAACAGCAAAGGCTCGAAACCTTTGCCTATAGCCATATAAAGCAGAACCAGACCAACGCCAATCATAATTACGTTGCCACTTGTCAGAGCAGAAAAACCTGAGTCTGCCCAAACAGAAGCCAAAGCGACGATAAATGCCTCAAACATAGAATAATCCTCCTCTTGGCCCATATCGGGAAAATAAGTGCATTTTTTAATAGATCAGACAGGGAAAAAGTGCATCATTTGCTTCAATGCTTATTTCTAGTAGGGTCAACCAACTGAATCATACTCATGAGTACACCTAAAGCAATGAGCACACCAAAAACGATTGTCATGTTGATAATAGAAATCAGCCACGGATTAGTTGTTACGGAACCCATATAAATCACCCCTTCCAAATAAATTTAAATATAATATTTACCGCAATATGTTTACGGATATTTGACTTCAAACACCCCTTTTTCCCTTGCTGAATTAAGTATAAAAATAATTCTGCTGTTATTCCGTTGCTTATGTCACACATAATAAACGGACGGTCTTAGTTTACTTACAGATTATATTCATTTTAAATTTGTTATTGTTATTAAAATTTAAAAAGCATTTTTGTTATTGAAAAAGATTAGTTTACTTATGTAACTTAAAAAAGCAAGCTCTTTGAGCTTGCTTTTCAAATCAGAATAACCATTAACTTCTATGCTATTATTTATGTATAAAATTAAAAACGCCGCTCAAATGAGCGGCGTTTTTTAGCAGCATTACAGCTGTTCGGTTACATTGTCTTCGGGAGTCCCCTTCTTTTTGCGGCTGAAGAAGCGTTCAACAACTACAAAGAGTACAGGAATCAGGAAGATACCAAAGAGTGTAGCGATAGTCATACCGCCTACTACGGCATTACCCATAGATACACGCGCACCGGCACCCGGGCCGGTAGCAATAGCCAGAGGCAGACAGCCTAAGATGAAGGCGAAGGATGTCATCAGGATAGGACGCAGACGGACATGAGCAGCCTCAACAGCTGCATGTACAACATCCATGCCCTGCTCCATATTCATCTTAGCATATTCGACAATCAGAATAGCGTTCTTTGCTGCCAGGCCAATCAGCGTAATCAGACCGATCTGCATATAAACGTCATTCTGCAAGCCGCGTGCATACTGTACCAGGAAGCAGCCGAAAACTGCGGAAGGTACGGACAGCAGTACAGCCAGAGGAATAGTCCAGCTTTCATACAGAGCAGCCAGACACAGGAATACGAAAATCAGGGAGATAATGAAAATCTGAGTGGAACGGCTGCCGGCTTCAATCTCATCAAGGCTCTGACCGGTCCATTCGTAAGTGTAGGTATTAGGCAGAACCTGCTTAGCAACCTCTTCAATAGCAGCCATAGCCTGACCGGAGGAATAACCGCTGGCAGGGTCGCCGGAAATCTTAATCGCACTGGCACCGTTAAAGCGTGTCATAACAACAGAGCTGTTCTTAGGCATAGGCTTTACAAGTGTATTCAGCGGAATAGACTTGCCGTCATTGCTGCGTACAAAGAAGTAACGCATATCCTCTACACCGGTACGATATTTTTCATCAGCCTGCATAACAACCTTCCAAGTACGGCCGAAGTTGTTGATATCGTTGATTTCGTTACCGCCTAAGAAAGCCTGCAATGCGGAATAAACAGTAGATACAGGAACGTTCAGGGATTGTGCCTTATCACGGTCAACCTCAAACTGATACATAGGAGTATTGGTGTTCAAGGTAGTGTACAGCATACCGATTTCCGGACGCTTGCGGCAAGCAGCCAAAAATTCGTTAGCACGCTCACCCATAGTGTTAACGTCCTCACCGCCAAGGTTCATGAGATAAAGGCTCAGAGTACCGGTACTGGAAGCACCGGGCAGAGAAGGCGGCTGGAAGGCCATAACGGTTGCATCAGGAATCTGTGCGCCCATGCCGAAAATCATCGGAATAACATCCTGTACGCTGTTGCTGCGCTTGCTGTAGTCCTCCATAGTAACTACTGCCAGGCCGGCGTTAGCCTTCTGGCCCATGGACAGGATATCAATACCGCTAACCTCCATAACGTTTTTAACGCCGGGGAGCTTTCTCATCTTTTGTGCAAGGCCTGCCATAATCTGCTGCGTACGGTTACTGGAAGCACCCTCAGGCAAAGCGATGGATACAGCAGTCATGCCCTGGTCCTCGTTCGGTACAAAGCCCGTCGGCGTTGCCTTGGCCAGGAAACCGATGCAGATAACAACAACAACAAGACAGGTCAGAATCAGTTTAGATTTACGGATACAGCCTTCAACGTTTTTCACGTATTTAGCCAGCGTTCTTGCAAACCATGCGTCAAATGCTTTTACAGCCTTGCCGATAAAGCCCTTCGGCGCCTCCTCCTTCTTGACCAGAATCAAGGAGCAGAGTGCAGGAGTCAGGGACAAAGCTACGATAGCAGAAAGCATCATGGATACAGAAATCGTAATCGCAAACTGCTTGTACAATTCACCGACAGTACCGCCGGTGAAGGCTACAGGAATAAATACCGCAGACAGTACGAAGGCAATAGCCACAACAGGGCCGGAAACCTCGTTCATAGCACGGTAGGTTGCCTCCTTAGGAGACATACCGTTTTCCTGAATATGATGTTCAACCGCTTCTACTACAACGATAGCGTCGTCGACAACAAGGCCGATAGCCAGAATCATCGCAAAGGCAGTCAAAGTGTTGATGGTAAAACCTAAAATTACAAAGGAAGCAAAGGTACCAACCAAGGATACCGGTACAGCCAGAATAGGAATCAAGGTTGCACGCCAGCTGCCAAGGAACATAAATACTACCAGAATAACCAGAATCAAGGCTTCAACAAATGTATGAGCAACCTTCTCCAGAGATTCGGTAATAAACTGGGTGTTATCCTGAATAACGACCAGCTTCATATCATCAGGGAAACGGCTTTCTGCGTCCTTTAATACCTCGCGGATATTCTTAACTGTTTCGATAGCATTCGCATCGGAGGTCAGGGATACCGGGAATACAACGGAATCACCGCCGTTCAGCTTGCTGACGATAAGGTCATTACGCGGCCCTTCTTTAATAGTTGCGATATCCTTCAGCTTCAGGTTATCGCCATTATTGGAACGGATAATAACGTTACCGAATTCCTCTGGCGTATTCAGACGACCTTGAGCACTTGCAGAATAGGTACGCTCCTGCTTGTCAACGGTAGGACGGTTACCGATAGAACCAACCGCTGCCTGAATGTTTTGCGTTTTGATAGCGTTGGAAACATCGGTTACGGTTACGCCCAGCTGTGCCATTTTTTCAGGATTCAGCCAGATGCGGACTGCATATTCCGGACCATATTCGCCAACGGTAGATACGCCCTTAACACGCTTTACTGCATCAAGGAAGTTTGCATCCGCATATGTTCTTAAGAACATAGCATCATAAGTATTTTTCGGAGAATAAAGACCAAAATACATAATGGTCTCGGCAGATTCCTTAGCAGTGGTTACACCGTAGCCGGAAACCTCGCTCGGCAGAGAGCTGGTTGCCTGAGATACACGGTTCTGAACCTCTACAGAAGCGATATCTGCGTTTTTCTCCAGGTTGAATTCAACATTGAGCTTGTATTCACCACTGGAGGTACTTACAGAGGACATGTTCAGCATATTTTCTACGCCGCTGACCTTCTGCTCAATGGTCTGTGCTACAGCCTTTTCAACGATATCGGCACTTGCACCGACATAGTTGGTATTTACGCTGATACGCGGTTTGGTAATGTTAGGATATTGGGCGATAGGCAGGCTAAAGCCGGCAATCGTACCCAATAAGGTAATAATAATCGCCAGTACTATCGCAAATACCGGGCGATCAATAAAGAAACGAGCCATCTAGCCAACCTCCTTATTGCTTCTTGCCGGCGGTAGCACTGTTGTCAACAGTAGTATCCAGATCAGCCTCAGTCATCGGCTGCGGGTTAACCTGAGCACCCTGTCTGATCTTACCGGTGCCTTCAACTACGATTGTCTCATCGCCGGTCAGACCGCTTTCAACCATGTAGAAACGGCCAACAGAAGGACCAAGAGTTACTTCCTTCATAGTAACCTTGTTGTCACTGCCAACAACATAAACAAATTTCTTGTACATCAATTCCACAACTGCACGCATAGGAATCAAGAGAGCATCTTTTTTGGTGCCTGCGGTTGCCTGTACGTGAGCAAACATGCCCGGCAACAGACGGTGTGCAGGATTTCTGAACAAAGCCTTAACTGTCATGGTACCGGTGTTGTCGTTGATACCACGGTTAACCTCTGCTACAGTGCCTTTTAAATCATAGGTACTGCCATCGCTCAGAACAACGGTCAGGTTGTCAAGAGAAGCAGCGCCGCTGTTATCATGAGCACCGGAAAGCTTCAGATATTCCGGTTCAGCGATGCTGAACTGTACGAATACGGGGTCAGTGTTGCTGATTTTTGCCAGAGTAGTCTGACCTGCGGTTACATAGTTGCCAACCTCCAGTGCTGTAGTATCAATACGACCGCTGAACGGAGCGGAAACGCTGGTATCGGTCATGTTAATCTGCGCATTTTCCAGAATTGCTTCCTGCGCATTTACAGAAGCCTGTGCCTGGTCACGCTGCATAATAGCGTTATCCAGAACCTGCTTGGAAATTGCATTCTGTGCATACAGAGTGCTGTAACGCTCTGCATTCAGAGCTGCGTTAGCCAGAGCCGCACGGGCATTAGCCAGACCTGCCTGCGCGTTAAGCACGTTGGCCTGATAAGTACGCTGGTCAATAGCATACAAGGTCTGGCCTGCACTTACATTGTCACCGCCCTTGAAATACTTGGCTGTAATCTGGCCGCTTACCTGAGCCTTCAGCTCCATTTCCTGCTGAGCCTGTACAAAGCCTGTATAATCATATACCAGAGGGGTGTCACGCTTAATAACCTTCATGGTTTTAACCAAAGCTGCCTTATTGCCGCCCTGCTGCTGTTTTTGACCACAGCCTGCAACGCTCAGTACAAAGGTTGCCGCCAGCGCCGCAGCCATTGCTTTTCTCGCACGGCCGGAGCGAATAAAACTTAACATAAAAAAACCTCCTTCACCTTCACTCTGAAACTACTCAATATATATAATGACAAATGATACTGCTATATTGTCGATAGCACCTTTACCTGAAAATATTCCTGCTCCAGTTTCAGAATACTACTATTATAATGGACATTTTTCAGAAATGCAAACTTCATTTAAACAAATTTCGCCGCTTTTTCTTGCATTTTCTTCACTTAGCTTCGTCTCACAAATTTTACTGACTGGCCAGTCAGCTTTTGCTGTTCAACAGCTCTTTTTTCAGCAAAAATTTATGCAGATTGCCCATAGCAAAACCCGATACCTGGTCTACGCCATCAATACGCTGCATCAAAAACAGATTATCTCCTTCAATATACCATTCATCCGGCAGTCTGTCCTTATATACAACCTTTTTATTGGTATTCAGCAGATTAAGCAGCGGCAGCAAATCCTTATCCTTGACATTAAGCACTTCATCCAGTCTGATTTTTTCGGCAGTCTTTGGATTTACGTTCAGCTGATGATGGATAAAGCTGTTTTTACCGCTAATCAGCTGCACGCTCAGAATCTGCTCATCAGCACGCATCACCTTAAATGCCATATCCGCCTCGCCCTTATAAAAATGCTCCAGATATTCATGGCATTCTTCTTGCAGCAGCTTATTCATTTTATTTTGCAGCTCTACATCCTTACCGGCAAAAACCGGGAAGGTCGCTTCACCGCCGGGAACTACCATCTTGCGCACCAATATAGTACCGGCAGCAAAATCTTTGCCATCATTTACGGTATTATCCTTAGGCGTAGGTGCAAGCGTCATAATGGTCAGGGAAAACTGCTTCCATTCCTTAGTTTTCTTGTCCTGCTTCCAAATAGCGCCCACATCTGCCAGAGGCTGCTTTTTCTGCACCAGCTGCTGACAGCCCAACAATTCATCAGCGCCGTCATTATCTACATCGTGTGCCACCAGCGAATGCAAACCGCCATACTCCAGCTTACCGTCTTCAACCTCACTGCCTGCAGCCGGCGTTAAATCCGATTTATTGCCGTCGATTAAAGCTACATGCATTTTACCGTCCTTGGCATAGGCTTGCGTCACCAGTCCCATGCTTTCGGCAGCTCCAAAGACCTCACGCACATTTTTCTTATTGGCAAAGGAAAGCACACGGTATTCACTTGGCGCATGCCAATCTCCTTGAGCAGCACTCACCAGCAGCTGCTGTCTGGCGCTTTTGCCCGCCCACAGCTTAATAGGCTGCAGCTGGCAATTATATCCGCCCTTAATAGAAGGTGCATGAGCCGTCAAAAGCTTCTTGTCCTTATCCTTAATCATAACAAGCAGATCATTGGCGTAGCCGTTAGACAGCCTGTCACCCCAAAGCTCGGCAGTAACAGTCTGCTCTGCTGTCAGCTGCAGCGGCACCTGCGCCAACAGCGTGTCAGCGGCTGCAGCAATAGTGCTGCAGAAAAGTACGCTGCTGCAGGCCAGGCCTTGCACCATCCATTTTATCTTCACGTCTTCACGTCCTTTCTTCAAACGTACTATTATATTATAGCATTTTTTTGTTATAAGTAGCTGTTAAAACACAGATTTTTTACATAAAGGTACCACAAACATTGGCAAATTCTGTTGCATTTCGTACAAAAAGGCTTTTTCTTATTTCTCAAAACGATTTTTTCATTAATATTACTGCTTTTTATTGTTAAATAGTGTAGAATAAAAGCGGTATTTTATGATTTTTTGGGAGAAGGGAAGGATTTATTAATGAAGAAAATTGTTGCTCTTCTGCTCAGCCTTTGCCTATTAGTATTAGCTGCAGGCTGTGGCGGTAATGATTCAAAAAAAGACACACCCAAAGAAAAGACTAAGGTAAGCCTTGGCATGCTGCGCCTGACAAGCAGCGCTCCTTTATTTATCGCTATGGATAAGGGCTTCTTTGCTGAAGAAGGTATTGAAATCGAACCACAATGGTTTGATGCCGCTCATCCGATTGCCGTATCCACTGCTTCCTCTAAGGTTGATGTCGGCGCTACCGGCATTACGGCCAGCCTCTATAACATGGCAGCCAACGGACAAAAGCTGGGCATTGTTGCGGATAAAGGACGTGAACAAAAAGGCTATTCCTCTTCTGCACTGCTTGTGACCACCGACAACTACAACGCCGGCGTAAAAAGCCTGAAGGATTTGAAGGGCAAGCGTATCGGTATTACGCAAAAGGGCTCTACCTTCCATTATATGCTTGGCAGAATGCTGGAAACCCAGGGCATGAGCCTCAATGATGTGGAAATTGTTCCCCTGAGCAAGCTCAGTGCTGTTATGGCTGCTCTGGAAAGCAAGCAGATTGATGGCTGTATCTTAAACGAGCCTAACATCACCAAGGTGCAAAAAGCAGGTTACGGCAAACTGGTCGTACAGGTTGGCGACGTTATTCCTTACCAGACCTCTGCTATTTTCTACTCACCTGACTTTATGAAGAATAAGGATGCGGCTGTACGCTTCATGCGTGCTTACAACAAAGCCTGCAACTATTACTACGAAGCTGCAGTAGAAAAGAAGGATGCCAAGAAGTTAGAAGAGGTTGTTAATATTGTAGCCAAATACGTTAAGGCTCCGGCTGAAGACATTAAAGCAGGCCTGCCCTATATTGACAAGGACGGCAAGCTGCTTGTCAGCGATATTGCAACCCAGATTAAATGGTACACTGCCAACAAGATGATTTCCGGCACACTGGATGCGAAGGATGTTGCCAACACCAGCTTTTTGGATGAAGCACTGAAGAAATAAAACTATTGTATTAAAGCAAGACTGGCGTAAATGTAACAGCTGCAAAATGCGTTAACGATGCTTTAGCACCCAAACGCTGTGGCTGATATGTTAGCGCCAGTCTTTTTGGAGGATGGTAGAAAATGAAATTAGAAATCGCAAATATCTGCAAGAATTTCACCACCACCAACGGTAAGCTGCTTCCTGTTTTGCAGGATATTAACCTCAGCATTAATAAGGAAGAATTTGTAGCATTGGTAGGACCGTCAGGCCTGTCTCTTATACACATCTGACGCTGCCGACGAAGAGGATAGTG
>ENA-OUOY01002194-OUOY01002194.1-human-gut-metagenome-genome-assembly--contig:-NODE-2194-length-10199-cov-17.787953_pt1 | contig 10199 bp, 7 predicted proteins | sample MGYA00237937_ERZ548767 | MGnify/ENA primary metagenome ERZ548767 (study PRJEB26490, sample SAMN05356887) | human gut metagenome | biome: terrestrial biome; feature: human-associated habitat; material... | reverse complement strand
CACCATCTACCGTAACATAGGCTGGATTTGCTGCATCTGCTTCTATCCATCCCAGATTACTCAGCCCCACAAACGCTCCTGGCTGAATATTTATTATATTAGCAGGAATTTCAATCTCTTCTACAGCAGAACCAAGACCCGACAGTGCTCCTCTCGCAATTCCGGAACATCCTTCTTCAGGAAAGTACAATACTCCATCCTTTATCACTTCTTTGTCTCCTGAAAGTCCACAGATCATACCTTCCGCATTAATAAGATATCCGGTATCTGTATTTCCCACTGCTATCGACCCTTCTTCATCCTCATTTTCATTTTTTACATTTTCCATTGAATCAGGATTTGTAATTACCGGTTCACTTGCAACATTTATAGTTGTATCTCTTTTCACGTCTGGTTTTTCTGCCACAATCTCTTCTACTACTGGTTCTTCCACCGCAATTTCTTCTACCATAGGTTCTTCCACTAAAATTTCTGCCGGAACAGCTGCTACCTGGATAACATCTGCTTGATTAACATCTGTCTGGATAGTTTCTGCTGATAAGAAAGAATGCTCATCCATTTTTTCCGGTTCTTTTATCTGTTTTGTTATTGTTACTTTTTCCGGCAGATCATTTCCTGACACATTTATATCCTCTGTTGTCGCACAGACCTCTATTTCGGAAATCAGATTCTTTTCCAAATATAATGAAACAATTTCCTGTGCAGACATCAGAATCAGCGCACCACTTAATAAAGTCACTCCCACTCTGGCATATGGTTTTCTCACCGTTTCCTGATGCCATTCATTCCAATTCAATGCTATATCCATGTTCTCTTATTCCTTTCTCTTTCCCCCACATTTTAATATACGAAATAATTTTAGTTTATCAAAGAAAAAGGGATGCTGCAACCAAATGCAACATCCCTTTGATTTTTCCGCTTTGTCCTGATAGATTCCAAGGATTCTATACGTTAATTTCAGCCTTCACGCCAAGGATCTCTTTATTCTTTTCAAGCAGTGGACGGATCACATTCTTAAGATAAGCATCTACCTGCTCACTTGCACGTCCAACATATTTCTCCGGTTTCATTGTCTTCTGAAGATCCTCTAAAGTCAGGTTGAATGCCGGATCTGCTGCGATCAGTTCAAGAAGGTTATTGTCAAGTCCCTTCTCTTTCACATTTCTTCCTGCTTCCATAGAAAGCTCACGGATTCTTTCGTGCAGCTCCTGACGGTCTCCACCGGCTTTAACAGCATCCATCATAATATTCTCTGTTGCCATGAATGGAAGTTCGGACATCAGACGCTTCTCGATTACTTTCGGGTATACAACCAGTCCGTCTACAACGTTCAGACAAAGATCAAGTATTCCGTCGATTGCAAGGAATCCTTCCGGAACACTCAGACGCTTGTTAGCGGAATCATCAAGTGTTCTCTCAAACCACTGTGTTGCAGATGTGATTGCCGGATTAAGTGCATCGATCATCACATATCTTGAAAGGGAAGCAATTCTCTCACTTCTCATCGGGTTTCTCTTATAAGCCATTGCTGAAGATCCGATCTGTGTCTTCTCAAATGGTTCTTCAATTTCTTTCAAATGCTGGAGCAGACGGATATCATTAGAGAATTTGTGAGCACTTGCAGCAATTCCTGCCAGTACATTCAGTACTCTTGTGTCTACTTTTCTTGAATAAGTCTGTCCGGATACCGGATAACATGCCTTAAATCCCATCTTCTCAGCGATCATTGGATCGATTTTGTCAATTGTCTCCTGATCTCCGTCAAACAGTTCAAGGAAACTTGCCTGTGTTCCTGTTGTTCCTTTAGATCCAAGCAGTTTCAGGCTTCCAAGTACATATTCCAGATCCTCAAGATCCATTTCAAACTCCTGCATCCAGAGAGTTGCTCTCTTTCCAACAGTTGTCGGCTGTGCCGGCTGGAAATGTGTAAAAGCAAGTGTAGGCTGGTTCTTCTGCTCCTCTGCAAACTTCGCAAGCTCTGCAATTACATTCACAAGCTTTGTGCGAACCAGTTTCAGTGCTTCTGACATAATAATAATATCTGTATTATCTCCTACATAACAGGATGTAGCTCCAAGATGGATGATTCCTTTTGCTTTCGGACACTGAACACCATATGCATAAACATGAGACATAACATCATGACGTACAACCTTCTCACGTTCCTTTGCCACCTCAAAGTTAATATCATCCGCATGGCTCTTCATCTCTTCAATCTGCTCATCCGTGATGTTGAGTCCAAGCTCCTTCTCAGTCTCTGCCAGTGCGATCCAAAGTCTTCTCCATGTTCTGAACTTTTTGTCCGGTGAGAAGATATACTGCATCTCGCGGCTTGCATAACGCTCTGAAAGCGGGCTTACATAACGATCATTACTCATAATTCTTTTCTCCTTGTTTCATATCTTTATCGTAACTGTTTATCTATTATAACACATAAACTGAGTCTTCAAAATCAATTTTGTTCAAATGCCTGACTGATATCCTCTTTCGGAACTTCCATCGGATACTTTCCTGTAAAGCAGGCATCGCAATACTTAAGATCTCCAACCATATCTTTCAGTTTCTCGATCTCCATGTATCCAAGAGAGTCTGCTCCGATCAGCTGACGGATCTCCTCCTGTGTGTGAGTATGTGCGATCAGCTGCTCATTCGACGGAACATCTGTTCCAAAAAAGCATGGATGTAAGAACGGTGGAGAACTGATACGTACATGTACCTCTTTTGCTCCGGCTTTTTTCAGCATCTTAATGATATTTGCACAAGTTGTTCCACGCACGATGGAATCATCTACCATTACGATTCGTTTTCCCTTTACAACTTCCGGAATCACATTCAGTTTGATTTTTACACTGGAAACACGTTCGCTTTGTTTCGGTTTGATAAATGTTCTTCCCACATAGCTGTTCTTGTGAAATGCCATTCCATACGGAATTCCTGACTGCTCAGAATATCCTTTCGCTGCTACCAGACCGGAGTCCGGAACTCCTACAACAAGATCAGCGTCTACCGGATAAGATTCCGCAAGTGCTTTTCCTGCCAGAATTCTGGAATGGTATACACCTACACCATCGATTGTACTGTCTGTTCTTGCAAAATAAATATACTCAAAAATACATCTTGCCTGTTTTTCCGAATCGATCACCATACTCGTATCTGACTGGATTCCATGTTTTCTTGTAATTGTTACGATTTCTCCCGGAAGAACATCTCTTACAAACTCACCGTCTACAGCTGCAATTGCACAGCTCTCAGAAGCAAGGAAATATGTATTGTCACGTTTTCCGATGCACAGTGGCTTGAGTCCAAATGGATCTCTTGCACCAATCATTTTTCTCGGGCTGCTAACAACAAGTGCGTATGCACCCTTGATCTTCTGCATCGCACGCTTCACTGCTTCTTCTGCTGTCGGTGTATGAAGACGCTCTCTCGCAATAAGATATGCGATTACTTCAGAATCTATTGTTGTCTGGAAAATAGCACCTGTCTGGCTGAGTTCTTCTCTCAGCTCGATTGCATTTACTAAATTTCCGTTATGTGCAATCGCAAGTGTTCCCTTTACATAGTTTATAACAAGTGGCATTGCATTCTCTACACGTGTTGCACCTGCTGTTGAATATCTCACATGCCCCACGCCAAGATTTCCTTTCAGCTCTGAAAGTCCCTCTTCATCAAACACGTCATCCACATGGCCAAGTCCTTTTTTTGAAAGGACGTTTCTCTTCCCATAAGTGTCTGTCACTGCAATACCGCAGCTCTCCTGACCTCTATGCTGCAAAGCAAACAAGCCATAATAGACTGATGCAGCCACATCATGCCCATCCACATCATAAGCACCAAAAACACCGCATTCTTCCCCAAGTCCCGTCACTGCTTTTTCAAATTCACTCATGTCAGTTTATGCTCCTTACCTAGTTCCTGCTAGTTTTTATCATGATTTCTGTATCATACAAAACCGATTATAATATAAGGCGGAGTGAAAATCAACATTCCCTCCGCCTTGTATTTCTTCCTGCTCATTATTTTATTTACGTCCAATATATTAGTATTTCTAATATATTCGTCGTTTTATTCTTCGTATCTTATTACCGCCTTCATTTTTTGTCCAGTATTTACAAAATCACTATCCATTTGTATAACGAGACAAAAATTGACGGGTACGCTCTTCTTTTGGATTCTCAAACACGTCCTCAGGAGTTCCCTGCTCAAGTATCTTACCGTCATCCATAAACAGAACTTTGTCCGATACGTCTCTTGCAAATGCCATCTCATGCGTTACGATGATCATCGTAGTATTCTGATCTGCAAGTCCTTTGATAACTTTCAGTACTTCACCTGTAAGCTCCGGATCAAGCGCCGAAGTCGGCTCGTCAAAGCATAGAATATCCGGACTAAGTGCAAGTGCACGGGCAATCGCCACACGCTGACACTGTCCTCCGGAAAGTTGATGCGGATAGTTATTCATACGCTCTGAAAGTCCCATCTGATCTAAGAGGCGCTTTGCTTCTGCTTCAATCTCTGCGTGTATCTCTTTCTTGCGCGCCTTATAATCAGGCTGACTTTTTGCAAGTAGTTCCTTCGCCAGCATTACATTCCCAAGTGCTGTATACTGCGGGAACAGATTAAAAGACTGGAATACAAGTCCAAAATGTAATCTTTTCTTACGGATCTCACTTTCCTGTTTTGTTACAGGATTTGCAGCATCAAACAATAATTCATCATTTACACGGATCACACCTTTATCCGGTGTCTCCAAAAAATTCAGGCAGCGCAGAAGTGTCGTCTTTCCACTTCCCGAGGAACCGATCAAGGAAAGTACCTGTCCACGTTCCAACGAAAAGCTGATATCTTTCAATACTTCTGTCCGTCCAAATGTTTTATTAATATGTTCTACTTCAAGTATTGCCATTTATCTCTTCCTCCCCATTTAATTAAAATATTCCAGCTTCTTCTCAAGCTTTCCAAGAAGGACTGTCAGAATACCATTGAAGATCAGATAATAAAAAGCTGTAAAGAACATCGGCCAGATCGCACCTGAGATTCCCTGAGAACCTTTCAGGAACGCCTGTCCTGCCCAGATAATCTCCTGCAGTGCAATGATTCGTGCAAGAGAAGTATCTTTTACAAGCGTAATGATCTCATTTGACATCGGTGGAACAATTCTCTTCACCATCTGAAGCAGCTTAACCTTAAAGAAGATCTGATGCTTTGTCATTCCAAGAACAAGTCCGGCCTCCGTCTGTCCCTGTGGGATACCCTGGATTCCTCCACGGTAAATTACCGAGAAATAGCATGCATAGTTAAAGATAAATGCAACCGAAGCTGCAAGAAATCTTCCGCTTTCACCGCCACCCCAGATTGGGTTTCCTAAGACCAGTCCCGGGAAATAATAAATGATAAGCATCTGGATCATAAGCGGTGTACCACGTATGATCCATACAACAATATTCGTAATATAACTCAACAGTTTAAAATGTGACATCGATCCAAATGCAATAACCAGTCCCAACGGAATAGCTCCAAGAAGCGTTGCAAAAAACAGCTTCAGCGTCTGTAAAAATCCCACATTCAGTGAGTGAATAACGATTGGAAATTGTTCCATAATAAGTTCCATTTTATTAAAGCTCCATCCTAAATTTATTTTTCAATCAATGCAGCCTGCACCTTGTAAGTCTCAGCACATTTCTTCATTGATCCATCTTCCATACTCTTTTTAAAGTAATCATTCAGAGCTACTGCAAGATCAGATCCTTTACGGAATCCAACACCATACTCCTCATCGTTCAGACTTATTGTGTAAGTAAGATCTGCATAACCTGTTCCTTCTCCAATCATAGCTGCTGCCATCAAAGCATCAATTGCAGCTGCATCTGAATTTCCTGAAGCAACTTCCATCAATGCATCTGCCTGTGATGAAACGGCTGTATACTGAGCACCGATTCTGTTTACCTGCTCTTCTCCTGCACTTCCTGCTTCTACTGCAAAAGTTAAATCTTTCACACTATCCTCATCCTGATACTTATCAGCTTTGTCAGCCGGTACAACTACAACCTGCGCGTTATTCATATAAGCATCTGTGCATTCCATAGAACTCTTCACTTCATCAATCAGTGTCATACCATTCCATACGCAGTCGATTGACTTTCCATCAAGCTCAAGCTCTTTATTATCCCAGTCAATCTCTACAAATTCTGCCTCAACTCCGATACTCTCTGCAAATGCTTTCGCCATGTCTGCATCAAATCCGACCCACTCACCATTATCATCTTTATAATCCATTGGTTCAAAGTCAGTAACACCGACCACGAGTGTCCCTTTGTCTTTCACATATTCAAGATCACTCCCTGTTGATTCCGCTTTCTTATTCGCATTAGAAGAGTCTGAACCACATCCTGCTAACATAGAAACTGCAAGTCCTGCACATAATAACACACTTAATACTTTTCTTTTCATAATAACACCCTCCATCATTGAGTTTGGCTTTTATTCTCTACCAATGAGTCACTGTACCACAGTAAAGTTACTGTTGTATTCTACCATAGCATACAATATATGTCAAACCCCAAAAGGTATAGAACAATGCAGCTGCTCATAGATTCTGTGAACAGCTGCATAAAAAGTCTGTATTATGTATGATTTCTTCTATGTTTCCTCTTCCACTTCTCCAAAAGTACTTCATTTGGCTCAATCTGAAGATTCTGCTTCACTTCGTCCATCTCGCTTCTCATCTGTGCATTCACTTCCTGATATTCACTGTGCTTTGTAAGCAAAATGTGAAATTCTTCCAGCGACATATACTTATAAGACGCATACAGATATGGTTTTAGTAATTCCTTATCTTCGCAGATCTGGTAGGCTCTGTCATACATTTTGGCCGCTTCCTGATAAAGGAACAATCGTCCATATGCTGCTCCAAGACATGCATAGATCTTTCCATAGAATTTTTCATCTACACTCTCATCTTTTTCCTGATTCAGGATTTCCTGATAAACGATGATTGCTTCTTCAATCTCACCGCTTTCAAGAAGATTATCGCCTTTATACTTCTTACGCTCTACATCCTTCTGATTTTTCAAATGTTCCAAAACATTCTGGATACGGATCATCTCAGATTCTTTATAGATCTTTGAAGCTTTCAAGATTGTAAGAACAAAGTTCTCGACAGATCCACGCATACGCATCAAATCTCGAAGCTGCTCTGCCAGTTCTTTCATCCCGATCTCTTCTTCCAACCAGGTGCAAAGCGGTTCATTCATGATCGTATAATCAATCAGATATAAATTATTACACAGATAGTAACACAATTCTTCTATCGTAAAGATCCTGCAATGGATCCTGGAAATCTCATAAGGATGTGCTGCGTGTCTGTCATGACAAAGAATTAAATTTCCCATCATTACCTCCTAAATGTATCACCTTTTCCTCACGGAAATCCGTCGGTAGGAAGAAATCTCCAAATCCGACATCACGTACTGTAATCTTGCAGGTTTTTTCATCCTGAAACATCGTTTCTATCTGAAGTCTTGTAGAGTACTCTGCTCGCTTTGGAAGTCTCTCCAAAGAGATTTTTTCGGTCTTAACCGTTCCCTGAACCAGTGACTCGATATGGAATTCTATATCATCACCCTCTTCAAGGATCACTTCCCACTGATTATTTGACTCATACCAGTGTGCACCCCAGGAAACAAGCGGATACCACATTTCCTGACCATCCACACGCATATTGACTGTGATCTGATCTGTCAGCTTAGTCTCCGATAGATAAACCGGATTCTCTATATGCATATACAATTTTCTGTATGCAGTATAGCAAGCTCCTTTGCTGTACAGATTATTTCCGATAAATGCTCTTCTTCCATTGCAAAGCACTCGCAATGACTTCGGATACCAGTTATTTTCGAACCCTTCTCCTGTCAGGAATACAGAAGAAACAATCCTCTTATCAAACACGCTCTGTATAAATTTACAGAACATCGCATCGGCTTCTTTTGCTTTGTCCTCGTTCAAAACCGGATAAACAAGCGCCAGTTCTTTCATATGTGCATTTGCAACTTCATCAACCGTAACAAATGTAGTCTTTCCACCACCAAGTCCCGGCTTCAGTCTGCGCAGCATATATGCTTTGATCTCATTACGGTCACAGCAGAACAATGCTGCATCATACTGCCACAGTTCTTTCGGCTGATAGAAGAGATAATTACAAAAACTCTCTTTATAATCCTGAATAAAGATATGTCTTTTATCAATATTCATGCGAACTGCGATCCTTCGAAGCATCTGTGCCAATTCTTCTGTAAGAACCGGTACGCTAAACACAATTCCATCAATTTTGGGAAATGACTGTAAAGACATCTGAATAAACTGAGAAAGCAGCCATACTGCATCATATGTCTCATCTCCAAATTCAATTTTTTCATTTGCAAGACTTCTCGAAAGCAGACGAGCAACTGTAAATCCTTCTTTCAGTGTTGCAAGACGTTTTGCCTCTTTTCCATATGCCCATGTGTCTCTTAGTTTTCCAATAATCAAAGGAATCTGAAAATTATCTGCATCAACTTCCAGTGTCTGAGGCTCCATCTCTTTATCATTATAAAAACTGATCTGGCATGTCTTTTCATTTATCTCATATCCAATTATACTTCCCTGTCCCATGAAAAGATTTCCTCCTTAATACTGTATGAACATATGTGATGCAACCGCATCTTCCAGTGCATACTGCTTCATCTTCTTCTCTCGTTCTTCCGGATCTTCTTCCAGAATAATGTCATTGAGCCTTCCATATCTGCCCGGTTCACCTTTTTCAACCGTATGCTGACAGAGCTCTTTCTCACTTCTGTAAGAATTTCCGTCAATTGTTTCTTTAAAATAATAGATCAGTCGTTCATGTGAGAACAGCACAAACTTCTTCACATACAAATTCTCATACATTGGTGTCAGAAGTTCTGTTGCATAATCAGAATCTCCGTTTCCACCTTTCTGCAACTGATAATACAACATAACACGGCTATCCTTCTGGCCCTTGTATTCTACCAGTGTCTTATCCCACAACTGGAATTCAATCAGCCACTCCTTATCATACTTAAGGAAAAATGGGAAATAAATCTGTTTGCCGCAAAGTTCCTGCATAAACTTTTTCAGCGTCTTCTTAAGGCTTGTTTCATACTCTTGATCCGAATAATATTTCAAAACAGCAATCATACAAATATCGATTGTTGCCTCACCCTTCTCTGCTTCCCTGCAGATAATATCAATTATAGATTTCTCAATCTTACGTGCTTCTACAACATATTCTCTGGAGACATATGCCAGATAAGCCTGCTGGAGCCGGAAATATGCCCCTTCATCATAATAAGCTTCAAATACTTTTGTCTCCTGGAATAATTCCTCTGAAAAGAGCATCTGTGTAATGATCCGTTCTGCCAGTTTATGCGTATGGACTTCATACTCTCTGGCAACTTTCCACAATTCCTTCATCTCCTGTGTTGCTCCACAGTAGAAGTTTGCCAAATACGTAAGAATCACTTTATCATACTGTTTTTTCTTAAATAAATCATAACAAACATAGGTCAGGAAATCATCATTCTCATAATTTGTCTCACGAATCATCTTGCTGCACAGTGCCTGGATCTCATCCTCCGGGAAATTTTCCAGACCCTTTTCCTTTACGATTTCCAGTGTCAGCTCTTCCTCTTCTTCAAACGCTTTGCTTCGGTTCAGGCTATTTGCATATTTTCTGCAGATATCCATATATCTAAGTTCATAAAACAGACGTTTACTCTCATATGGGATAGAATCTGTATAATGTCTTCCATCTTTTGCTTCCCATACAATGCGATCCGTCTTTGCATACAGAAATACTCTGGCTCCATTCTCTGTATATGCTGCCTTCTGTGTAATTGTTCCATCAGCTGCGATTACATGAATAAATTTCATATTCGGAACCTTTGTTGTAATCCAATATGCGTGACACACATCATAAAGAGCGCGGATTCTGTCCTGACTCATATCTGTCTCTACAAGGAATCGCTTATAAATAATCCGCAGATCTTCATCTATATTTCTCTTCTCCAGCTGATTCCATGTGAATTCTTCCATCTCATCCCTGTAGTGCGCATAAATCTCGCTTGTCTCATCTTCATAAGTAATAAGATTTGCATACAAAAATGCGCATTTCTTATAATCCAGAGAATTTCCATGCATAA
>ENA-OUOY01002189-OUOY01002189.1-human-gut-metagenome-genome-assembly--contig:-NODE-2189-length-10220-cov-3.868569_pt1 | contig 10220 bp, 10 predicted proteins | sample MGYA00237937_ERZ548767 | MGnify/ENA primary metagenome ERZ548767 (study PRJEB26490, sample SAMN05356887) | human gut metagenome | biome: terrestrial biome; feature: human-associated habitat; material... | reverse complement strand
CGGAAGCTGCCCTGACGCACAAAGCTTCAAAGATGCTTACACTTACAAATTCCTTCTTTCTGTATATATTTGCTTAGGGGACATTGGCAGTATATATAGGATATAAATGAAAAAAACTACCCTTCGTCATGTTGGACAGAGCATGGCGGAGGGTAGTTTTAATTTAGTGCTGCAGATAAAAAACATTCCCCTATACTATATATAATAGTAGAAAATTAATTTACCATTATATATATGGGGAATATTATCTTCCGTATTACAGCTTTGATGATATCTTTGTGCTTGCTTTCGAACATTCTTTACATAAACACATATTGCACCAGCAGCATATAGCCTATAGTGCCTGCTGCTATCGTCAGCAGCAGATTACGCAGGGTTGCCTGCAGGATAACTGTCAGCGCTACGGCTATGGCTTCAGGCAGGCCGTGGCTGCCGGTCATAATTTGCGTATCCTTGAGGGAGTAGACCACAAGCATGCCCATAACGGCCGCAGGCAGCATTTTGCCTAAAAACGCTACCAGAGGCGGCGTTTTTTTATTGGCCGGGAACAGGATGAAGGGCAGAAAGCGCGTCAGCATCGTACCTGCTACAACAGCGGCAATGGTTATGATTTGTTCTGTGAAGCTCATAATTTAATGCCTCCTTTGTAATAGGCGGTGATGAATACCAGCAGCAGAAGCAGCATAGCCGGTGGAATAAAGCTTTGCGGACCGATGAGCACCAGACAGAGCAGCGGAATGACAATGCCTAAGATAGCAGGAGTGTGATTTTCTGTTGATTGCCACTGGCTGACGAAAATTGCCGTAAAAAGAGCGACGAGGGCAAAGTCCAGGCCTTTGGTATTGATTTGCAGACTGTTGCCTAAAAGACCGCCGATGGTTGCGCCCGCTACCCAGTAGATTTGGTTCAGCAGATTTACGCAGACCATGAAGCAGCCCTTGTCGATACCTTCGGGGATAACAGTATTGCAGTTGATGGCAAAGGATTCGTCGCACATACCGAAAATCAGATAAAACTTTTTCAGACCGGTATTCTTATATTTTTCCAGCATGCTAAGGCCGTAGAACAGATGACGAGAGTTGATCATCAGTGCCATAAAAAAGCAATACAGCGGATTGAAGGGACTAAGCAGCATTGTTACCAGGACAAACTCCATGCTGCCGGCAAAGACAAGAGCACTGGTAAAAAATGGGTACCAGGGCGAAAAGCCCTTGCTGCAGATGTAAAAGCCATAGGAAATGCCTAAAAAAAGAAACGCTGCGCAAATTGGCAGCGTTAGTGGAAAAGCAGCTTTGAGTGCTTGGCTATATTTGTTGTTCATAATGAAAACCTGCACAATTCTTTAATTCATAGAAACTATGTAGGCTTTATTCTACAGTATCCTGCAGGAATTGTCAACGCTTGGGAGCAGGTCCGCTGCTGGAGCGGGCAACAAGACGGCATTTGTATTCTACATGAGTGATAGGCTCAAATTTGCCGTGGTGCTCGTAGCTGGCTATTTCCTCCTGCAGCAGCTTGAAGGCGCTTTTGCCGCATTCTGTCAGCGAGTTGTCGATAGTTGTGAGGTTGACGCCGCGCAGATGCGAGGGGAAGATATTATCGAAGCCGCAAAGGCTGATATCATCGGGAATCCTTAGGCCTCTGTCGATAATGGCATTATATGCACCGTAGGCAACCATATCATTGATAGCGACTATCGCTGTTGTTTCCGGCAATGCTTCAAGACAGCGTTTGGCAAGCTCATAGCCTGTACTGTATTCTACTTCAACGTGAGAAAGCTCATAGTCAGAAGTAATCTCTTGAGTGAAGAGGGAAAGCTTGGCACCTGCTGTCTTGCAGGCATCCTCCAGACCCTGATAGCGGCGCACACGCGAGGTGTGTTGGTCGTTGAGCGTTGTAGAAAGATAGGCAACCTGCTTATGTCCCAAATCCGTAAGATGCTTGCCGATGAGCTGGCCTGCAGTAAAGTTGTTAATGTCTACAGTAGCAAGCTCCAAATCACTGCGTCTGTCACCGATGGCAACAACGGGCAGATATTTGCTGAGCTTGTACGCCAGCTGCGGCTGTTGGGGAATCATGGCGAAGATGACACCGGCAACGTTAAATTTGCGGGCCTGTTCCATGATAAATTTTTCCGTATCTGTATCCCAATAGGTGGTGCGGACGGAGGTGACAAAGCCTTGCTTACGGGCAGCGATTTCAATACCCTGGATAATAGTAGTATAGAAAGGATTGAATAATGAAGGACAGATAATAATGATTAGTGTATCTGAGGGCCTGACGAGGGCGTAGGCCTTTTCCTTGCTGCTTTTATAGCCGAGCTCAGTGGCGATAGCATAGACCTGCTCAACAGTTTCCGCGTTGAAGCGGTCAATACTGCGCCTGTTGAGAATCATCGATACGCTGGCAGGCGAAAGACCTGCCTTGGCAGCAATATCCTTCAGGGTAACCTTCTTAGGCATAAACACAATCCTTTCTAATTTGATTATGTATCAGGTGGCTGATATAAATTATCTGCCTAAAACCTTTGCGGCAATGTCAGGATAGTTGGTAATCAGAACGTCAACACCGGCATCAACCAGCTCCTGCATCATTTCGGCATCGTTAGGAGTCCATGCCTGCAGAGCGATGTTGTGTGCGTGCAGATCAGCAGCAACGCCTTCCTTAGCACAGAAATAGGTGCGGGCGTTAACACTTGCAGCTCCTTGGGAAGCAGCGTATTCACCGATGTTCATCAGCCAGGTGTCGGTTAAAAGACCGCATTTTGCTTCCGGCATCAGTTTTTTGATTCTGGCAACAGTATAATGGTTAAAGGAAGAATACCAGATCTGGTCTTCCAGACCGAATTCCTTGACCATAGCAATGAGCTTTTCTTCAATGCCTTCATATTCAAAATAGCTGGTTTTGAGCTCGATATTGGTAATCAGCTTGGTGGTTTTCAGCCAGGTGAAATATTCGCGTAATGTAGGAATGGTTTGGCGGGGGAAGAAGCCTTTGACATTAACGCCAACAGAAAGCATTTTCAGCTCTTCCAGGGTATGGTCCTTCAGCCAGCCGCTGCCGTTAGTGGTGCGGTCGAGCATTTCGTCATGCATGATAACGATTTCACCGTCTTTGGTGAGCTGGATATCCAGTTCAATGCCGTCAGCAACAGTTTCTTCTGCTACCTTTTGGAAAGCAAGCATAGTATTTTCAGGATAATAGCCGCTGAAGCCGCGGTGCGCAAAAATTTGAACCATTTCTATTCCTCCTTGAAATTTTCAATAATATTCAACACTATCTTAGCATAAGATAAGCGAAAAAACAAGTGGGACATAATAAGACCAATAGGGATAAAAAACGACCAAAAGCTAGACTGCAAGTACATTTGCTAAATGTGCGTAAAATTATTGACAATTCTGTGTCACTCTGTTAATATGGTATCAGATTCAAAACGGGAATCTCTATTAGATTAAATTTCAACAAAGTTCAACAAGGGATTTAGGAGGATGAACATGAAAAAGATCGTAGCTCTTCTGTTAATGTCTGTTATGATGTTGGCGCTGACCGGTTGCGGCGGTTCTGACAAAAAGGATGAAAAGGCAGCAGGTTCTGACAAAAAGGTTGTTTTGAAGCTGAGCCATGTATTTTCTCCCGATGAGCAGCTGTACAAATCCATGGAATTGGTTGCTGAACGTATCAACAAGAAAACCAATGGCCGTGTAGAAATTCAATGCTTTGGTCAAAACCAGCTGGCTTGCTACAAGGATGGTCTGGAGCAGGTTGCTAACGGTGCTAACTTTATTTCTGTAGAAGACCCGTCTTATCTGGGCGACTATGTACCTGACTTCAAACCTTTGGTTGGTCCGATGCTGTATCAATCCTATGACGAATATGAGAAGATGATTGAAACTCCGTTGGTTAAGGACATGGAAAAGAAAGCTGAAGAAAAAGGTATTAAGGTTCTGGCTCTGGACTACATCTTCGGCTTCCGTAATGTTATGACCAACAAGGTTATCACCAAACCGGAAGATATGAAAGGTCTGAAACTGCGTACTCCCGGCAGCAAGCTGTTCATTGACACCATCAATGCTATGGGCGCTACCGCTACCAGCCTGCCGTTCTCCGAAACTCTGTCCGGCGTTTCCCAAGGCGTTGTAGATGGTCTGGAAGGCTCCGAATTCACCAACATTGGTACCAAATGCTATGAGCACGTTAAAAACGTAGCTACCACCAAGCATTTCCTGGGCACCTGCGGCGTATACATTTCCACCAAAGTATTCAACAGCCTGTCTCCGGAAGATCAGAAGATTGTTGCTGAAGAATTTGCTTACGGCGGTAAAGAAATGACCAAGATTTCCACCGAATCCTATAACAAGGTTTATAAGGAACTGGAAAGTAAGGGCGTAAAATTCAACGATGTTGACCATGCTGCTTTCGAAAAAGCTACCGAGCCTGTATTCAAACAGATGGAAGAAAAAGAAGGCGCAACTCCTGGTATCTATGAAAAGCTGAAAGCTGAGCTGGCAAAAATCCGCGCTGCAAAATAAGCTGTAGATTTTTTCAACATTACTAAACAGTTATAATGAAACACTAAGGAGCTACCACGCTGCATGCATGCGGCGTGACAGCTCCTTCCTTTGCATAAGTATTACTATAAAAAATGGAGGTAAAATTTTGGGTAAAAACCTGAGCTTCGTGCTAAATAATCTGGAAGATTTAGTTGCTGCATTTTTCATCAGCATTACTACTATCCTTGTTGTCATCAATATTGTTCTGCGTTATGTTTTTAACTCCGGCCTTGTTTGGTCTGAAGAGGTTGCTACCGGCTGCTTTGTCTGGTCGGTATTTATCGGCGCTGTTGCCGTATTTAAACATCGCGGTCACGTTGGCGTTGATATCATTGTTAAGAGAATGCCCCAAGGTATGCAGAAGGCTATCGGCCTGATTACCGACGTTATTCTTGTCGCGCTTAACGGCTACATGTCTTATCTTTCTGTTATCTATATTTCCAAATCCTATACGAAAATGACCCCGGTACTGGGTATTTCTTCCGTTTATATCAGTTCTTCCGTACTGATTGCGTTTGTACTCATGACCATGTATTCTATTAAATTTGTCTGGCAGGATGTTGCCGGTTCCGGAAAGGAGGAAAAATAATGGCTTATTTGCCCGTCATCATAGTTTTTGTGCTTTATTTTTCCAGTATTCCAATCGCTTATGCCCTGTTCGGTGCAACGATTTCCTACTTTACCTTTTTGGATGCGACTTCTCCTGCACATCTGGTATTCCAACGTATTATTACCAGCACGCAGTCCTTCCCGCTGCTGGCAATTCCCTTCTTTATTATGGCAGGCTCCATCATGAACTATGCCGGTATCAGCGATAAGCTGATGAAATTTACCGACGTGCTCATGGGTCATATGACCGGCGGTCTGGCTCAGGTTAACGTACTGCTCAGCCTGCTGATGGGCGGTGTTTCCGGCAGTGCTAACGCTGACGCTGCTATGCAGAGTAAAATGCTTGTTCCAGAAATGGAAAAGCGCGGTTATGGCAGAGCCTTCAGTGCCGCGGTAACAGCTGCGTCCTCCGCAAGTACGCCTGTAATTCCTCCCGGAATTAACCTGATTATTTATGCGCTGATTGCAAGCGTATCCGTAACCAAAATGTTTATGGCAGGCTATGTGCCCGGCATTCTTATGGCAGTATCCATGATGATAGTTGTTGCCATTGTTTCCAAAAAACGTGGCTATAAGCCTTCACGTGAAAAGGCTGCTACCTTCGGTGAAATTATGACTCAGTTTAAGGAATCTATCTGGGCGCTGCTTTTCCCGTTCGGTATTATCGCCGGCCTGCGCATGGGTATGTTCACTCCCTCCGAGGCAGGCGCTGTAGCAGTAGTATACTGCATTCTGGTAGGTGTCTTCATCTATAAGGAGCTGAAATGGGAATATGCCTGGCCGATTATGAAGGAAACTATTTACGGTACCAGCTCTGTTGTACTGATTATCGTAGCAGCTTCTTTCTTTGGCTATTATCTGAACTGGGAGCGTATTCCGCAGCATATCACCTCAGCAATGCTTGACTTTACCCGTAATCCGTACATGATGCTGATGCTGGTAAATATCCTGCTACTGATTCTTGGCATGTTCCTGGAGGGTGGCGCTGCACTGATTATTCTGGCTCCGCTGCTGGTTCCTGTTGTAACCAAACTGGGTGTAGACCCTGTACACTTCGGTATTATTTGCATTGTCAACATTATGATCGGCGGTCTGACGCCACCGTTCGGTTCGATGATGTTTACGGTTTGTGCGATAACGGAAACGCCGCTCGGCGAATTCTTCAAGGAAGTTTGGCCGTTTATCGTAGCGTTGTTAGTAGCATTACTTATTGTCACCTATGTTCCGGGGTTGGTAATGTTCTTGCCTAATTTATAAGACGTGCGATAAGGCACCGTATACTTCATCAGGGTTCCTAGACGTACTGGAAGTACGCCGTCGTCACCCTTCTTCGTCTCTGTCACCTTCTCCCACGTCTTTGGCGAAGGTTTACGGGCGTGCGATAAGGCACCATAATCATCAGGATTCCCAATCACATATAATTAAATATGCTTTTTCAGGAGCTGCTACGAAAGTGGCGGCTCCTTATGTTTTGTGTTATACTTAAAAATATCAAGGAAAGGTCGTGAAAGCATGAAGAATAAATATATCATGGCGCTGGATTTGGGAACTACCAGCTGCCGTTGTATTTTGTTTGACAAGCAGGGAGAAATCCGCAGCGTAGCACAAAAGGAGTTTACGCAGTATTATCCGCAGGCAGGCTGGGTAGAGCACGATGCCGAGGAAATCTGGGCTACTCAGGTAGGCCTGATGTACGAGGCAATGAGCAAGCTGAATGTTACTCCGTCTGATATTGCCGGAATCGGTATTACGAATCAGCGCGAAACTACCGTAGTTTGGGACAAGAACAATGGTCGTCCTATCTGCAAGGCGATTGTCTGGCAGTGCCGTCGTACCGCAGAATACTGTGATCTGCTGAAAATCCGTGGCTATGCTAATATGTTCCGTGAAAAGACAGGCCTGGTTCTGGATGCTTATTTCTCCGGTACCAAGCTGCACTGGATTCTGGAAAACGTACCTCATGCACGCGAGCGTGCGGAAGCAGGCCAGCTGCTGTTCGGTACTATCGACAGCTGGATTATCTGGAAGCTGACCGGCGGTAAGGTTCATGTTACGGATTATTCCAATGCTTCCCGTACATTGATGTTTAATATTCATACTCTGCAATGGGATGAAGAGATTTTGACTATTTTGGGCATTCCGCGTCAGATGCTGCCGGAGGTTAAGCCGTCCAGCTGTGTATACGGTTCTACCGATGCCAAGCTGTTTGAGGCCTCTATTCCTATCGCCGGCGCTGCAGGCGACCAGCAATGTGCGCTGTTCGGACAGACCTGCTTTGCACCCGGTGAAGCAAAAAATACCTATGGCACGGGCGGCTTTATGCTGATGAATACCGGCGAAAAGCCTGTTGACAGCAAAAACGGTCTTGTTACAACTATCGCCTGGGGTGTGGACGGTAAGGTAGAATATGCGCTGGAAGGCTCTATTTTCGTTGCCGGTGCTGCTATCCAATGGCTGCGTGATGAGCTGGGACTGATTCGCAATGCTGCCGAATCCGAGGCGATGGCAAAATCTGTACCAGATTCCAACGGCTGCTACATGGTTCCTGCTTTTGTAGGCTTGGGTGCTCCGCATTGGAACCAATATGCGCGCGGTGCGATTGTCGGCCTTACGCGCGGTGTTAACCGTAATCATATTGTACGTGCAACGCTCGAAGCTATTGCTTATCAGGTGTATGACGTACTGAAGGCTATGGAAGAGGACAGCGGTATTAAGCTGAGCTCGCTGCAGGTTGATGGCGGTGCCTGTGCCAACAGCTTCTTGATGCAGACGCAGGCGGACATCATCAATGTTAAGGTAGAACGCCCGAGCTGCATTGAAACAACCGCTATGGGCGCTGCTTATCTTGCAGGTCTGGCAGTAGGCTATTGGGATAACAAGGAAATGATTAAGGGCAATCACGTTATTGAGCAGACCTTTATGCCCGATATGGATGAAGAAAAGCGTAATCATCTGCTGCGCGGCTGGCATAGGGCTGTGCGTGCGTCCTGCATTAAGCTGCATCCGGAGGATTAAACTAAATATAGAAATACAGCAAAAAAGCCTTGCAGTTTGGACTTACTGCAAGGCTTTTCTGCGTTTTGATGAGTTGAGTGTTTGTTAGCCGGCTTTAGGGGATGCCGGCTGATAAGGAGTATTATAAAAAGAGTATTATAGGGGTGTGATATATATAAGCTATTAGCTTTTAGCTGAGTTAGGGGGTTATCAGGACTGTTTTTCGATATCGCCGAAGTAGAATTTGATGAGTCTTTTGTATTCGCCGCTCTTTTTATAGTCGCTCAAAGCAGCGTTAAACTTTTTAATCAGCTCTTCATTTCCTTTTTCAGCATAGACAACAAGATCATCCTGGCGTTCGGAATGGCCTACAACCTGCAGGCCATTGTCGTCATCGGTATGAGTCATATAGTAGGCAGTGGTTAGGTTACCGCAGATAGCGTAATCTGCTTCGCCGGTTTCTACTGCATGTAAAGCGCTGGCATTTTCCGGATATTCAACAATGATGCTGCCTGGGAAGGATTTAGCGACGCGTTCGGCAGAAGCACCTTTTTTGATGGCAACCTTACGGCCGTTCATGCTGTCGATGTCTGCTTTAAGGTTGCTGCCTTTTTTGGCAACAATAGAGAAAGCAGCCTTGGCATAGGAATCACTTGCAGCATAGTCAATGGAACGTGCCTTGGTTTTACTGAAGTTGTTCATGGCAATATCATATTTCTTATGATTAAGACCGGGCAGAAGCTCGTCGAACGGGGTATTGATAAATTCAACCTTGTTATAGCCCATTTTTTTAGCTACATCGTTGATTAAATCAATATCAAAGCCGGTAAATTTATTTTGCTCCTTGAGATAAAGCTCAAAGGGCGGAGAAGCAGGTGATGTTGCTACACGCAACACCTTGTCGGCGGCAGGTGTTTGCGTTGCCTGTTTGTCGCTGCCGCAGCCGGCTGATAAAAGCAGGCACAGCATGCTGACAAGAATAAATAACAACTTTTTCATTAGCAGATACCTCCATGCATTTATTAATATGCTCGATAATACATATGAGCAACCACTCATTAATTGCCTAAATTATATACCCCCTTAAGATAGCTTGTCAAGAGGGTATATCAAAAAAATATTATTAAAAATTATTGTGGATATAATTAAGAAGCGTTTGTTTAATTATTCTGATCGTGCGGACGTAAATCCGGCGGCAGCATAGTGCAGGCTTCATGGCTGTCTTCACTTAAAGGATTGACATGCACCATGCAGTGCTTTACCAGCGGGAAGTTGGCTTCAACGGCAGTGTGGACCATTTCAGCGATGTGATGTGCCTGCAGAAGGGTAAGGTTATCCTTGACGCTGATTTCAATATCAACATAAATACGGCTGCCGAAAAGACGGCTGTGCAGACTGTCGAGATGCTCTACGCCGGGAACGCGGGAAACAAGGTCTTCCATTGCGATGGTAGTGTCTTCATCGCAGCTGCGGTCAACCATTTTATCCATAGAATCCTTGAATACTTCGTAGGCAGCATATAAAATCATCACGCAGATTACTAAGCTGGCAATCGGGTCTAAAATAGGATAGCCCATGCGTGCGCCCAAAATACCGATGAAAGCACCGACGGAGCTCATAGCGTCACTGCGGTGATGCCATGCTTCTGCCATCAGGGCGCCGGAATTGATTTTTTGTGCGGCGTTACGGGTGTACCAGAACATTGCTTCCTTAGCAACAATGGAAATAATGGCTGCCCACAGAGCAAGCTGTCCGGGGACCTCCAGCTCAGCCGGGTCGCCTACGATTTTTTCGTAACCACTGTAGCCGATGAGCAGGGCGATAATCGTTAGGATTATTGCCAAAAGAATGGCAGCGATACATTCGATTCGTTCGTGGCCGTAGGGATGGTCCTCGTCCGACGCCTTGTTGGAAAATTTTACGCCAGCCATAACAATGAGGGTACCGAAAACATCGGACGCAGAGTGGATACCGTCGGAAACCATGGCAGCGGATTGGGCGATGAAACCGGCAACAAGCTTGCCCAATGATAAAAGCAGATTACCGATAATACTGTTGATGGAAACC
>ENA-OUOY01002186-OUOY01002186.1-human-gut-metagenome-genome-assembly--contig:-NODE-2186-length-10232-cov-17.374668_pt1 | contig 10232 bp, 10 predicted proteins | sample MGYA00237937_ERZ548767 | MGnify/ENA primary metagenome ERZ548767 (study PRJEB26490, sample SAMN05356887) | human gut metagenome | biome: terrestrial biome; feature: human-associated habitat... | reverse complement strand
AGTCTCCATACCGACTCTTCATTTATAATATATCATTTTTACTAATAAGATACAAATTAAATGATTTTTTTCTTATAAACCTTTCTTTATTGAATCAAACTTCCATTGCTCCAAAGGTTCAATCCATAATAGGCAATACTATGATCATTTCGATATGCAGGCTGCACTGAATAATTCGTTATTTCGGCATTTCCGATGTACATCACATCATTCAAATAGTATTCACCTGCTGATTCTGCTTCAGGCATAGAACCATACGTTGCATAATAGAAGTTACTATCTAAGATCACATCACAGGAAACATTTTGATTAACTCCTCCTGGACATGCATAACTTGATTGTACTGTTTCTGGTGCAGGTGTTGGTTCAACAACAGTTTCTTCTTTTGAGGTGGTTTGTTGCGCTGAATCATTCGTAGTTGAAGAATTATTATTGCTAGAATCAATTACTTTTATATCCGATTTCACACTACTCTTTGAAGTATCATTACTTTGAGTATCTTGCTTTTTTGTACCAGAAGAAACAATCTCTTTTTTTGAATCACTTTTATTTGTTGTATTTTCTTCCTTAACCTGAATTTCATTTGTTTTTGATTCCTCTTTGTCAACATCTTCATGTTTACTAACTTTGGATTTCTTCTTTTCCACGCTCGTTGTTTCCTTAGAAGACTTTTCCACAGTAGAAACAGAAACATCTTGATCTGATCTAAACGCTACTCCTGCTCCAATCATCATCACAGTACTAATCACTGAAATAATTAACTTCTTCATTTGATTTACCTCCGTTTATACTTCTTAATAACATCTCTTTATTTAAAAATACTCAATATAAATTCTATTTACCAACATACAAATATTTATTCTTACTAGATAACAAACATTTTTTCTTTTTCGGTAGGTAATAAGATTCTTTCGGTAGGTAGGAGGGGTTTTAGGGGAGGTAAAAGTCACACCTCACCACGCAAAGACAAACTGCCCCTCCAACAGTTTGGAACAATCACAAGTACGAACAAAGCAATTTCTACATTCAATTATCGCTCTTGTTCGCGTGATCTTTTCTTTGCCCAGTTTTCCAGCAAGTGGATCATCAAATCCTTCTTCTTGCCTGGTGTGTAATCCTTGGGAAAATATTTATCAATTTCCTTCATTTGAAAAGATAGCTTTTCTCTTTGGTTTGGTTTTTCCTCAGAAAGCGTATCTTCAATAAAGTCTGCAGTAAGCTCACCATCATGGCTTAATCTCTTGAATTCCTGACTTTGAGCTAATGATGGAGTTCTTTGATTTTCAATAATCGCATTCACCAAATCAAATTGTTCTGATTCTGTTAAATATGACAATTCAACGGCTGGATTAAATGCAATTTTAATCTCATTTTCATTTCGTCCATCCACCATTTCCTGCAATGGTTCAATAAGATAGGTTAAACGAATAAATCGTTTTATCTGATTCTTACTTATGCCTAATTGTTCAGCAAGTATCTCATTAGTTCTCGTTCCTGTTAGCTTCGGCCCAACTTGGGCCGAAGTTGGCTTATCATATTCAACATGAACATCATCAACATTAATATCCACTTTCTTACCTTGATGTTTCATGGCTTCTAAACGCATCTTATAGGCATAACCTCTTTCGCTAGGATAAATGTTTTCACGCTGAATATTTGAATCTACCATCAGAATCGTTGCCTGGTCATCATCCAAATCTCGTATGATAACATTCATTTCGGTTCTTCCTAGCTGTGACATAGCGAATTTCCGCCTGTGACCAGAAATCATTTCATAAGTTCCATCTGGTTTTGGTCGTACAAGTGCAGGCATCAGCATATCGTTTTCTTTGATTGAATCAATCAACTTGGCCATATCTTCATCCATAGTTACATGAAATGGGTGACCTTCAAAATCTTTAATTTTGTTTATAGGGATTGTCATTACCTTTTCGGTATTGGCTTCCTGTCTTTCTTCTTCTGTAGAAAATAAGGAGTCATAACTTGGCAATCCTAAGTCTAATTTTGGCAAGTTTGCCACCTCCTTTTAAAATAAAGTGAGTTGTATATTCTTTTTAATTACACGATAATTCCATTCTTCAATTGCCTGATCTGATGTTGGCTCTGTTTTTGTTCTTTTAGAACATAACGTACAGATAACATACTGGCCATAATAGCCATTGATTCTTTTACTGTTCCAATCAATTACTACATGGGCAGTTGAATGACAAAATGGACATCGTTTGATTCTAGGCATCTAACAATCTAAAAGATTCTACAACCACATTTGTGGAATAATTCTTTTTACCATTTTTCTCATATGAGTTTGTTCGGATATTTCCTTCAATGTGATAAGCTGTATCCTTTTCTCCTTTTCTACAGATGGCATTCGCAATTTCTCCAAATGCGATACAGTTAATATAATCTGAATACGAATTAATTCCATCTCTTGTACAAATTAAACAAAACTTCACAAAAGAATTGCCCTTATCATTTTTAGAAACTTCAATATCTCTTGAGAGTTTTCCATTCAATAAAACATAATTGTTTGTCATTTACATTTTTCTCCTATCTATTTAATTCTTCTTTGTGTTTTACTTTTTGATTGTTGATTAATTCCTTTGTAAGATTTGCATAAGCTAAAGCTACTTTAGAGTCTTTGGCATACGCATAGATACTCTTACCAGAAATACTTGCTTCACTCGCCTTCGTTGCTTTTGGAATGATTGTATCAAACACACGAATATTCTTTCCGAAACTTTCTCGAATCGTTTCGATTGTACTCTTTGTTAGATTCGTGTTTAAATCCGCAAGTGTCATCACAATACCGGTGATTTTTAGATTACTATTAATCTTACGTTGAACTTTTCCTACCGTCTGTAATAACTTAGTCATTCCTTTTGCAGGAAGATACTGCGTCTGTACTGGGATCAGTATTTCATCAGCAGCTGATAAAGCATTTACAGTTAACATTCCTAAAGATGGTGGACAATCAATAAAGATGTAGTCGTATTGATTTCTCAATGGCTCAATACAATTACTTAAAGTCTGTTCTCTGTTGATTACACTCACTAGACGCATTTCAAAATCAGCTAATTCAATATTTGCCGGAATTAAATCCACATGTTCTTCATGATGTAAGATTAACGATTCATAATTAATATCATTGTCATTGATATAATCATCAAGCATAGATGAAACAGAGTGTTCCAATGAATCATTGTTTTTCCATCCAAGACAGCTTGTAAGATCGCCCTGAGGATCAAAATCCACAATCAATACATTGCATCCATTTCGAGCCAAACCAATGGCCACATTCTCTGTAGTTGTAGTTTTGCCGACACCACCTTTTTGATTTGTGACTGCGATTACTTTACATTTTGGCATAATAAAAACTCCTTTCTCATATACCAGGATTTCCTGGCTATGTAAAAGGAGTTTGCTCATATTGTCTTGTTTTATGCTTCTAATACGCTTATGTTTGGCCACTCATCAAGTGTTCTTAAAAGATGCACATTAGCTGAGAGCCTATTTTTATTAGCTGGAAGCAGTCAAAATATTTGAATCAAGCTATTTTCTATTTTCTGAGAAACCAGTAAAATTCATCCGATTTCTGATAAGAAAAAAGCGACAAAATCAACAGACTCTATCGCTTAGTTACATGGGTTACAAAGTATTGAAAACCCTTTGTTTAATAAATAAATGGTGCCCCCGAAAGGAGTCGAACCTTCGACCTGCGGTTTAGGAAAATGACCTCCTGCTTAGGAGTTGAACCCATGTTTTGTCCGTTTGATATCGCGAAGTGTTAAATATGCCGTAAATATGGCATTTTTGGCACTTTTTTGTTTCTTCATTTTTGTCCGTTTTGTGCTAATAAATGGGTTCGGATGATGGTTCGGATGACGTCATCCGAACCCCTCTAATTAGCAAAATATTAGCAAAAAAGTTCGGATACGCGTAGGTCATCCGAACACTTTTCCCCCATTTTTGGGAGCGTTTGACGTGCATTCGAACCCTACGGCACGGAGCCTGAAAAAATTTGGAGCCCCCGACAGCATCCGAACCGTTCGGATGCTCTTTTGGATGCCTACTTTGCCCCAAATACACTCTTCTGTAGTCTAAAACATGGGTTACGGAAAGAAAATTATTACAATTTTGATGAGCAAAGCTTACTATGCTATAGTTTCTTTAAAGAAACTCTTTATTAAAATCATTCAAATATAAAAAGATTGGAGAACACATGAACAATGAAATTATTAGATTTGTAAATGGCGATTTACAACTAGATGTTACAGTATCACCTGATAACGAAACGGTTTGGCTTAATCGTAATCAAGTAGCACAATTATTTGGCAGAGATATTAAAACAATTGGCAAACATATTAATAATGCTCTGAAAGAAGAATTATCGAATGAAGTGGTTGTCGCAAAATTTGCGACAACCAGTCAACATGGAGCTATTGAAGGAAAAACCCAGACTCACATGGTCGAATACTATAATCTCGATATGATTATTTCCGTGGGATATCGTGTGAAATCTCAAAATGGTGTTATCTTTCGAAAATGGGCCGCTTCTATATTAAAAGACTACATGATGAAGGGATATGCAATAAATGAAAAAAGGATTGAGGTACTAAATAAAACTGTTTCAATTCAATCCAGAATGTTAGCTTCTACTTTAGGTATTGAGGAAAAAGAAGTTTTGAATGTCATTGAAGCCTATTCAAATGCACTATCATTACTTGATGATTATGATCATGGGTGTATTTCTAAACCAAAAGGTAAAGACTCTATTTACCAATTAACCTATGAAGAGTGCAGAACTCTTATTGATTCTATGAAATATGGTGGATTTTCTGATGTATTTGGTGTTGAAAAAGAACCAGGCAAATTGAATGGAATTATTGAAGCTGTATATCAAAATGTTTTTGGGACTGAGTTGTATCCAAGTATCGAGGAAAAAGCTGCCAATCTTCTTTACTTCTTAATAAAAGACCATCCATTTGTAGATGGTTGTAAACGCATAGGTGCTTCTATATTCCTTGATTTTTTAAATAAGAATAAACATCTCATTATTAATGAGAAGCAAATTATTTCAGACAGTGCACTTGTAGCCATTACTTTAATGATTGCAGAATCCAGACCTGAAGAAAAAGAAACTATGGTTAAACTAGTAATGAATTTCTTAAAAATGTAAGTTATCAAAAATCAAGTGAAGTAAGTATCATTTTTAGTAAATTACTTCACTTATTTCAATTTCAGTGAAATGGATTATTAATTTAATTGAATTTAGTTAAGTTTTTTATTATAATTTAATTGAATTAGGAAAGTGGAAAGGAGAAAATATGTTAAGTTTTGAATTAAATGATTTAATTAAACAAATTATTAGTACGAAAGCTGAATCCCAAACGATTGAAGTAAAAGCTGCTCATGGTGGAACACCAAAGCGCTTATATGACACGCTTTCAAGCTTTTCCAATCAAGATGGTGGTGGAATTATTGTATTTGGACTTGATGAAGCACAAGATTTTAAACCTGTTGGTGTATACGATTTACAAGATCTTCAAAAGAAAGTAACAGAACAATGTAATCAAATGAGTCCTCAGGTTCGTGCTATTTTCACCATTACGGAATATGAAGGTGCTAATATCTGCAGTGCAGAAATACCTGCTGTCGATATAACAAATCGTCCTTGTTATTATGCAGGAGCAGGAAAAGTAAAAGGATCTTATGTTCGAGTTGGTGATGCAGATTTGCCAATGACAGACTATGAAATTTATAATTTTGAATCTTTTAAAGCCCATGTTCATGACGATGAAAGACCAATTGAACGTGCTACTTTGTCTTTATTAAGAGAAATTGATATTAATAATTTTATTCTACAAATGAAGATAAATCGTCCTGGTTTTTCAAAATTATCTGAAGATCAAATCTACGAATTATTATCCATTACACGCAATACCATTCCTACATTAGCTTCTGTTTTAAACTTTGGAATTTATCCACAAGGATTACTTCCCCAATTAGCAATAACCGCAATTGTTGTTCCTGGTGAATTAATTGGTGATATTACAGAAAATGGAATTCGCTTCCTGGATAACAAAAGGATTGAAGGCACTTTATCCGAAATGCTAGATGAAGCTATAGCCTTTTGCAAAAGAAACATGAAAGTTCAAACCATCATTAATCCAAATAGCGGAAAAAGAGAAGATCGAGTGGAATATCCAATGAATGCCATAAGAGAAACGATTCTAAATGCTTTAATTCATCGCGATTATAGTATTTATACAGAGGGGACGCCCATTCAAATTTGTTTCTTCACCGACCGTTTAGAAATTCACAGTCCTGGAAGTCTATATGGAAGAATGACCGTAAACGATCTAGGAAAAGCTAGACCGGATCTTAGAAATCCTGCACTTGCAACAATGTCTGAATTCTTATTGAAAACAGAAAACAGATATTCCGGAATCCCAACAATTCGTAGAGAAATGAAAGAGTATGGATTGCCTGACCCTGTATTTGAAAATAAAAGAAATGAGTTCGTTGTTACGTTATACAACAAGCAAAAAGCTGAAACTAAGGGTACTGATGAAAATAATGATTTAATTTCTTTTTGTAAAACACCGAAGTCAAGAAAAGAAATTGCTGAACATTTGGGCATACAAACAATCGCTTTTGTTACAAAAGAATACATCCAACCCTTAGTTGATGCAGGAAAACTAACACTAACAATTCCAGACAAGCCTAAAAGTAAAAATCAAAAATACTATTCTAAATAAAATCGTGTTCTCCTTTTTACATACCAGTTAACCACTGGATATGTAGAAAGGAGTTTTTTTATGCGTAAATGTAAAGTAATTGCAGTCACAAACCAAAAAGGTGGCGTTGGTAAAACAACGACTACTGAGAATGTGTCCATTGGATTAGTACGACAGGGATTGGATGTATTGATTGTAGATTTTGATCCTCAGGGTGATCTGACAAGTTGCTTAGGTTGGAAAAACAATGATGCTTTAGAACATTCTGTATCTTCTATGCTGGACGATTATATAAATGACAATGATATTGATTATGATTCTTTGATTTTGCATCATGAAGAAGATGTAGATTTGATTCCGGCAAACATTGAATTGGCTGATTTTGAAATGCGTTTAGTCAGTGTCATTAACCGGGAACAGACATTAAGTAATTGTATTGAACCATTAAGAGATAAATACGATTACATCTTTATTGATTGTCCGCCTTCTCTTGGCATGCTTACGGTGAATGCATTATCTGCAGCAGATGAAGTACTGATTCCCGTACAGACGCAGTATCTGCCAGCTAAAGGAATGACGAAATTGTTACAGACGGTCAATAAAGTGCAGCGTAAGATTAATAGTAATTTGAAGATTACTGGAATTGTAATGACACTTGCGGATCTAAATACCAACATTACCAAAAGCACGATTGATACGATACGTGAAAGCTTTGGAAGGAACATTCGTGTATTTGATACGATCATTCCTAAAGCTACAAAAGCAAGTGAAGCAACTATAGTCGGTAAAAGTATCTATGCGTATGCCAAGGATTCAAAAGTGGCTGTTGCATACAGCAATCTGACAAAAGAATTGGTAAATAATCAAAAAGTAAAACATAAAGATGAATTAAATCGTTAGGAGAATTGAGATGAAAAACAATCATGTGGAATTATTTGGAACTTTGACAAGAGATATTGAAGTGTCCAGAAATGGAAAAGGAAATACTTTTGTGAAGTTTTCTTTAGCTTGTTTACGAGATGGAAAGAAACCATGGACAGATTATATTAACTGTATTGCCTTTGGTGATTTAGCGAATGGTATTTGTAAACATGGAGACAAAGATACAGGATTCTGTATTGTAGGAAATCTTCGTACAAGTTCTTATGAAAAAGATGGTAAAAAGCAGTATTCAACCAATGTTGTTGTAGAATCTTTTGAATTGTTAAATGACTAGAATCAAGCGATGTCCCTATTGTCATGCTACAGCTCATGTATTGATTGACTGGGACAGTAAAAGAATCAATGGCTATTATGGTCAATATGTTACATGTACCTTGTGTTCTGCCAGGACACAAACTAAACAAAATGCAGATCAAGCTATTGATGAATGGAATCATCGAACAATGAAAAATACGATACAACTCACTCTATTTTAAAGGAGGTGGCACATTTGCCGAAATTAGATTTAGGATTGCCTAGCTATGACTCTTTGTTTTCTACAGAAGAAGAAAGACAAGAAGCCAATAGTGAAAAAGTAATGACGATCCCTATAGATAAGATTACAGATTTTAAAGAACATCCCTTCCATGTCACAATGGATGAAGATATGGCAAAGCTTATCGATTCGATTAAGGAAAACGATATGCTGATGCCTGCATTAGTTCGTCCGAAAAAAGATGGATCGTATGAAATGATTTCTGGTCACAGACGTAAATTTGCCTTGTCACAGCTAGGAAGAAAAGAAATGAATGTAATTATCCGAGATTTGGATGATGACCAAGCAACGATCTTAATGGTTGATTCCAATATTCAACGAGAAAACATTTATCCTAGTGAACGTGGCTATGCGTACAAAATGCGACTGGAAGCTATGAAACATCAAGGAAAACGAATTGAGGAAATACCTGATGATGAATTAGGAATTGAGTATAAGACAACTTCTGGTCAAGTTGGCCAGAAGTTATCTTATACTGTTTCAAGAGATTTATTGGCACAACAGTTAGGAGAAAGTTCAAAGCAAATCCAGCGGTTTATCCGCTTAACCTATCTGATTGAACCATTACAGGAAATGGTAGATGGACGACATGAAAACGAAATCAAGATTGCATTTAATCCAGCTGTTGAACTTTCTTATTTAACAGAATCTGAACAGTATGATTTAGCCAATGCAATTGTTGGAAATCAAAGAACACCGTCACTTGCTCAATGTCAGGAATTCAAGCGGTTGAGTCATGATGGCGAGCTAACTACAGAATTCATTGAAGATACTTTATCGGAAGAAAAACCAAATCAAAGAGAAAAGTTATCTTTTCAAATGAAGGAAATCGATAAATATTTTCCCAAGGACTTCACACCAGGCAAGAAAAAGGATCTTATGATTCACTTGCTAGAAAACTGGGCAAAGAAAAGATCACGAGAACAGGAACGGTAGTTGAAGATGCAACTGCTTTTTTTCTACTTGTGATTGTTACCAAACTGTTGGAGGGGCAGTTTGTCTTTGCACCAAGACGTGTGACTGTGACCTCCCCTAAAACCCCTCCTACCTACCGAAACAATCTTTATTACCTACCGAAAAAGAAAAAATGTTGTTATTTAGTAAGTAGTAGAAATATGTGTATCTAGGTAATTATTTAGAAGAACTTGTATTTTAAAGATAGTAGAAATTATCAGTGAATATAATTGGAGGTTAAGTCAATGAAGACAAAGTTAATTGCGTTCTGTGTTTCAAGTGTACTTATTGGTACTAGAATTGTTTTCAACATGAACCAGGATGTATCTGTTCCAACAGTGGAAAAGTTTATGGAAGATACTTCTTTAAGTGTTAGTAAACATGAAGCTATAGTTAGTGAACATGAAAATGTTGGCAAAGATGAGAAAACAGGTGCTGGAGATACAATCAAAAAAACTGAGTCAAAAGAAGAAAAGCAGAAAGAGGAAATTACAAATAAAAGTGAATCTAAAACAGCAAGTGTTTCTTCGGAAGGTAAAAGGAAAAATCCCAAGAAAGAAAGTTCTACTAAGAGTTCTTCTGGTTCAGGCCAAAAATCTTCAACTTCAAACAGTTCCAATACATCAGATAAATCAAAAAAAGATGTTGTAAGTCAACCTATTGAAAAGCCTACTGAATCCAAACAAGAACCTGTAGTAGAATCTACACCTACTCCAGAACTAGCAAGGCCATGTTATGCTTGTCCTGGTGGAGTCAATCCAGATGTAAGTTGTGATGTGATTATGGATACGAACTTTTACTATGCAACTTATAGTTCACAGGCTGAAGCAGAGGTGGGCGGAATGTATTACCTGGATGAAGTAATGTACATCGGTGATATTGAAATTACAAACTATTCTGTTCAACCAGTATATCGAAATGATCACAGCATTGCTTATTATGGATTAAATCTTTGGAGCAATGGAAGTTTGATTCAATAAAAAAGGTTTATAAGAAAAAATCATTTAAATTGTATCTTATTAGTAAAAATGATATATTATAAATGAAGAGTCGGTATGGAGACT
>ENA-OUOY01002182-OUOY01002182.1-human-gut-metagenome-genome-assembly--contig:-NODE-2182-length-10236-cov-14.441902_pt1 | contig 10236 bp, 12 predicted proteins | sample MGYA00237937_ERZ548767 | MGnify/ENA primary metagenome ERZ548767 (study PRJEB26490, sample SAMN05356887) | human gut metagenome | biome: terrestrial biome; feature: human-associated habitat... | reverse complement strand
AGAGCACACGGCTGTTAACCGTGGTGTTACAGGTTCGAGCCCTGTTTGGGGCGCTTTAAGGCTCCGTGGTCAAGAGGTTAAGACATCGCCCTTTCACGGCGGTAACACGGGTTCAATTCCCGTCGGAGTCACGGATGCAACTTAATATAAATGCATGTTTCATATGATGGTGCCATAGCCAAGTGGTAAGGCGTGGGTCTGCAAAACCCTGATCACCAGTTCAAATCTGGTTGGCACCTCTGAGTGGTTCCCGGAAATGTTGAGTTTTCAACGTTTGCGGGAATTTTTTGTTAGGCATAGCAGACGAGCTCTGGATGCTCAGAATGTGACGAGGCTGCTCTAATTGAACGGCGGTAAACCGTGCTTTTTGGCAGAAGATCTGATGACAATTGTAGTGATGTTGGACAGGACGATGATGCCGGATGAGCATATTCCTTGAGTTGATTCTATGCCATTTCAGACAATGCGGCCCTATTTGATTATGGGCAGCCATTGCTGGGCGAATAAATGTCGCTTTGGAAGCGACCATCGAAGGCCTCCGTTTTTGTATAGTAGGGACAGAACAGAAGAGTTCCTGCTGTAAGAAGCGGAGGTCTTTATTTATTCATATACGAAAGTGAGGCTGATCATGGGAAGCTGGACGGATGATTCCAGTATGACGCTGGCGGCATTGGACAGCATCCGGGAGAAGAAGACGATCGATCCTGCGGATATCATGAGGAGGTTCGTCCTCTGGCTGCAGAAGGGAGAATACACTCCTTTTGGACGATCGTTTGATATAGGAGGCGGATGCTATCAGGCGATCCTGAACTCTCTCATGAATCCGAAGCTGGGGCCTGCCTGGGGAGGGACTGATGAGTGGAACAACGGCAATGGATCTCTGATGCGGATTATGCCGGCCTGCCTCTACTGTTATTTGGAAGAAAAGGCAGGGAGGATGACGGAGGAAGGTAATCCAGAGGAGAATCTGGATTGAAAGAATGTGTCGGGAAATGGATCTGCATTGAACGGCCGCTTTCCGACGCAAAACGGCCGTATTCTGCTTTTGAACGGTCGTGTTTTTCCTCCAGCAGGTCTGCGCTGATACCGATCGCAGGAAGAATTTGTTGACAGACAAAGAAATTATACCATGCAGGGCATGCGGAATTGGAACAAAAGAAAAGGACACAAATGTGATAACATATATCCATGTAAATAGCTGCGAAAAATGGGTTTCACGTACATATAGTATATATATTTGAGGAGAGACAAATTCAAATGTCACTTCGATCCGATGCGGATAAGATCATTGAAGAAAGCCTGCGCGCGGTTTTGCCAGACCAGGCAGTGAAACGAGCGTTGAAAGATTATGCTGTTGGAGAAGGAAAGACCATCCTGATTGCAGTCGGGAAGGCGGCCTGGCAGATGGCAAATGCGGGCAGGAGTGTTCTGGGCGATACGTGTACCGGTATTGTGATTACGAAGTACGAGCACGTACGAGGAGAAATCCCCGGAATGGAATGTTATGAAGCTGGGCACCCTGTTCCGGATGAAAACGGAGTTGCTGCCACACGGAAGGCTATGGAGCTTGTGGCGGGTCTTACGAAAAAGGATCGGGTGGTGTTTCTTCTTTCAGGAGGAGGGAGCGCTCTGTTTGAAAAGCCGTTGGTCTCTCTGGAAGAGCTTCAGGATATCACCGGGCAGCTTCTTGCCTGTGGTGCAGACATTGTAGAGATCAATACCATTCGGAAGCGGCTGTCTGAGGTGAAAGGCGGCCGGTTTGCGAAGCTCTGTGCACCTGCCAGCGTGTACAGCATTATTTTATCGGATATCCTGGGGGATCCCATCGACATGATCGCATCGGGACCGACCTATCCGGATTCCTCCACCTGTGAGGAAGCGCAGAAAATCGTGAAAAAATATCACCTGAAGCTCTCAGACAGGGCAGAAGAGCTGTTGAGTAAGGAGACACCGAAGACACTGGAGAATTCGGAGGTGACTGTGACCGGCTCTGTCCGTGAGCTCTGCGCGGCTGCGGGAAAAGCGGCCGAAAAACTTGGATATGAGCCGGTTTTTCTGACCGACCAGCTTTCCTGTGAGGCAAGAGAAGCCGGACGCTTTCTTGCCTCCATCCTGAAATCGCATCAGAGAGAGGGCCGAAGACTCGCTTTTCTTGCGGGAGGAGAAACGGTAGTCCATCTGACCGGAAAGGGAAAAGGAGGACGTAATCAGGAGCTTGCCTTTGCTGCGGCAGCAGGGATTGACGGGATGAAGAATGCAGCGGTGTTTTCCTTCGGATCTGATGGAACCGACGGACCGACAGATGCCGCAGGAGGATATGTGGACGGAACGTCCATGCAAAGGATGCGGGAGCTTGGAATCGACGCGAATGCTGCGCTGCAGGAGAATGACACGTACCCCGCACTGAAACAGATCGGAGGTCTTATTATGACCGGCCCGACCGGGACCAATGTCAATGATGTCGCGGTGGCACTGCTGGGATAATTGAAAATACCCTTTTGATTTTTTAAAAGAAATGTGTTATAAATAACAACATATGATCAACAGCGTGTAGCCATTGGCATAAATCCAGCCGATGACCGCACGCTGTTTTTTTGTTATGGAAAGGGAGGAAAAATATGGGAGAATCAAACACTCAGTTTTTAGGAGAGGCGCCGATTGGCAGCCTGATGCGCAAATATGCCGTCCCCTGCATCATCTCGCTTCTGGTGGGAGCACTTTATAACATCGTCGACCAGATTTTTATTGCAAATGCCTCATATCTGGGGTCCTATGGCAATGCGGCGAATACGGTCGTGTTTCCGTTGACGGTTATAGCATTGGCAATTGCGGTCATGATCGGAGACGGGTGCTGCGCATTTGTCAGTCTGAGCCTTGGTAAGAAAGAGCCGGAAACAGCCAGAAAGAGTGTGGGAAATGCCATCATAATGGTCGTTGTCAGCAGTCTGATTCTGACGGTCCTGTATCTTATTTTTATGAATCAGATTCTGTCCATGTTCGGAGGAACGGTCAACGCAGAAACGTTTCGGCATTCCAGAGAGTATTTTTTCTACATTACGTTGGGCGTTCCCTTCTATATATTCGGACAGGCACTGAATCCGATTATCCGTTCTGACGGAAGCCCGAGGTTTGCCATGGCCTCCACGCTGGCGGGAGCAATCCTGAATATTATTCTGGATCCGATCTTTATTTTTGTATTCCAATGGGGCATGATGGGAGCCGCATTGGCGACGGTGATCGGACAGATTGTAACAGCTGTTCTTGCGGTCTGGTACATTGTGCACATGAAGCAGGTAAAGCCTTTCAAGACAGACTTCCGGCTGAGCGGCTGCATCTGCAGAAGGACGCTTCTTCTTGGAATTACAAGCTTCCTGTCGCAGATTTCGCTGGTTGCTGCCATGGCAGCCATCAACAATATGATCCGCAAGTATGGGGCCTTGGACGAGATATTTGGTCAGGAGCAGTACGCACAGATTCCTATGGCCGTCGTTGGCATTGTCATGAAGTTCTTCCAGATTGTGATTTCCATCGTGGTTGGTATGGCAGCAGGATGTATTCCGGTTGTCGGATTTAACATGGGAGCCGGAAAGAAAGAACGTGTTCGCAGTCTGTTTACAAGGCTTCTGTTGTCAGAAGCCATTGTCGGTGCCGTTGCACTCTTCATTGTAGAGGTGTTTCCGAAGCAGCTGATCGGTATTTTCGGTGCAGCAAATGAAAGCACCTATTACACGGAATTCGCACTGAGGGCGTTTCGAATCTACCTTTGCATGATGGTGCTCGCCTGCGTGAACAAGGCATGCTTTATTTTCCTTCAGGCAATGGGAAAAGCTGTGGAGTCGACGATGCTCTCCATGGTACGTGAGATTGTGTTCGGCGTTGGTTTTGCATTGCTGCTGCCTCTTTTCTTCGGCCTGGACGGTGTCCTGTATTCCATGCCGCTGTCGGATGTGCTGACCGTTGTTATTGCCGTGATTCTTATCATGAAGACATACCGTGAGCTTACGAAGAGTATATAATGGGCCTGTAAAGGGAGGACGAATCTCATGAAGGAAAATCGGAAGCTTTTGAAAGAGGTACTTAAGGATATCAAGCACGATATGACAAATGAGGAAGTTCTGAATTTGCTGGCAGACAGTAAGATTTCCGAAAACCCCACCGCGGAGAAGTATACGCTCGGCCAGCGGGCAGCGGACACGATTGCCCGATTTGCCGGAAGCTGGGCATTCATCTTTTCATTTACGGGAGTTCTGGTTCTGTGGATGGTTGTCAATACGGTTATGGCGGCGAAAGCTTTTGACCCGTTTCCGTTTATTCTTTTGAATCTGGTGTTGTCCTGCGTGGCGGCGATTCAGGCACCGCTCATCATGATGAGTCAGAACCGTCAGGAGGAAAAGGACCGCCGCCGTGCGGAAAATGATTACAAGGTGAATCTGAAAACCGAGATCATGATCGAGGATCTTTATGATAAGGTCAACGCCATCCTTGCGAAGCAGTCTGCATTGGAGAAGAAACTTCAGGAGAAGGAAATGAAGGAGAAATCAGAGGACGGAAAAGGCTGATTCCGCTGAAAAGAGCTTCTGCGTGTAAAATATAGTTGACATAATGCACGGCCAGGCATATACTGAAAATGTAAGATATAGTTTACATTATGTCGGAAGGAGATTTACACATATGAAAGACATCATCTCGTTTGCAGGAGCCTTTATCGCCATTCAGATATTTAAGATCATCATGTTTAAGAAAGATAAGGACTACAGTGGCTATGATGAACGACAGGAGCTGATTCGGGGCAGGGCATTTCGTTATGGCTTTTTAACCTTGGCCTTTCTTCTTGCAGCGGTAGTGCTATGGGAAGAGTGTGTGGGCACGCTGCCGATCGAATTTTCACTTCTGATGATGGCCTGTCTCATGGTGGGATGTCTGGTGGTCATTCTTTACGATATCTGGAAGGATGCGTATTGGGGAATCCGCCAGACGTCCGGATCGAACATCGCCGTAGGTCTCATGGTGATTGTGATGGCGATGCAGTATATGGGCCTCAGGGGACAGATAAAAAACGGTGACGTGATCGTGCATGGTGTACTCACCTGGGATGGCGGGATATATCTGCTGATCCTGGTGTTCTTCGCACTCATCCTTGCGAACCTGCTTGTGAAATCCTGGATGGATAAAAGAGGAGGCTCGTTGGAATGAAGAACCTTAAGCTGAAATCGGCGCGTGCAGCGCTGGATCTGTCCCAGCAGCAGCTGGCAGACCTGGTCGGCGTATCGCGGCAGACCATCAACGCCATTGAAAAAGGTGATTATAATCCGACGATCCGACTTTGCATCGCGATCTGCAAAGTGCTGAATCGCACGCTGGATGAACTGTTCTGGGAAGAGACATGATCAGAGAGCAAAGGTTTGTGTATGATGGAGAAAATCAGATTTCAGATACATGAAAAAGAGATCACGCTTTATCCGGCACAGGGGGTGAATCGACCGCTTATCATTTGGAATACGGTGATGGGAGATGGAGAATCGACTTTTCATGCACTTCGGGATCTGAAGGCACCAGACTGTAATCTGCTTGTGGTTGGAAAACTTCAGTGGTATCACGATATGACGCCGTGGAGCTGTCCGCCGCTGTCGAAGAACGATCCGCCGGCTACGGGAGGAGCAGACGAATATCTGAAGGTGCTGACGACAGAAATGATTCCGGCAGCGAACGATCGAATCCAAGGGACACCGGTGTACATTGGCATTGCCGGGTATTCTCTGGCGGGGCTCTTTGCATTGTATGCGATGTATCGATGTGATACCTTTGAGCGTGTTGCCAGCATATCCGGATCGCTGTGGTTTCCGAAGTTCAGGGAATATGTGCTTGAACATGAGCTGATGCGGAAACCTGAGAAACTATATATTTCGTTGGGAGATGCAGAGGCAAGGACGAAGCATGCGATTCTGAAGACCGTACAGACAAATACCGAAGCCATCCTTCAGCATTATAAAGCTGTGGGGGTGGATGTAAGCTGGGCGTTAAATCCCGGAAATCACTTCAAGGACGCGGCTCTGCGGAGCGCAAAGGGAATAAAGGAGCTCCTTATAAAGTAGAAGGGAAATTCTATGATAAAGCTTTTGGGAAAAGTATTTGGGACCGGAAAAGTGAAGATTTATGAGAAGCGCGGAGCCAGAAAGGAATGGACGGCGCTGAAAGAGGCCCTGAAGGCAGCAGGAATTCGCAAAATAGAGGCCAATGCATTCCAAAAGGAGCCCGGCCCTGTGACCTGCGGATGCTCGTTGGACAACCGGGACTTTGGGCCGGGCGGAAAGATCGACCGCGATATGTATAACATTTATGTTCGAGCGGAGGATGAAACTGCGGCAAGAGCAGTTATGGAGAGTGTATTATCAGCAAATGCATCTTCATTTACCTGATTCAGTGAATGGGATGCACTCCGGAAATCCGGAAGCATCCCATTCGTTATCATTTTAGAAACTCATACAGATAGGTCTCCATGGCAGGCGTCCACCAGAGCAGATACCCTGCCTGCGTAGGATGAATCGGATTGGACATGTAGAGATTATAGTCCTTCTCACTGATCGCATGGAGCGCTTTATCATTCCAAAGGTCGATGACGCCGATCTTCCATTTCTTCTGAATTCCCAGAAGGAGCTTTACCATTTCGCCGTATTCTTCACAGTCAAATCTGGTCCCGGTGTAAAACAAAACAGGGCAGTGCCAAGTCTTTTCCGCATACGCAATGATATATTCTATGGCGCCTGCAACCGTCTCTGTGTCAAAATCCGTCAGCTCAAAGCCTTCGGAAATTGTGCCGAGGGGCATATGCCTGGCTGCATCATTGATGGACAGCTGGCAGATGAAGGCATCCGCAGGAATGTCCGGATTGATGGTTTTCATGCGCGGAATATATGAGCTGCCACTGGCATCATCCTTTGTCGCCAGTGTTGTGCCGGATACGGCTTCCTTCACGGAGGTGGTGCCGTCAAGCCGGTCAATGTACTCGACAAACGATACACCGATGGAATCGCTGCCGTACGTGACGGAGCTTCCGAGATAGATGATGGTTTTCCCTTTCAGAGGACTTTCGGTATGCGGCTGAATATTCTCCGGATGGAACTTCTCGGCGTTTCCGGGCAATTCTGTGTGTGGTATGTTCATGAGATTTCTCCTCCTGTTTGGTGTCATGATAAATACTTGCCGGTAATGCTGTTTTTGTTTTCCCGGATTTCATGCGGCGTTCCGCTGGCGATGATCCGTCCGCCGGCTTCGCCGCCGCCCGGCCCCATGTCGATCACATAGTCAGCGTTCCGGATTACATCCAGGTCGTGTTCAATAACAACTACGGTCGCACCGTGATCCAGGAGCGCCTGAAAGACACCCAGCAGAACCTGCACATCCAGCGGATGCAGGCCGATGGATGGTTCGTCAAAGACAAAAACAGAATCGGACTGTGTTTTGCCGATTTCGCTGGCAAGCTTCAGTCGCTGTGCCTCGCCGCCGGACAGTCCGGGAGTTTCTTCGCCAAGTGTTAGGTAGCCGAGACCAAGCTGCCTGAGAATCCCAAGCTTCTGGCCGACCCCCTTCATATCCTTGCAGAAGTCGAGTGCGGTGTTCACATCCATGTCCATCAGCTCCGGCAGGGAAATGCTCGCACCGTCTTTATTAGTGAGCCTGACTGCGTAAGCGGCCTTGTCATAGCGGGACCCGCGGCAGTCTGGGCAGGGAATGTCGACATCCGGCAGGAACTGCACGTCGAGACTGACAACGCCGGTTCCGTCGCAGCCGGGGCAGCGAAGTGAGCCGGTGTTGTAGGAAAAATCCCCGGCCCTGTAACCGAGGGCTTTTGCATCGGGCGATTTTGCATAGAGCTTGCGCAGTTCATCGTGGACGCCTGCGTAGGTTGCCACAGTGGAGCGGACATTGATGCCGATGGGTGTGGCATCAATCAGCTTGATGTGTGCAATGCCGTCAGCATCGATTGCGTGGATGTGGGCAGGCAGTGCGGCACCATGGATTTTCGCCTCCAGAGCGGGGATCAGGCTTTCCAGTACCATGGTGGTTTTTCCGGAGCCGGATACCCCGGTGACAACCGTGAGTCGTCCCTTGGGAATATCGACCTCCAGGGGGTTTACCGTATGAATCTGATTCGTAGACAAATGGATCGTGCCGTTCTCAAACAGGCTTTCTTTCTCGGCACAGGAACGCAGCCTGCTCCTGGCGGCACCGGAAAGAAACGGACCGATCTGGGAAGCAGGATCCTTTTCAATAGAAGGAATGTCGCCCTGTGCAATGATATGACCGCCCTTTGCGCCGGCCTCCGGTCCCATTTCGATGATCCAGTCGGCCTCCTTCAGAATCTGTGTATCATGATCGACCAGAATGACGGAGTTTCCATCTGCGACGAGATCGTGCATCACACCGGTAAGCCCCACAATATTGGAGGGATGCAGACCGATGGAGGGTTCGTCCAGTACATAGAGAACGCCGGTGGTGCGGTTGCGCACCGCGCGGGCAAGCTGCATCCGCTGGCGCTCTCCGGTGGAGAGTGTGGATGCCGAACGGTCAAGCGTCAGATAACCAAGGCCTAAATCCATCAGCCGCTTTGCGGTTCCCTGAAAAGCGTCACAGATGCTCTCCGCCATAGGGCGCATATCCTCCGGCAGTCTCTCCGGGACACCTCGTACCCAATCGACCAGATCCTCAAGCGTCATGGTGCAGGCTTCATCCAGTGAAATGCCCCGCAGCTTCGGCGCACGGGCAGCGGCGGACAGGCGTGTACCGTGGCATTCCGGACAAAGCTCCTCTTTCAGAAACTTCTCCACCCGCTTCATGCCCTTTTCATCCTTGACCTTTGCCAGGGCGTTTTCTACGGTGTAGACGGCATTGAAATATGTGAAATCCAGTTCTCCTGCCTGATTGGAATTTTTATTGTGGTAAAAAATATGCTTTTTCTCGGCAGGGCCATGGAACACGATTTCTTTTTCACGCTCGGTCAGATCCCGGAATGGCACATCCGTGCGCACGCCCATCTCCCGGCAAATATCTGTCATCAGTGACCACATCAGACTGTTCCAAGGGGCAACGGCCCCTTCGTCGATGGTCAGGGAGTCGTCCGGTACGAGCGTATCCAGATCTACGGTGCGGACAATGCCGGTTCCGCCGCACTTCTGGCAGGCTCCCTGGGAATTGAAGGCCAGCTCTTCCGCTGACGGTGCATAGAAATGTGTGCCGCATTCCGGGCAGACAAGCTCTTTTCCTGCGGCAACCGCGAGAGACGGAGCAAGATAATGCCCGTTGGGACAGCGGTGGCTGGCAAGGCGGGAATACATCAACCGCAGACTGTTGAGAAGCTCCGTTCCTGTACCAAAGGTACTCCGGATACCAGGCATGCCGGGACGTTGATGCAGCGCCAGTGCAGCAGGAACATACAGAATCTCATCTACACAGGCTCTGGAAGCCTGTGTCATGCGGCGGCGGGTGTAGGTGGAGAGGGCCTCAAGATAGCGCCGGGAGCCTTCCGCATACAGAACACCCAGGGCAAGCGATGATTTTCCGGAGCCGGATACACCTGCAATCCCTACAATTTTTCCAAGCGGAATCTCCACATCGACATTCTTCAGGTTGTGGACCTTTGCTCCGCGAATCAACATTTTATCAATCATTTCTATTGCCTTTTGAGTTGTTATTTTTCATGCTTCTGATTTGATAGGTGAATTATATCATCTTTGCCGGATGGAGAGTTTGCCGCGACGGAACGGTTTCTTGTAATCAGGAGTTCTCTAATATGTTCTTACTTCATCTCGATAAGAAAGGAATGCAGATCGTACTGAATCCTTCGCCATTTAATGAGATCATCACGGAATGTGATCTTTCTAAAGTGTCGATGATCCTGATTAATGAAATAGAGGGATATCAGATGACCGGATGAGAGGATCCGGCGGAAGTGCAGAGAAGGCTTTGCAGATGGCAACTCTGGCAGCATCCGTTGCGGTGACAAGAAAAGGGGCATCTGCCTCGATACCATGGAAAAATGAAGTGAAATAAGAGGATGATTCTGTATATCATTCTGTGAAAAACGATCGCTCGCTGCAGGGCTCCATCAACGTGAAGGATACAACGTTGGTGGAGCCCTGCAGATTATTCAATGTGATATTCAGTATACATTTCCTTCCGGTACGCAGGATCGGTCGATGCCTTCAGAATGGCTTCCTGATCGGCACCGCTTTGTACCAT
>ENA-OUOY01002179-OUOY01002179.1-human-gut-metagenome-genome-assembly--contig:-NODE-2179-length-10244-cov-4.736088_pt1 | contig 10244 bp, 11 predicted proteins | sample MGYA00237937_ERZ548767 | MGnify/ENA primary metagenome ERZ548767 (study PRJEB26490, sample SAMN05356887) | human gut metagenome | biome: terrestrial biome; feature: human-associated habitat; material... | reverse complement strand
CAAACAATAAAGACCGCAAGCTTTTGAGCTTGTATTTCTGCGCCGGATGCCCAACTTTGGAAGGTACCGGTGATGTAATTAAGGCGATGGAGCGCAAGGGGATAGATATGATTGAGGTAGGAATCCCTTTCAGTGATCCGTTGGCTGATGGTCCTGTTATCCAGAGTGCCGGAACCGTGGCTCTGAAGAACGGAATGACGGTGAAGAAACTCTTCGCTCAGTTGAAGGAAATCAAGGATGAAGTGCAGCTTCCACTCGTGCTGATGGGTTATCTGAACCCAATCATGCACTACGGCATTGAGGCTTTCTTCAAGAGCTGCGTAGAGAGTGGAGTGAGCGGCACCATCATCCCAGACCTTCCCTTTGATGATTATCTGAAGGTGGTAAAACCCATAGCCGACAAGTATGACATCCGTGTCATCATGATGATTACCCCTGAAACCAGCGAGGAGCGCATCCGTTTCATCGATGAGCATACCGATGGATTCATCTACATGGTCAGCTCCGCGAGCATCACGGGCGCCCAGAGCAGTTTCGGCGATGCCAAGCTGGCTTATTTCAACCACATCAACAGCATGAATCTGCGCAACCCACGCATGATAGGTTTCGGCATCAGCAACAAGCAGACCCTTACCAGTGCTCAGGATAATGCGGCGGGAGCCATCATCGGCAGCAAGTTTGTAACCCTGCTCAATGAAACCGGTGATCCGGATAAGGCACTGGATGGGCTTTTCGAGGCACTGAAGAAGTAAGTGAAGAGTGAAGAACGAAGAGTGAAGAATTCATCTGTTTCGTTTGTGACTCAAGGGCGAAAGCCTAATTTAACATTCAACATTTAACATTCAAAATTAAAAGCGATGTATCAAGTTGACGAAAAAGGATTTTTTGGAAAATTCGGAGGAGCGTATGTTCCTGAGATATTATATAAATGTGTAACCGAGTTGCAGCAGGCTTACAAGCCAATCATTGAGAGCGAGGAGTTCAAGAAGGAATACCGTGCGCTGCTCAAAGATTATGTGGGCCGCCCTTCACCTCTTTATTATGCCAAGCGCATGAGCGAGAAGTACGGATGCCAGCTCTATCTGAAGCGCGAGGACCTGAACCATACCGGTGCACACAAAATTAACAACACCATCGGTCAGATTCTCATGGCCAAGAAGATGGGCAAGACTCGCATCATTGCCGAAACCGGAGCCGGACAGCACGGTGTGGCTACAGCTACGGTATGCGCCCTGATGAACATGAAGTGCGAAATTTTCATGGGTGCCACCGATGTGGAACGCCAGCATACCAACGTAGAGCGTATGAAGATGCTGGGAGCCAAGGTGAACCCTGTGCGCACCGGCAATATGACCTTGAGCGATGCCTGCTCTGAGGCCATACGCGACTGGTGCTGCCACCCACAGGATACCTTCTATATCGTAGGTTCTACCATGGGTCCGCACCCTTATCCAGACATTGTTGCCAAGATGCAGAGCGTAATCTCTGAAGAACTGAAATGGCAGTTGGAGGAGAAGATAGGCCGCGACTATCCTGATTACCTCATCGCCTGTGTGGGTGGCGGAAGCAATGCTGCCGGAACCATCTACCACTACATTGATGATGACCGCGTGAAGATATATCTGGCTGAGGCTGCCGGACACGGAATAGATACCGATTATACCGCTGCCACCATGCACTGCGGCACAGAAGGCATCATCCACGGAGCACGCACCCTCGTGATGCAGACCGAGGACGGACAGATAGAGGAAGCCTTTACCATCAGTGCCGGTCTCGACTATCCGGGCATCGGCCCTATGCATGCCGACCTTGCCACATCGGGCAGGAGTCATGTGCTCGCCATTAAGGACGATGAGGCCATCTACGCCGGTTACGAGCTCACCCGCATGGAGGGCATCATTCCAGCCATTGAGAGTGCGCACGCCGTGGCTGCTCTGAAGAAGATGAAGTTCAAGAAGGATGATGTGGTGGTGCTCACCGTATCAGGCCGTGGCGACAAGGATGTAGAAACGTATTTGAGCCATAAGGAAATGGCGGGAGAGTACGGAAACTTCTAATAGCAAAGATTTAATTAAAATGGCAAAGTTTAGTTACAAGACAGTTACCCGCAAGATTCTCGCCGACCTCTATACGCCGGTGGGAGTCTACATGCGACTGAGAGATATTTATCCGCAGTCGGCTCTGATGGAGAGTTCCGACTATCATGGCTCCGAGAATTCGCGCTCCTTCATCGGTGTGCATCCGCTGGCAAGCATCGCCGTGAGTCATGGTGAGGTCATCAAGACCTATCCCGACGGAAGAGTAGAGAAAGAGCAGCTTCCTGCCTTCGGTGCCGGTCAGGGCGAGGAGTGCAAACTCGCCATCTCAAAGAGTATCAACGACTTCATCTCTTCCTTCCATGTAGAGGGCGAGAGCAAGGAGTTCTGCGGACTCTATGGATTCACCACCTTCAATGCGGTGAGATATTTTGAGAATATCCCGGTCAAGGATACCACCATGGAGAAGAATGATGCGCCCGACATCTATTACATTATGTATAAGGACATCATCGTCTTCGACCATTTCAACAACACCATGGAGCTCATTGCACTCCAGGAAAGTGAAGATCCTCACTCTTCACTTCCAGAGCTCGACGAACTGCTCAAGGCGGTGAACAAGGCAAATGTGAAACCTTATGATTTCCACCCGGTGGGCGAAACCACCTCTACGCTCACCGATGAGGAGCACAAGGCAAACATACGCCGATGCATACAGCACTGCCTGCGCGGAGATGTATTCCAGATTGTGGTGAGTCGCCGCTTCGTACAGAAATATGAGGGCGATGATTTCAAACTCTACCGTGCGCTGCGCAGCATCAACCCTTCGCCTTACCTCTTCTATTTCGACTTCGGCGGTTTCCGCATCTTCGGTTCTTCGCCTGAAACCCATAACCGCATCGTGGGCAACAAGGCGTTCATCGACCCGATTGCCGGAACCACCCGACGCACAGGAGATATGGAGCAGGACCGCAAGGCTGCCGAATTCCTGCGCAACGACCCGAAGGAGAATGCCGAGCACGTGATGCTGGTAGACCTGGCGCGCAATGATCTGAGCCGCAACTGTCATGGGGTGAAAGTAGATTTCTACAAGGACATGCAGTTCTACAGTCATGTTATCCATCTCGTGAGCCGTGTGAGCGGAGAGTTGGATGAGCATGCCGACCACATCAAGGAGTTTATTGATACCTTCCCTGCCGGCACGCTGAGCGGTGCGCCTAAGGTGAGAGCGATGCAGATTATCTCAGAGCTGGAGCCTCACAACCGCGGTGCCTACGGAGGCTGTATCGGCTTCATCGGTCTGAACGGCGACCTGAATCAGGCCATCGTGATACGTACCTTCATTAGCCGAAACGGCGAACTCTGGTTCCAGGCGGGTAGTGGAGTAGTGGCAAAGAGCAATGATGAGTATGAGCTAGAAGAGTGTAACAACAAGCTCGGTGCGCTGACCAAGGCGATTCACATTGCTGAAGAGTTGTAATAGTGATTAATTATTAGTGATTAGTGATTATTTCTCGCTGATTGTAATCACTAATCACTAATCACTAATCACTAATCAATAATCAATAATCAATAATAAATAATAAATAACAAAAGATGAAAGTAGTAATCATAGATAATTACGATTCCTTTACCTATAATCTTGCCCATCTGGTAAAGGAGTTGGGAGCAGATGTTACGGTTTACCGTAACGACCAGTTCCAGTTGCCGGAGCTGGAGCGCTTCGACAAGATCATTCTGAGTCCGGGTCCGGGCATTCCGTCGGAGGCGGGACTGCTGATGGATGTTATCCGCAAGTATGCAGGCCGCAAGCCGATGCTGGGCGTATGCCTGGGTCATCAGGCTATAGGCGAGGCGTTTGGCGCCAAGCTTACCAATCTTTCTGAGGTGTATCATGGAGTAGCTACCCCTTGCACCCAGTTTGGCAACGATGTTATTTTCGACGGGTTGGACAAGCGCATAGAGATTGGCAGATACCACTCTTGGGTGGTAGACCGCTCGGGATTCCCCGACTGCCTGGATGTTACGGCAGTAAGCGATGATGGTTGCATCATGGGTCTGAAGCATAAGAACTATGATATTCATGGTATCCAGTTTCATCCGGAAAGCGTGCTGACGCCAGACGGCAAGAAGATGGTGAGAAACTGGTTGGAAAAAGCTTAATGACCTTAATGACCAATGACCTTAATGACCACCATGACCGCATGGTGGTTGTTGAGGTTTTTGTTTATGATAAGAAAAAGCAAAGCCTGACGCTCTCTCGAGTGCCAGGCTTTTTACTAACATCTAACCCTCGCTACAATCCTCTCACGTGTTTCGCGAGTTTGTATAAACTTAAATCTTACCTTCCCACTGGAGGGAAGGTCACTAATAACCTTCTTAATCTTTTAAAAATTTTACATATCCCAAGCCACAGCACTCGCACCGAGTACGGCAGCAGAACTGCCATCAAGGGTAGAAACAAGGAACTTAGCCTTGCCCTTGAAGATGCGGAACACGTGCTCATCATAAGCCTTCTGGATAGGCTTCATGATGAGGTCGCCAGCCTTGGTCAGACCACCGAAGAAGACGAAAGCCTCTGGTGAAGAGAAGACTGCGAAATCAGCGCAAGCCTCACCGAGCATCTTGCCGGTAAACTCGTATACGCGCTGAGCCAGCTTATCGCCCTTGCCTGCAGCAACGCTCACATCATAAGATGTAATATCCTCAGGGGTCATCTCGCGGAGCAATGAAGGCTCATCGCTCTTCTCGAGAAACTCGCGAGCTGTGCGAGCCACACCTGTGGCAGAGCAGTAAGCTTCGAGACATCCTGTACGGCCGCATCCGCATGTACGGCCCTCTTTGCCACGTACCATGGTAACGTGACCCAATTCGCCTGCGAATCCGTCGCAGCCGTAAACCATCTGTCCGTTGATAACGATACCAGAACCTACGCCTGTACCGAGTGTAATGTCGATGAAGTTTTTCATACCTCTTGCCACACCGTAAGTCATCTCACCGAGCGCTGCGGCGTTGGCATCATTGGTCATACCTACAGGCAGACCTCCGAGTGATTTGCTGAACATGTCAGCCAGTGGTACAACTCCGTCGTGTGCCCATGGAAGATTTGGAGCGAACTCTATGGTTCCATTATAATAGTTTGCATTTGGCGCACCGATACCCATTGCCTTGATTTTGTCAATGCCGCCTACAGTATCAATGATAGGCTGGAGGGCTTCTACTGCTGCCTTTACGTAATCTTCAACTTTTTGGTAACCGCCAGTCTTGATGGCAGTGGTAGCTTTAATCTCGCCACGTGCATCTACGATGCCGAAAACAGAATTGGTACCACCAAGGTCAAGGCCTATTACGTACGGTTTAAGTGTATTATCTGTCATGTTATCTTAAAAATTAGTTAGAATTATTTTTTTTCACGGCAAAGGTACAGAAAAACTTTGGAATCTCCTTTATTTCTATGTATAAAAAAAATTAAATTCTTGTTTTTTTCTGGGGCGAGGAGCTTCTGCCCTTTCAGGGCGTGCTGCTTCTGGGAGCTTTGGGTCTTCAGCCCGTACTTAATCCACATGCGAAAGTTCAGTTTATAATATAGGTAGAACATCCGTGTAATCCGTGTAATCCATGCCCGAAAATATAAAAAACGGGAATAAAATGAACTTTTAGGCGAAAAAATTGTGCTTTGTGCCCGAAATTTTGTAACTTTGCCGACTGTTAGAAATTGTAACGATACTAAGATGAATTTAGCATTTCCAATTGAGATAAACATCCTTGACTTCATATTCAAAGGAATTGTCATCGGTGTTCTTGCCTCAGCCCCTATGGGTCCGGTAGGCATCCTATGCATCCAGCGCACGCTCAACAAGGGCCGCTGGTATGGGTTTGTAACAGGCGTGGGTGCCGCATGCAGCGACATCGTATATGCTCTGTTTACAGGCTTGGGCATGAGTTTTGTGATGGATTTTGTGAGCAACTCCGAGAACAAGTTCTATCTTCAGATTTTCGGCAGTCTGATGCTCCTCGTGTTTGGAATCTACTGCTTCAAGAGCGACCCGATGAAGAACATGCACAAGTCGAGCAACAAGCAGGGTACCCTGATGCACAATGGCATCACGGCGTTCCTCGTAACACTCTCCAATCCGCTCATCGTGTTCCTCTTCATGGCCACCTTCGCGCAGTTTGCTTTCGTCGTACCGGATATGCCGGTAGAAATGGGAGTAGGGTATCTCAGCATCGTCTTCGGAGCCCTGCTGTGGTGGTTCGGACTCACCTGGCTCGTCGACAAGATTAGGAACAAGTTTGATACCAACGGCATCGTCATTATCAATAAGGTAATAGGCAGCGTGGTCATCATCTTCTCTATCATCGCTCTCTTCGGCACGATTTTCAATCTGTATCATCTGCCGGAATTTTAAAAGTCCTTAAACAGTTTTTTTACACCCCTTCAATCAGAAGAAGGCAAAGCATAAAGTTCAAAAGTTAACAGTTCAAAGTTTATGTTTGTAGCACAAGAATTAAGAAAGAAAAGTATCGCAGAATACTTATTATATATGTGGCAGATTGAGGACATCATCCGAGCTTACGGATGCTCGCTGCCTGTCATCAAGAAAAATTATGTAGACCGGTTCGACTTTACACCCGAGCAGCGCGAGGAAGAACTCGACTGGTTTGGCAACCTGATTCGCATGATGAACGAGGAGGGAAAGCGCGAGGGAGGACACCTTAATATTAATAAGGTGATACTCAAGGACGTCATTGACCTGCACGGCATGCTGCTGCAGAGCACCAAGTTTCCTATCTACAATGCCGAATATTACAAGGTGCTGCCTTTCATCGTAGAGCTGCGCCAGCGGGGCGACAAGGATCTCAACGAGATTGAAACCTGCCTCGATGCCCTCTATGGTGTGATGATGCTGCGCCTGCAGAAGAAGGAAATTACGCCCGAAACCGAAAGGGCCATCAAGGAGATTACCGTCTTCATAGGTCTACTCAGCGATTATTACATCAAAGACCGAACCGAGGGACTCAAGTTTGATGATGACGACATGTAGTGATTAGTTATTAGTGATTACTTTTTAAGAATATACATTATTATATATATACAACAGGATGAACGAAATAGAAAGAAGAAGAACATTTGCCATTATCTCTCACCCGGATGCTGGTAAGACAACATTGACCGAGAAGTTTCTGCTTTTCGGTGGACAGATTCAGGTGGCAGGTGCCGTAAAAAATAACAAGATTCGCAAAACTGCGACTTCTGACTGGATGGATATTGAGAAACAGCGTGGTATCTCGGTATCTACATCTGTAATGGAATTTGATTATCTCCCTGCCGGACAGGAGGGAGAACCTTATAAGGTGAATATCCTGGATACTCCAGGTCACCAGGACTTCTGCGAGGATACCTACCGCACACTTACAGCCGTAGATTCAGCCATCATCGTGGTTGACTCTGCCAAGGGTGTGGAGGCACAGACCCGCAAACTCATGGAGGTGTGCCGCATGAGAAATACCCCGGTAATCATCTTCATCAACAAGATGGACCGTGAGGGACGCGACCCGTTTGATGTGCTCGACGAGTTGGAAGCAGAGCTCAAAATCAAGGTTCGCCCGCTGAGCTGGCCTATCGGCCAGGGCGCCCGTTTCAAGGGCGTTTACAACATCTACGAGCATCAGCTGAACCTCTTTACCCCTAACAAACAGCGAGTTACCGAGAAGGTAGAGGTAGACATCCAAAGTTCAGAACTCGACGAGCGGGTTGGTGAACGTGAGGCTGCACAACTGCGTGAGGAACTGGAACTGGTAGATGGTGTTTACCCTAAGTTTGAGGAAGAAACCTATCGTTCGGCCGAAGTAGCACCTGTGTTCTTCGGTTCGGCACTGAACAATTTTGGTGTTCAGGAACTCCTCGACTGTTTTGTTCATATTGCTCCATCTCCTAGACCCACCCAGGCAGAGGAGCGACTGGTGAAGCCTGAAGAACCTAAGTTCAGTGGTTTCATCTTCAAGATTACAGCCAATATTGATCCAAACCACCGCTCCTGCATCGCTTTCTGTAAGATATGCTCGGGCAAGTTTGTGAGAAATCAGCCATATTACCACGTGCGCTTGGATAAGAACGTGCGTTTCTCTTCGCCTACCCAGTTCATGGCACAGCGCAAGAGTACCATTGACGAGGCTTATCCGGGTGACATTGTAGGTTTGCCAGACAACGGTATTTTCAAGATAGGAGATACGTTGACGGAGGGAGAGAAGATGCATTTTCGCGGTTTGCCAAGCTTCTCTCCACTCCTTTTCAAGTACATCGAGAATGATGACCCGATGAAGAGCAAGCAGTTCCAGAAGGGATTGGAGCAGCTCATGAACGAGGGTGTGGCGCAGCTCTTCGTCAACCAGTTCAACGGTCGCCGCATCGTGGGCACCGTGGGTCAGCTGCAGTTCGAGGTTATCCAGTACCGCCTGGAGAACGAGTACAACGCCAAGTGCCGCTGGGAGCCCGTGCATCTTCACAAGGCTTGCTGGATAGAGGCAGATGACGAGAAGGAACTCGAGAACTTCAAGAAGCGCAAGTACCAGTACATGGCCAAGGATATTGAGGGGCGCGATGTCTTTCTTGCCGATTCGGGCTACGTGTTGAGCATGGCGCAGCAGGATTTTGAACACATCAAGTTCCATTTCACATCGGAATTCTAAATCAATGTAAAAAAGATGGATGAAGAAATTCTAGATTACAACGAGCAGAAAGAGGGATGGGTCAGTAAGATGGTGGATTGGCAGAAAAAACATATTTCTGACCGCCAGATGACCCTTATCCTGGCTTTTATCATCGGCCTTCTGGCGTCGGTGGCAGGATATTTCCTGCACGGCATTGTGCACGAAATACAGTTGCTGCTCACTTCGGGATTTAACAAGGGCACCTATAACCTGCTCTTCCTGCTCTTCCCGATTGTGGGCATTTACCTCACCATGCTCTTTATTAAATATGTGGTCAGAGATAATATTTCCCACGGTATCACCCGTGTGCTTTACGCCATTTCTACCAAAAATTCCAAGCTCAAGGCCCACAACTGCTGGTCATCGGTGGTGGCATCAGGTATCACCATCGGTTTCGGTGGTTCCGTGGGAGCCGAGGCTCCTATTGTGCTCACGGGTTCGGCCATCGGCTCAAACCTGGGACAAATCTTCCGCATGGACAAGAAAACCATGATTCTGCTGGTGGGCTGCGGTGCTTCTGCAGCCATTGCAGGCATCTTCAAGGCGCCCATTGCCGGACTCGTATTTACGCTTGAGGTGCTGATGGTAGACCTGAGCATGGCTTCCTTGCTGCCTATTCTTATCAGTTGTGTAACAGCCACTTGCTTTACCTACATCCTGATGGGCTCCAAGAGTCTTTTCGATTTTACGCTTACCAGTCCGTGGGCGCTCGACCGCGTGCCAGCCTGCCTTTTGCTGGGCATTTTCTGCGGCTTGGTGAGCCTTTATTTTATGCGCACCATGTCGGCGTGCGAGGGCCGGTAGTGGCGCATCACGTTGGCGTAGTCCTGCGAGTGGGTGTCGCGGTTGGCGAACTCGATGGTCAGCGGGGCGCCCGTGGTCATGCCGTTGTAGAGTCCCGACACGATCTGCGGGATGTCGGGTTCGCGGCGCGGCGTGGTGCCGCGGGCGCCGCTGCGGCGGCGTGCAAGGTCGGCTTCGAAATCTTCCGCCGAGAGCGGAATACCTGCGGGAACCCCGTCGATCGAGATGCCGATCTGCGGGCCGTGCGACTCGCCCCAGATGGCGAGCCTGAAGTTATGACCGAAAATGTTCATGGCTTTAAACTCTGATTTTTTCAAGGTCTTCGAAGAAGCCGGGGTAGCTCTTGGCTACGCACTCGGCGTTTTCGATCGTTATCTGCCCGTCGCAGCGCAGCGCCGAGACCGCCATCGACATGGCCATGCGGTGGTCGCCGTGGCTCTGCACGCGGGCCTGGCGGATCCTGCCGCCGCGGATGCGCATGATGTCCTCCTGGGAGGTGTCCACCTCGATGCCCGCCTTGGCGTACTCTTCGCGGATGGCGTCCGCACGGTTGCACTCCTTGTGTTCGAGCCGCGAGGTGCCGCGGATGACGCTCTCGCCCTGGGCCGCCGCCGCGAGTGCCGCGAGTGCCGGGAAAAGGTCGGGGCAGTGCGTGGCGTCGAATTCGAAGGCGCGCAGGGGCCGGTGCGAGGC
>ENA-OUOY01002173-OUOY01002173.1-human-gut-metagenome-genome-assembly--contig:-NODE-2173-length-10257-cov-4.229661_pt1 | contig 10257 bp, 9 predicted proteins | sample MGYA00237937_ERZ548767 | MGnify/ENA primary metagenome ERZ548767 (study PRJEB26490, sample SAMN05356887) | human gut metagenome | biome: terrestrial biome; feature: human-associated habitat; material... | reverse complement strand
AAGATGTCGATTGACGATGCGATTCTCAACAAACCTGGGCGCCTTACGCCCGAGGAGTTCGAGATTATGAAGACGCATACCACGATCGGCGCCGACATGCTGCGTGAGCTGGGTAGCCATCACGCCGGCAATGCGCTTATGGAATATGCGTACCAGATTGCGCGTTGGCATCACGAGCGTTGGGACGGCAAGGGTTATCCCGATGGCCTTAAGGGCGACGAAATTCCCATTGCCGCACAGGTGGTTTCGGTGGCCGACGTGTACGATGCGCTGACGAGCGTGCGCGTGTACAAGGATGCCATCCCGCACGAGGAGGCTATCCAGATGATCCTGGACGGTAAGTGCGGTACCTTTAACCCGTTGCTGCTCGATTGCCTGCTCGAGGTGCAGGACCAAATTGCCGAGACGTTGGCACGCCCCGCTGACGTCGTCGCGTTTCCCACGATTTAGTTTGACCAAAGGAGTTTTTAACCCATGATTTCCATGCGTGAGGCGTATGAGAAGATCGGCGCTAATTATGAAGACGCGTGCGCTCGGCTGATGGGCGAGGAGATGCTTAGCCGCTTTGCCCTCAAGTTTTTGGATGACGAGAGCATGGACAAGCTGGAGGCCGCCATGGCGGCGGGAGACGCCGAAGGTGCGTTTATGGCAGCGCATACGCTCAAGGGCGTGAGCCAGAACCTGGGATTCGATAATCTGTACGAGCCGGCGGTCGTGGTGACCGAGGCGCTGCGCGGCGCCGATGCCGTTGACGGCGCTCGCGAGGGAATGCATGCGCTGCAGCAGCAATATGCGGCTACGATGTCGGCCCTGCGCGAGGCGGCCGAATAAGAGCTTGCGGGCCTTGGGCTGCGTGCAGGCAGCATATAGGTAAAAGGGCGCCCCGCCGGACCATGTGGCCGGCGGGGCGCCCTTATCTGTTTTGTGGTTCGCGTGCTAGCGGGCCTGCTTGACCTTGGCTGCCGCCTCGACAAACGACTTCCAGAGGTTAAAGTCGGTTTCGAGCGTCTGCCAGGTGTACTCGGGATGCCATTGCACGCCCAGGCAGAAGGGTTGGCCTTCGACCTCGATGCACTCGGGAACACCGTCGGTTGCCTTGGCGACCAAGCGCGTGCTTTTACCCAGACGATCGACGCAGCAGTGATGTGCCGAGTTGGTCTGGATCAGCCTGTGCCCGCCAAGCGCGCGCTCCAGAAGCGAACCCGGCACGACCTCGACGGGATGCACGGGGTCGTTGAGCACGTGGGTATGGCGCCACTGCGTGCGGCCCTCGCGCGCACCCAGGCTCGGCACGTCCATGCACAGGGTGCCGCCAGTGGCGACATTGAGCAGCTGTGTGCCGCGGCAGGTGGTAAAGAGCGGCTTTTTGGCGCGGAGCACCTCGCCGACTAGCTTAAACTCAAAGCAATCGCGGATCCCGCAGCAGAGCGTGGGGTCGTAAGGACGCTCGTCGCCCCAGCGTTTGGGGTTGACGTCCGGGCCGCCGGGAATGGCGATACCGTCAGCGATTTCCACGTAATGACGGATAACATCGACGTCTTCGGTAATAGACATCTGCAGCGGCAGGCCACCGGCGGCAAGGATGGCATCGACAAAGACACTTGCGATTTCCTCGTTGGGGGAGAGCGTCTCGCTCAAAAACGGCTTCGCTTCTTCCCAACGCGGCGCGACGAGGATGAGCGGACGGTCGGCGGGGGCGACGTCGACGTGCGGGGTGTATGACGATGAAGTGCGAGTTCCGATCATAGGTGTAGCTTTCGAGTTTGGATGGGCATGGCGGGCGGGTGAGCGGTCTGGTTAGTGGCCCTTGATGGAGTTGAGGAAGTCCTGGGCACGCTTGGTCTGGGGGTGGTCGAAGAACTCGTCGGGCGTGCCGGTTTCCACGATCTGGCCGTCAGCCATAAAGACGACGCGATCGGCCACGCGGCGGGCGAAGTTCATCTCGTGCGTGATGACGATCATCGTCATGCCCTGCTGGGCAAGACGGACCATGACCTCGAGCACCTCGTTGATCATTTCGGGGTCAAGGGCACTCGTGGGCTCGTCAAAAAGCATGGCCTTGGGCTGCATGGCGAGTGAACGGGCGATGGCCACGCGCTGTTGCTGGCCGCCCGAAAGCTGTGCGGGTACCTTGTCGGCCTGTTCGGCCACGCCCACGCGGCTCAGCAGGTCCATGGCGCGCTCACGAGCTTCCTCCTTGGACACGCCCAGCACATCGACCGGCCCCAGCATGACGTTCTGCAGTACGGTCATATGTGCGAACAAGTTGAACTGCTGAAATACCATGCCCAGCTCGGCACGCATGCGGGCAAGGTCCTTGCCTTCCTGCGGCAGGGGCTCGCCCTCGATGAGGATCTCGCCCGAGTCGATGGTTTCCAGGCGGTTGATGGTGCGGCACATGGTCGACTTACCCGAGCCCGAGGGTCCAATCACAACGACGACCTCGCCGCGGTCGACCGACAGATTGATGTCGTTGAGGACGTGCAGATCGCCATAGTGCTTATCGACGTGTCTGAGCTCGATCAGCGGCTGATTGCCGGTGGAAGAGGTGCTCTGTGCCATGGTGCTCGGCTCCTTATGACTCGAAATGGTAAAGCGTTAGCGGATGATGGTCACGCCGGTCTTGTGCGAAACGTAGACAGCGGCCTTGTTAATCGCGACGTTGATGAGGATATAGATGACCGCGATCACCAGGTAGACCGACACAAGGGCGTCGTAGTTGGTGATGAGCACGCGGGCATTTTGCATGAGGTCGGGGTAGCTCACCACGTAGGCGACGGTGGTGTCTTTGACTACGACCACAAGCTGCGAAATCAACGACGGGATAATAAACCGAATCGCCTGCGGCAACACGATTTTAAAGGTGATTTTAGCTTTGGAGAGACCGAGCGCCTGGGCCGCCTCGACCTGCCCGCGCGGTACGGCGTTGACGCCGGCGCGGAAAATCTCGGCCAGCACGCCGGCGGCAGCGAGCGCGACGGGAAGCGTGAGCATCCAAAACGACGGCAGCGCGATCTTGTACTGGGGCAGCACCAAAAAGAAGAAGTAGATGAACAGCAGGCTCGGCACGCCACGGAAGAAGTCGGTGAGCACACGGCAGACCAGCTGCAGCGGCTTAATGTCGCTGGTACGGCCGAGCATAAGGGCTAAGCCCAGCACCAGCGCGATGGCGCCGGCGGTGAGTGCGACTTTAACGGTGCCCTCAAAGCCGGCAAGCAGGAACTTCCAGGTGGTGAGGTGCGTAAAGAAATACCAATAGTGGACCGAAAGCTGACCGGTCACATAAAAGCGCTGCAACACGAGGACGACGAGCGCGGCGACGGCAACAAGCGAGATGGCGGTGCCGATGCGAATCTTGGCGCGCATCTTGGGGCCGGGAGCCTCGTAGAGCGCATCGCGCATGGTGAGCGCGGAGGTGGAGTGCTTGCTCATCGGAGGATCCTCACCTTCTTATCGATGTAGTTGCCAATGTGGCTCACCACAAAGGCCGTGCCCAGGTAGCCGAGCGCCGAGATAAAGAACGCGGCGACGCCGCCGAGCGAGCGCGTGTTGATGTAACTCACCACGCCGGTGAGCTCTTGCGGCTTAAGCGGCACCTGGCTGCCCAAGGCGGTAGTGAGCATGACGGCGATAAAGAGGTTCGTCATGGGCAGCACGCTCGAGCGCAGCGCCTGCGGAATCACGATTTTGGCGAGGATACGGTTAAAGCTCATGCCCAGCGAGCGGGCGGCTTCCACCTGACCGACGCCGACGGTGTTGATGCCGCTCATAAAGTTTTCGGAACCAAAGGCCGAGCCCAAAAGGACCGTGGCGACGATAACGCAGGTGCGGTAGGGCAGGACGACCTTGAGCGGCGGCAGCGCATAGACGACGATGATGAGCAGTGCGATGCCGGGGATGTTACGGAAGACCTGGACATACAGGTCGCCAAAGACGCGCAGCGGCTTGAGCGGCGACACGCGCATCACGGTGACGGCGACGGCCAGCACCATGGCGATGGCAAACGACTCAAGCGTCATGCCCCAGGTTGCTAGCAGCGCGTCGATATAGTTCTGGCCATAGAGCGACCAGAGTTCGGAGAGACTCATGCGGACCTCCCGCCGATAAGGAAAGGGGCTCCCGTGTGTACGGAAGCCCCGACAACTCAGTGAGAAAACAGTTTACCGCAATAAAGCGCATCATGCGTTTCCGTATGGTTTCGTTGCGGCCGTTACCAGGCACGCTGCCTAGGCGCCGATTTCGGGCAGCTCGGGAACATTGGTGTCGCCCGTACGGTCGCCGATGCAGATCTGCCACAGCTCGGTCCAGGTGCCGTCGTCCTCGATTTTCTTAAGGAAGTCGTTAACGAAGGCGACGCCGTCGGAATCGAGCGGCAGACCAATGCCATAGGGCTCCTTGTTGCCGAAGGACTTGCCGGCGATCTTGTACTTACCGGGCTCGCGGACCAGGGCGCTCTGCTGCATGTTGTTGTCGATGACGTAGGCGTCAACGCGGCCCTGCTGGAGTGCCTGGCGGGCCTCCTCGTCGGTCTTGAACTCCTGCTGGCTGGCCTTGGGGGCGAACTCCTCCAGGATGGCGGGGCCGTTGGAGCCGGACTGGACGGCGACGTTCTTGTCGGCCAAGTCGTCGACGCTCTTGATGTCGTCGTTATCGGCGAGCACCAGGATGGCCTGCTGGGTGTAGTAGTAGGGGCCGGCGAAGGAGACGAGCTTCTTGCGCTCGTCAGTGATGGTGTAGGTGGCAAAGACGGCGTCGACCTGGCCGTTCTGCAGGACAGACTCGCGCGTGTCCGAGGTCACCTGGGTGATCTCGACCTTGTTCTCGCCCAGAATGTAGTTGGACAGGAGCTGTGCGATACCGGCATCGAAGCCGCGGGTCTGACCGTCTTTCTCGTTGAGGAGGGAGAAAAGCGTAGAGGTCTGAACGCCGCCAATCTTAAAGACGCCGGCGTCCTTGACGGCTGTGGCCCAGGTGCTGGCGGCGATGGCATCGTCGTCGGCTTTGGGGCCGTTGTCGACGAGCTTGTCGAATGCCTTGGCGTCGAGCGTGGTGGAAGCCTCGGTATCCTCGGAGCTCTTGGAAGAGCCGGCGGCGGAACCCTTGTCGGCCTCGGCGCTGGTGTCGGAGCAGCCGGCAAGACCAAGGCCGGCGACGGTTGCGAAGGTGGCGGCAACGAAGCCGCGGCGGTCGAGAACGACCTGCTGGGAGAGGTTCTTGCTCATGGTAGAACACCTTTCTCAATAAAATCCCTAGCGGTTGAGTAGAGTTATACCCTATCGCGCTCAAATGGGTCAACACGAAATAACTCAGAAACATACTTACCTTATGGGTTATTCTACCTACTAAAAAGGGACAGGCACCTTCGTGGTGGTTTTGGCCGATGCGGCGGCATGCCTTGTTGCTTTGTCTCGATCTGTAACATCTGCAGCCGTTTTTGCCGAGCGACTGTTACAGATCGAGATTTTCTCTTCAGGGGAATTCGAATGTCTCAATCTGTAACATCTGGACGGCCAAAAGGTCTCTATCTGTTATAGATTGAGACAAAGGTCTGGGACTAGGACGTCTTATCCAGATCTGTAACAGTTAGACGGAAATTCGGACCCTAGATGTTACAGATTGAGATAATCGCGTCGCGAAAATAAAAACCTCCGCAGGGGTGCTTTCCTTGCGGAGGTTTTCTTACTCGTTGAGTAGTCTTACGGCTTCGGCGGCCATGTTCTCGACCGTCATGCCGTTCTGAGCGAGCAGCTCGTTGGGGTCGTAGCGGTCGGGGAAGCCCTTGGCGATGCCGAAGGTGCGCGTGCGCACAGGCGTGCAGGCCAGATAGCACGCGACGCGCTCGCCCCAGCCACCGTCCAAGATGCCGTCCTCGAGGGTGACGACAACGCGATGCTCGGCGGCAAGACTGTCGAGGAACTCACGGTCAAGCTCGGTTGCAAAGCGCGGGTTGACGAGCGTGGCCTCGATACCGTACTCGGCAGCCAAGCGGTTTGCCACGCGCTCGCCCAGCTCAAAGAAATCGCCAAGCGCGAGCACGGCAACGTCGCGGCCCTGACGCACCACGTTGTAGCGAACGGCACTGTAGTCGGTGTCTTCGGCAGGCGCAAGGTCGGGACGGCTTACCAAGCCAATGCCCGGTACGCGGATCGCCGCGGGATGCTCGCGGTGGTCGAGCGACCAGCTCAGCATGGACAGATATTCCTCCATGCAGGCCGGCGCCAAGTAGTGCATGTTGGGAAGACCGCCCAACATGGAAATATCAAAGAACGAAAGGTGCGTCTCGGACGTGGTGCCAAAGATTGACGCACCAAACACCAAAATGGTTGCCGGGGCGTCGTTGAGGCACAGGTCGTGCCACAGCTCGTCGTAAGCGCGCTGCAAAAACGTGCCGTACACACCAAAGACTGGCTTGGCGCCCGAGCGCGCAAGCGCGGTGGCAAAGGTCACGGCGTGCTCCTCGGCAATGCCCACATCGACGAACTGTTTGCCGGCGGCAGCGCGAAGCTCGGGTGTAAAGCCCATGATGTAGGGCGTGGCGGCCGTGATGCCCACGACCTGCGGATCGCGCTCGATGGCGGCGCTGAGCGCCTCGCCCGTAATGTCGGCATAGGTGCGCGGCGCAGGCTCGCTCGGATGGCCCGGGCAGAGCTTGCGTCCAGTTGCCATGTCAAACGGACCCACGTGATGCCAGCGTTCGGGGTCGTTCTGGGCTGGCTCAAAGCCCTTGCCCTTGGCGGTGGAGACGTGCAGCACGATGGGATGATCGATATTGCGCAGTTCCTGCAACGCGTCGACGAGGGCCAACACGTCGTTACCGGCGTCCAGATAGCGGTAGTCGAGCCCCATCGCGCGGAAAACGTTGCGCTCACAGGTACCGTTGCTGGCTCGCAGCTCGGCCAGATTGCGATACAGGCCGCCATGGTTCTCGGCAATGGACTGGTCGTTATCGTTGACGATGATGATCAGGTTGCTATCGAGTTCGGCGGCATTGTTAAAGCCCTCAAACGCCAAGCCGCCCGAAAGCGAGCCGTCGCCAATGATGGCGATGACGTTGTACGCGTCACCCGCCAGGTCGCGCGCGTGGGCAAGGCCGCAGCCCAGGCTCACCGACGTGGAGGTATGGCCCATGGCGAACAGGTCGTGCTCGGACTCGTCGGGATTGGCAAAGCCAGAGGCCTCGCCAAAGCGCTTCGGATCGATATAAGTGTACGCGCGCCCAGTCAGCGCCTTGTGGGCGTAGGTCTGGTGCGAAACGTCAAAGAGAATCTTGTCGATAGGGGAGTTAAACACGCGATGGAGCGCGACCGTAAGCTCAACGACGCCCAGGTTGGGGGCAACGTGCCCGCCGACGGCGGCGGAGCTTTCGAGGATGGCGTGGCGAATCTCGTCGCAGAGCTGCGGGAGCTCGGCACGATTAAGAGCCTTGACGTCCTCGGGCGTTGTCGTTTGCGTAAGCAGCATCGTTGTGGGTTACTCCATGCGAATCGAGCGCCGGCGCTCCCTCGGCCGACACAATTGCACAAGACAGTCTCGCACATTTTGGCGTTTGATATGTGACGGCGGCGCGGTAATTCGCCAACTGGTGGGGCAAAACGTTTTGTCCGATGCCATACTGATATGTTCCATGATGTTTTTATCGATTGTGCACAGGCCGTGGCTTGTCGCCGTGAGTCGCTGGAAGGAGGCAGCATGTCCGATGCCGTTCGTGCCGAAAAAATCGCGCACGAGGTCGACTATGCCGCCCGCCAGCTGGCCCAGGCGGGCCGCTTGGACCTGACGCACGAGTTTATCCAGCATGGCGACGTGACGGTCTATGCACATGTGACTTCGGTGGCGCGGGCGAGCCTGTCCTTTGCCGAGCGCTTGGGCCGTGCCGGCATTTCGGTCGACCGTGCTTCGTTGTTGCGCGGGGCCCTGCTGCACGATTACTTTCTCTATGACTGGCACGATCCCGACCCAAGCCATCGGCTGCATGGCTTTCGCCACCCGTTTTTTGCCCTGGCACGTGCGGAGGAAGATTTTGAGCTGACGCCGCGCGAACGGAATATTATCGTGCGGCATATGTTTCCGCTGGTGCCAGTGCCGCCGACGTGTCGTGAGGCTTGGATTGTATGCCTGGCAGATAAATGGTGCGCGCTGCGCGAGACGGTCGCCGGCCGTCTACCGCGCAAAGGCGGCGCGAACGATTCGAACGAGGGCTCGAACGAAAAGAGGAGAGGGTAGACGGTGGGGACCGCGATTGATATGGCGTTTGGCGGCGCGACGCTTGCCGTCTGCCCGCTTTCGGCACTGGTGCTCTCGTTTGCCTTTTACGGGTTTTGCGGCTGGGCGTGGGAGTCGACGGTCTGCGCCATGCTCAATCACGGACGATTTGCCAACAGCGGCTTTTTGCTGGGGTCGTGTTGTCCTATCTATGGTGTGGGCGGCATTGCCTGCTGGCTGCTGTTGCGCGGGATTCCGGATGCCTCAAGCCAGTTTGTCGCTGCAGCGCTCGTATGCAGCGTGATTGAGTACAGCGTAGGCGTACTGTTGGAAAAAACAACGGGCGCTCGCTTTTGGGATTACTCGCACCTGCCGTTTAACTTGCACGGACGCATTTGCCTGTACTGGGCCTGCGCGTTTGGCTTGGGTGCGTTGTGTATTTGCCGTTTAGTGGAGCCGGCATTGCTGGGGCTGCTTGGCCATCTGCCGGTGCTGATTGTGCGGCTGTCCGCCTTTATCGTCGCGGTCGCGATGATGGTCGACGCGTTGTGCTCGTTGGCGAGCTGGCGGCGTCTGTCCGATCAGCTGGAGCGCGTCCGGGCCGACCTTGCCGACCGCATCAATGAGTCGCTTGCCGATGCGTCCGACTCCATGCTCGAACGTATTCCCGATTCGGCGATCGACTCGGTGGCGCAGACGCACATCCGCGGCCGTGCCGTTAACGCGTGGCTGGTCGAGCTGGGCGACGCGGCGCTCGATGCCCTGCGCGAGAAGGCTTCGATGCCGACGTTTATCTCGGATGGTGCTCGCGGCCTGGCGCTTGCCGCCCGCCGCGTGGCCGATGCCGCACCGAGCATGCCGCGTCCGTCGCTCAGTCGTCGCCTTGCCGGCAAGGGCATAAGCCGTCCGGTGCCGAGCGTGTCACTCAGCCGCCGCGACCTACGCTTCTTTAACGCCTTCCCGCGTCTGCGCATCAACCGCTACGAGGGCGTCATCCGAGCTACCGACCTCCGCGACCGAGCCCGCGAGCTGTTCCGGCGCTAGCCGGGACGGGCGCGCTCACGGCTTCCTTGCTCGCGTATTTCCCGTCCGTTTCGCGTCCGTTGCCGCGCCGTTTCCAAGATTGCGGCACCGTTTCCATTCGACAACGCCGCGTTTAACAACGCCGTATCTGGTCTACACCAGTTGCCCCTCGGCCGCATTATGGGCGCCGACAACGTTCATGCGACCAAGGGAGAGCGAATGTACGATACGGGATCGACAACGTTTATGCTCGTCTGCACCATGCTCGTGTTTTTAATGACACCGGGTCTGGCGTTTTTCTATGGAGGCCTTGACCAGCTGCTGTGCCTGCCGGTACTCAACCAGGTGCTGCAGGCGGCCGAGGGCAATGCCGCGGACGGTGCCGCCTACCCTCAGATCATCAACATTGCCTTCCAGATGGCATTTGCCATGATCACGGCTGCTATCGTCACGGGCAGCCTGGCCGGCCGCGTTAAGTTTGGTGCCATGACGGCCTTCCTGGGCATTTGGCTGCTCGTGGTCTATGCGCCGCTCGCCCACATGGTCTGGGGCGGCGAGGGTTCCTTTATCGGCGACATTATCGGCGCGCTCGACTTTGCCGAGATCAGCAATGTGGATCTTATTATCCGCCCCTATAACTGGATCATCCAGGAGGGCACCAAGAACGAGAAGAGCGGTGTGAAGGCCTACCTCAAGACGATGTATGTCACCATTGAGGAGGATGAGTTCGCCGAGAAGTATGCTGCGAGCGAGTATCCGCAGGAATAAGCATTGCGGGGACGCTGGTTAGGAGGTAGCCGGCGTCCCTTTAACTTTTTGAAAGGAGGACCCCATGCCTTTCTGGAAACCTAAGAAAAAGAAGAAAGCGGTTCATAAGGCGAAACCGGCTAAGTCGCTCCCAAAGTATGAGCCAAAGCCGTTCATTCCGCCTGAGATACCGAAAATTGATATTTCAGCAAATCAGCAAAAAGAGTCACAAAAGCCAGCTCCGAAAAAAGCTTCCTCGCCAAGGGCGGACGACAAGAAGTATTT
>ENA-OUOY01002167-OUOY01002167.1-human-gut-metagenome-genome-assembly--contig:-NODE-2167-length-10275-cov-6.274462_pt1 | contig 10275 bp, 10 predicted proteins | sample MGYA00237937_ERZ548767 | MGnify/ENA primary metagenome ERZ548767 (study PRJEB26490, sample SAMN05356887) | human gut metagenome | biome: terrestrial biome; feature: human-associated habitat; material... | reverse complement strand
GATGGTGGCTACCAGCTTTTCCAGATTGGGGATCTGCCCGATGTTGGCGCACTCGTCGATCAGGCACCGCACATGGACAGGCAGTTTGCCGCCGTATTGGTCATCCGCCTTATCACAGAGCAGATTGAAAAGCTGGGTGTAGACCATCGAAATCAGAAAATTGAAGGTGCTGTCCGTATCGCTCATGATCAAAAACAGCGCTGTTTTCCGGTCGCCAAGCTTGTCCAGCTCCAATTCATCGTACATCGTGGCATCCCGAATTTCCTGAATATCAAAGGGCGCAAGGCGGGCACCGCAGGAAATAAGGATCGATTTCATCGTTTTGCCTGCGGCCAGCTTGTAAAGTTTGTACTGCCGCCCGGCAAAGCTGTTGGGCTTCTTTTTTGCCAGTTCTTCAAACAGCAAGTCCACCGGATTCTGGTATTCCTCGTCGTCCTCCAGCACCTGCATGGTGTTGAGCATTTCTAACAGTGTTGCAAAATTCTGCTCCTCCATCGGGGCTTCATAATGCAGATAAGCAATCAGGGCAGTAAGCAAAAGACGTTCGCTTTTCTCCCAAAATGGGTCCCCGCCGGACCCTTCGCCCTTGGTGTTGGTCATAAGTGTGGTCACAAGTTTCAAAATGTCCTTCTCGCTGTGGACATAGGCAAAGGGGTTGTAGTGCATCGACTTTTTGAAGTTGATGGTGTTCAGAATCCTGACCTTATAGCCGTTTTTCAGAAGTGCGTTCCCACACTCGACCACGATACTACCTTTCGGGTCAGTAACCACATAGGAACTGTGACATTGTAAAAGGTTGGGCTTGAGCCAAAACCGGGTCTTGCCGCTGCCGGAACCGCCCACCACCAGCACATTTTTATTCCGAGCATTCTTGGGGTCCGGTGGGCGGTTGGACATCATCAGACGTTCCGTTTTGGTCAGGATAATGTTGTCGGCAAACTTGGGAGCCATGAACGGCTCAATGTCCTTGGGGGTGCCCCACCGGGCAGAGCCATACTCCATGCCGTGGCGGTACTTCTTGGCGTTCTTGCCACGCAGATAGACCGCCAGCCGTAACCCTGCACCGCAGCACAAGCCCACCAGCAAATCCAGAGGATGCAGGCTGGGCAGAGGGCTTGCAAAAGCCAGCGGGACAGTGCCCATCATGGACATGATCTTATCGCCCAGTTCCTTGCCCTCCGCAAGCCGCCACGCTTCACCGAAGTTCGTTGCCGCCAGTCCCAGCAAAATATAGGGCAGACACAGCGCCAGCAGTTTTGTCAGCTTTTTCGTGGTCACAGTCCACGCTCCTGTTCCTTGTGCCGGACTTTGCCGGGGAGTTCTGCCGCCGCCTGCACCAGTTCATGCAGTTTTGCCAGCACCGAGGGGCGTTTGTCCTTGTTCAGCAGGGATGCCGAATACTCCTTGAACGCCGAGTTGAATGCTTCTGCGTCCGGGGCTTTGAAAAAGACCAGATACCGGGGCGGCACTTCAGAGCTGTCCTTGCGGATGGCATAGTCGATGCCGTACTTTTTGGCATAGCGTTCCAGACCACGGATGCCGGTCTTGCTGATCTCCACGCTGGACACGCCCCGGTTTTGCCGCAGAAGGGTGCGGACGCTTTGCTTACCTTGGGATGCTTTGGACTGGTACAGCCGAAACGCCGCTTTTACCGCCCGCAGGACGGTCCGGGCAGACAGCTTTGTGGTGGAGATCATAATGTTGAATGACTTCTGTTCGATTTCTTCCTGCACTGCCATCACCTCCCGTGCAGCAGGGTGATTTTAGCGGTCATGCTCTGCCGGGGGCTTGGTGCGGGGCTTTTCTGCCGGAGGTTCATCAGGCACCGGCAGCACCAGCAGACGGTTGCCCAGCTTCAGAAAGGCTTCCGGCTGATGAAAAAGCTGCTCGTACTTCTGCGCCAGTTCCGGGGTCAGGGATGCAAAATCTTCCTCGCCCAGTCCCACAACCAGAAAGGTTCCGGCAACGGCATCATACATTTCTCCGTTTTCATCCCGAAGGGCACGGTTCAGGGGCAGTCCCATGAGCTTGCCGTCATCGTTATAAACGATGGCAACCGGGTCATCGGCAAAGGGATAGCTTGCGCCGATGGAACCGCCGACAGCCTGCTGCAATGCTTTCAGGTCGTTATCGATCTCGACCTGCTGCGGATACTGCCCCGGCGCAATTTTCAGCACCGACAGAGTGTTCTCTTCCATGTGAATCCTCCTTTCCGTTCAGCCCGATTTCGCCGCTCCGTGCCGCCTGCATCAAAGCCGCCACGAAGAAACCGAAAAAGGCACCAGCCTCAAAAAACGCGATACCGATAAAAAAGTTCAGCATAGCACACCTCAGTCGATGCAGATGCAGGTCAGCTTCTGGTCGTCAGCCATCAGGGTGGTGCTGTGATCTTCCAGATAGGTCTGAAAGCGGTAAATGTCCTCCACCGTCAGGGATACGATGGTGCTGTGCCCATCGGTGCGGTAGAAGATGACCGGACCGGTCAGATACCGCTTGCCAGCCAGCTTGAGGACCTGCGCCGGGTTGTAGCAGAGCAGCAGTGAGGTATCAGGGAGGTTCAGGCAAGCATCATCCTCCTCAAAGCAGGGCAGGATGCCGGGAGCCTCATCCAGCGTGATGACGGTCAGCTCCATATCCGGGGCAATGGCTGCGAGGTAGACCTCGCAGCCCCGGTTTGCCGCCAGTGCAGCGCAGATACGCACGTCAATGGTGATTTTCTCGGAGCGGATGGTACAGGTAGCGTTGTTTTTCATAGGCGTTTCTCCTTTTGTTTGCAAAAGAAAAAGACCCCATCGGGTCTTTCGTTACGGTATAAGTCAGCGTTCATTCTGCCGCTGCTGTTTACGTTGCCACTGATCCAGCAGCTTGATGATAGTGTCCTCCATCTGTTTTGGGGTGTAGCTGCGAGGGAAATATTTCCGCAGGGTGTCGTTTTTGATAACCACCTTGTCCAGCTCGTCCTTTTTCTCTTCTCCCATGACCGCAAAGGCAACGTCATACGAGAAGTGCCCTTCCTGCGCCAGCTTTTTAAGCCGCTGCGCTTGGGAAAGGGACGGCGCATTCTGGGTGTCTTGCATCGCTTCTAAAAAATCCCGCTGTTGGTTCGTGTCGAGATACGACAGCTCCACAGCGGGATTGAAGGCAATCTTCTTTTCGTCCACCATGTCCAGCAGTTCAGGTACAAGGTTGGTCAGGCGGATATAGCGTCGAACAGTATCACCGCTTATGCCTTGGTCTTTGGCAACTGCATCATCGCTGCGGAACTTCGCCGCAACTTGCGGCGAAGTTAAATCCGACCTAGCACCTTGATTTTTTAGAGCTTCCAGCTTCATTTTGTAGGCGAAAGCCCTTTCACTTGGCAGGATGTGTTCACGCTGCAAATTGGAATCCACCATCAATATCACAGCAGCATCGTCCGACATCTGCCGCACAATGACCGGCAGGGTATCCAGCCCGGCAAGTTTCGCCGCATACTGGCGGCGATGCCCGGAGATGATCTCGTAGCCGTCACCGTCCGGGCGAGGTCGGGCGATCAGCGGAGCCAGTACGCCGTACTGTGCGATGCTCTCCACCGTCCGGGTCATGGCTTCATCGTCCAGCACCTTGAAAGGGTGGTTGGTGAAGGGGTGCAACGCATCAATGGGAATCTGCTGCACCTGTTCCCGTTGCTCCTCCTGTCGTTTTTCCTCGGTGGAGAACAGGTCATCTAGCCCTTTCAGAGCTAAGTTTCCGTTGTCGATCGGCATCCGCCAGCACCTCCTTTGCAAGAGATTTGTAGGATTCTGCCACCTTACCCTTGGGGTCGTGCTGGAAAATGCTCTTGCCCACGGCACTGGTTTCAGCCGCTCGGACAGAGCGGGGAATGGTCTGCTCAAACACCTTCAGGTGCTTTCCGTATGCCTGCCGGATCAGATTGCTGATCTGCTTTCCGTAGTTGGTGCGGCTGTCGGTCATGGTCAGCAGAATACCCTCGATTTTCAGTTTCGGGTTGATCTGCCGTCGGACCTTCTGCACGGTCTGCAAAAGCTGTTCCAGACCCTTTGCGGACAGGTACTGCGCCTGCACAGGAATCAGAGCAGCGTCTGCCGCCGCCAATGCGTTAATGGTCAGCATCCCCAACGAGGGCATACAGTCCAGCAAAATAAAATCGTACTCCCGTTTGGCACTGTCCAGCACCTGCTTGAGCATCTTCTCCCGGTTCATACTGTTCACCAATGCCACTTCCAGTCCTGCCAGTTCGATGTTGGCAGGGATCAAGTCAACGCCCTCTGCATGGTGCAGAATGCCCTCGCCGGGCTGGATGGGCTGGTCATTCATGGCTTTCTGCATCAGGGTGGAAAGGGTAGTGGGCAGTTCATCGGGCTGCTGCCAGCCCATGCTGATGGCAATGTCCGCATGGCGGGCAAATATAAATCTGCACGCAGTGCACACAACTAGCCATAAGAGCGAAGCGACTATGGTCAGCGACCCCTGCGGGTCGGTGTCCACCAGCAGAACTTTTTTGCCCTCCATCGCCAGCCCGATGCCCAGATTTTCACAGGTGGTACTTTTCCCCACACCACCTTTTTGATTGGTGACTGCGATAATCGTAGCTTTCTTTGCGATAACATCACCCCGCCTTCGGTGAACCACGCGCAAAGTTGTGGTTCGTCTTGTTCTGATAGTAGAGGTTCATGGTGGTGGGCGCATTGTAGAGCATTGCCAGTAGATACTGCTTCATGTTCCGCACTGGGGCGGTGTTTTCTGCCAGAGAATCCAGCACGAAACGGATGTGGTCGGCATTCAGTTTTTTCAGCCGACTGCGTACCACCTCGGCAGGCTTATCATCTCCGGCAATCCGCAACATCTTGCGTTTGGTGGAACAGGTGTCCACAAGCAAATCCACGATCTGATAGATGGTGTCCTCATCGTCCGGGCAGAGCCGGAGCAGAAGGTCTACCTCCAAAGACTGAGAAAAATATTCTTCCAGTTGGGTGCGTTTGCTCATCCCATCCGCTTCTTCAGAATAGAATGGATCAGTCTCACTCATTTCAGTATCATTCTCTTTAGTCTTATTACATCGTGATTTTGAAGGGTCTTGACTTGCGTTTTTGAAGCCTCCAGAATCGTGAAAATCACGATTCTGGAATATTGATTTTGACGATTCTGCTGAAAAGTTCTTCACATACACCAAACTTGGCTTTCCCAGACCTCTGCGTTTTCGTTCAATCAGACCAAACTTTTCGAGTTCCCGGAGCAGCTTGGTCGCTTTGTTGTCTGCGCAACACAACGCCCTCTTGACATCCTCTATCGTGAAGATAATGAACACCCGGTTCTGCTCGTCCAGCCAGCCGTTTTTCACAGACAGGCTCATGCGGTCAAGCAGGATGCCGTACAGGATTTTTGCATCGGTGGACAGACTCTGGAACCGTGGCTCCTGAAAAAGAGCCTTGGGAATGCGGTAGAACGAAAACAGTTCTCCGGTTTGCCCGTAGAAATAATCAAGAATCATGCTGTTTTTCAACCGTCTGTCCTAAAACGAACGTGATTCTTCGTGCGTAGGAAGATGTTTTTGCAACATAAATAACAGGCATTTTGAAAACTCACCTCCAGTCATTCAGTTGAGATATGTACAAAAATCGACGTTATACCGTATATGTTTTATGGTGCGTATACCGATTGCTATATTTTGTATAGAGCAAGGCAATATTTGATAGCTTTTTTAGGCATTTTCATCTTTGTTGGGTGCGTAGCTGTCGGCGCTGTTTTTGCCGATTTGTGCAGTCAAAACCACCGGCTGAGCCGGTGGCTTGAGTAAGCCCTAGAAAGGCATAATACTAGTAAAGCCCCTTAAGGGGCCACGAATGGGTCTGCCAACTGCATTCCTGTCTCGTGGCAGGCCCCTCAAGGGGCCTTTTATTTACGCCTTGGTTCCCTTGCTACCCGTAAACGGGTCCGTGAATTCCTTAAGGCTTAACTGGTCTGCAATTTGGTCTTGTTCTAGCTGTCTCTTGATATACTCCTGGATTCTCTGCTTGTTTTTTCCAACAGTATCCACAAAATATCCTCTGGCCCAGAAATGCCGATTTCCATACTTGTACTTTAAATTCGCGTGTCTGTCGAAAATCATGAGGCTGCTCTTTCCCTTGAGATATCCCATAACGTAAGAAATGCTGTACTTCGGCGAAAAACTTATCAGCATATGGATATGGTCCGGGCAGGCTTCTGCTTCAATTATTTCAATATCCTTTTGCTCGCATAGTTTGCGAAGTATCTGACCAATATCTTTTTTGATTTGGCCATATATCACCATTCTCCGATATTTCGGTGCAAACACTACACTACACTGCGGAAAATCAGCAAACGCAACCCATTGCTGTTGCTTAGTGCGCGGTTCCCAACCAGTAGGAATGTCTACTGGGGATGCTGCCGCTAATGCCGTGTCCCAACAGGCGTTTTGCTTTTTTGTGAGCCTGAGGATGGTCGTTCCGCTCGACGCAGGGCTGATGAAGGCCTGCTGCATTCGGTTTGGGCAGATCTGTCCACGGAATCCCTCGTCAATATACCCTATTCAATGTAGAAAATTTGTACATTACCATGATTTTGCTCCGAGGACCTTGCTTTTCCATGCCGGGTCATTTATGATGGCAGTGTTCGAATGTCCGGCAAGGAGAAGGAAAATCGAAGGTATGAGCAGGTTTGAATACACCATAGAAAACGTTTTGGATATCCCTCTCTGGGAAAAAATGCAGGACCGGTTGGCGGAGCTGACCGGTACCGCCATCGTCTGCATCGACATCAAGGGGAAGCCTGTCACGAAACACAGTGGCCGTACCGCGTTCTGCAGCATCGTGCGAGAGAATCCCGTTTCTCGCAAGCGTTGCTTCCGCTGCGATGCGCTGGCAGGAGTTGAGGCAGTGCGCCGGGGCCGCCCCTACATCTACCTGTGCCACTGCGGCATCGTGGACGTAGCGGTCCCCGTCATGGTGGGGGATATCTACCTTGGTGCCGTGATGTTCGGGCAGGTGCGTCTGCGGCACAAGGACCAGGAAAAGGCGGAGCGTCTGGTAAACGAGATCAGTTCCATCCTTCCGCAAGAGGACGCTGCACAGCAGGAGATCCTGCGGAAATACGAGCTTCTGCCAGAAATGGATTACGACCGGATCGTTCAGGTCGCAGAATATATCAACGATATGGTGCATTATATTGTTGACCGTGCCGTAAAGAGCCACACCCGGGATGAGACCTACAAGTGGCTGATGAGTGCCAACGCCGAACAGTCCAGCGAGGAGATCCAGATCCAGGAGCTCCTGCCGCAGGAGGAGCACAGACCGCAGCAGACCGGGGTGCTGCCGGTAAACCCCAGCAGCGTGGTCTACCCGGCGGTGGTCTACATCCGGGATCATCTGCAGCAGGAGATCACCATGAAGGAGATGGCAGACCTGTGCCACCTCAGCCCCAGCTATTTTTCCCGGACCTTTAATAAGGAAACGGGAGAGAGCTTTGTGAACTACATCAGCAGCCGCCGGATCCAACTGGCAAAGGAGCTGCTGCTGGAGACTGGCAAAAGCATCTCCCAGATCGCTGAAGAGGTAGGCTATGACAACATCAGCCACTTTACAGCGGTGTTCAAACGCACGGAAGGAATCCCCCCTTCCGTCTACCGGTCGTCGAAAAAACGAAAAAAATTTTCATAATAGCGGGCACTGCTTTCCAAAAAAGCACCGGATCGGGGCTGCAGCACAAAATCACGTGCTGCAGCCCCTTTGTTCAGTTCTCACAATTACAGCAGCTTTAATTTGTGGAAGTTATTTTGTATACAAACGGAAAAGACAAAAAGCAAACAAATGACAAAAAACAGCAACAAAATCCATAAAAAGAGCAGCAAACTTATTTATTGCATTTTTTGTGCATCTTTGATAAATTCTCATTAGGCAGTTGAGTGTGAAGTGTTACACTCAACAAAAAGAAAAAAAATCACAACAAGGAGGAAACAAAATGAAAAAGCAAAAGAGCGCGAGCTTCTGGGTCGCGATCGCTCTGATCCTATGCCTTATAAGCTCTTTGGGCGCATCCATGGTGCAGACAGGCGGCGGTGCGATCAAGTACCACGACATCACTATGGTCACCGACAGCGGTCACGAACTGGACGCCCTTCTGTTGGTGCCGAAAAACGCCACCAGAGAGACCCCCGCTCCGGCGATTGTTACCAGCCATGGCTGGTACAACAACCGTGAGATGCAGGACCTCAACTATGTTGAGTACGCTCGCAGAGGCTATGTGGTCATCTCCATCAGTATGTACGGTCACGGCGACTCTGAGATCATCCCGGACGGCACATGGTTTAACGCCGAGAACAACGCCAACGGTCTTTACGATGCCGTAAAGTACATTGCTCGCCTGCCCTATGTTGATGCAAGCCGCATCGGCGTTACCGGTCACTCCAACGGCGCACTTGCCAGCCGTGTGGCTGTGATGCAGGACGAGGAAGGGCTGATTGCCGCCGCACTGCTGGTGTCCAACGATGCCGTTTACAAGAAGGACGATCAGTGGGTCAACATCTTTGGCAGCCGTGATGCTGGTATCGTTGCTTGCCAGTACGACGAGTTCTTCCACCGGGTAAAGCAGGAAGACGGCACCAAGAGTGCTCCCCGGGATTACATCGACCAGAATACTGCACAGTCCTTCCTGCACTTTGGCGTAGACCCCACCGGTCTGGACAAGCGCAGTGCCGATACCTACTACACCGAGCAGATCGACGGCAAGGAATCCATCCGTGTCATCTTCAACCCGGCCATCACCCACCCTTGGGCACACTTCTCCAAGAATGTTGTTGCTGACAGCGTCACCTTCTTTGACAAGGCACTGGATGCTCCCATCAAGCTGGATGCCAACAACCAGACATGGCAGTGGAAGGCATTCTTCAATACGGTGGGCATCGCTGGCTTCTTTATGTTCGTCATCTACGCCGCCATCGCCCTTCTAGACGCTCGCTACTTTGCAGAGCTCAAGCCTGCTGCAGACGCACAGCCGCTCCCTGCTCCCAAGGGCAAGGGCAAGGGCTGGTACTGGGGCGGTCTTGCATTTGGTGCCATCATGGGCGTGATCCTCTACCCCACCATCTATGCATGGTGCAGTAAGAACCGTCCGGCATTCTGGAATCAGGAAGCCACCTGGTACATCGGTATGTGGACCTTCCTCTGTGGCGTGTTTACCATCCTGTTTATGGTGGTGGCCTATAACTGCTATAGCAAGAAGAACGGCCTGGACCTGGCAGAGCGCGGCGTGAAGATCAGCGGCCGCAAGCTCTGGAAGACCATCGTTCTGTCCCTTATCGTGGTGGTCGCCGCCTATGCGCTGGTGTTCATCTCCGACTACCTGTTCCTCACCGACTTCCGCCTGTGGTGCTTCATCACCATCCGTGCATTTGCACCCATGCATTTTGCCACCATTGCAAAGTATCTGGTGTTCTGGCTGGTGTACTACATTGCCCTGTCTGTTGCCACCAACGGCTTCAACTTTGTACAGCTGGGTAAGTCCAATTGGCTCAGCACTCTGGTGCAGATGTTCTTCGTCTTTATCGGACCCGAGATCATGATCGGCGTTCAGTACATCACCTTCTACAACAAGGGTTTCCTGTGGTCCGAGCTTACTCACCTTGGCGGCTCCATTACCGGCATCTGGCTCTACCCCATCGTTTTCATCCTGCCCCTTGCCGTCTTTGTGTGCAGCAAGATCTACAAGAAGTCCAAAAACCCCTACATCGGCGGCATCATCATGGGCATTCTCGCCTGCGTGGTCTCCGTCACCAACACCCTCACCCTGGGCTAAGCACACCCACTCTGTTCCTCTGGATCAGAACTGCAGCGGTGTGACTGCGTTGTAGAAAAGCCGGGCTGCTCCACAGTTTCTGTGCAGCAGCCCGGCTTTGTGTTATCTGGGCATTTTTAAGATCAGCGGTTGGGTGCCATCCTTATTCCATCAAAAGCCATTGGGATGGCCGAGTATTTTATACCAACAGGTATGCGCTGTGGAGCTTTTATTCTGCGATGGGCATGGTCTGGTATCGTGAAGAGGATGAACACCCGGTTCTGCTCGTCCAGCCAGCCGTTTTTCACGGACAGGCTCATGCGGTCCAGCAGGATACCGTACAGGGTCTTGGCATCGGTTGACAGGCTCTGGAACCGTGGCTCCTGAAACAGAGCCTTTGGAATGCGGTAGAACGAAAACAGCTCTCCGGCTTGCCCGTAGAAATAATCAAGAATCATGCTGTTTTTCAACCGTCTGTCCTAAAAC
>ENA-OUOY01002166-OUOY01002166.1-human-gut-metagenome-genome-assembly--contig:-NODE-2166-length-10277-cov-3.259832_pt1 | contig 10277 bp, 7 predicted proteins | sample MGYA00237937_ERZ548767 | MGnify/ENA primary metagenome ERZ548767 (study PRJEB26490, sample SAMN05356887) | human gut metagenome | biome: terrestrial biome; feature: human-associated habitat; material... | reverse complement strand
AGCCGGTTATTCTTGAGCCAATGAATCCTTATGAGAGAAGAATTATCCATTCTGCTCTTCAGGGAAATAAATTCGTTGAGACAGTCAGTGAGGGTGAAGAGCCTTACCGTCATGTAGTGGTAAAATTAAAAAGAAATTAATAATATGACTGCTTCATTGCAGATATGAAAAAAGAATGTTATTCTAGGTGAAAGCGTGAATAGCACGTAACTTTGCGTGTGTACTTTTGCCTGGAGTAACATTTTTATTTTACGGAAAGTCTTGTATATATACCAGAGAGATTACACACTTGCAGAAAAAAATAACAGTAGTCAGTGTGATTTTCCTGTTATGTATATAAGATGACAGAATTATTGTAACAGTCTACTGTTCCGCAGGGGCGGAACTATTATAGAACAGGCAAGTGAGGAGAAAAAAATGGAAACAACAATCGCAGCAATTTCCACAGCCATGAGTGCGTCCGGAATCGGAATCATCCGTATCAGCGGCGAGAATGCCATGGATGTGATTTCCCGTATCTACAGATCAAAAGGCGGGAAGAAAAAAATAAAAGAAGTTCCGACTCATACCATTCATTATGGATATATTTATGATGGAGAGGAACTGATTGATGAGGTTCTGGTAATGATCATGCATGCACCGAGGACTTTTACAGGAGAAGATACAGTAGAAATAGACTGTCATGGTGGTGTATATGCTATGCAGAGGGTTTTGGATACAGTGCTGAAAAATGGTGCCGAAATTGCAGAACCAGGAGAATTTACCAAACGTGCCTTCCTGAACGGACGGATGGATCTATCCCAGGCAGAGGCTGTTATGGATGTTATACAGGCGAAAAATGAATATGCGCTTCGCAGTTCCATGGATCAGTTAAGAGGTTCTGTACAGCGGGCTGTTAAAGAAATTCGTGCAAGACTGCTTCACCAGATTGCATATATAGAAACGGCACTGGATGATCCGGAACATTTTGACCTCACAGACTATCCACAGGAACTGCAGAAAATTGTGGAAAAAGAGAGTGAAAATATCAGTGAACTGTTGAAAACAGCGGACGATGGAAGAATGATACAGGAAGGAATCAAGACGGTTATCCTTGGAAAACCAAATGCCGGAAAATCCTCACTGTTAAATCTTCTGATCGGAGAAAACCGGGCTATTGTGACAGATATTGCAGGAACGACCAGAGACATTCTGGAGGAATATATCACACTTCATGGAATATCTCTGAAGATTATTGATACAGCCGGAATCCGGGAAACAAAGGATATTGTGGAAAAAATAGGGGTAGACAGAGCCAGAGAAATGGCACAGAAAGCAGATCTGATTCTTTATGTAGTGGATTCTTCTGTTCCGCTTGACGAAAATGATGAAGAAATCATGGAAATGCTTACTGGAAAAAAGGCGATTATCCTGTATAATAAAACTGATCTTCAGCCGGAAATCCAGCCGGAAATCCTGAAAGAAAAAACAGGACATCCTGTAATTCCGATTTCTGCAAAAGAAGAAAAAGGCATTACAGAACTGGAAGAACAGATTAAAGATATGTTTTTTGGAGGAGAGATTTCCTTTAATGATGAGGTATATATTACAAATGCCCGTCATAAAGCAGCATTGGAAGAGGCTGACAGAAGCCTTGATCTGGTCAGAAACAGTATCGAAAGGGGAATGCCGGAAGATTTCTTTTCTATAGATCTTATGAATGCATATGAAAATCTGGGTAAAATCCTCGGAGAGTCTGTTGGTGAAGATCTGGTAAATGAGATATTCAGCAAGTTTTGCATGGGTAAATAAAAATCAAAAAATCGCCTTCGGCGATTTTTGAAAGAATAGAATGAGCAGTTGTAAAATAAAAGGAGACAAAATGAGAACGTTAGTAGAAGATTATGATATTGTTGTAGTCGGTGCCGGTCATGCCGGATGTGAAGCAGCACTTGCGGGTGCGCGCCTGGGCCTGAATACAGTGATGTTTACTGTAAGTGTAGACAGTATCGCATTAATGCCATGTAACCCGAACGTAGGTGGCAGTTCCAAAGGCCATCTGGTAAGAGAGCTTGATGCCCTGGGCGGTGAAATGGGAAAAAATATTGACAAGACCTTTATCCAGTCCAAAATGCTTAACTGTTCCAAAGGACCTGCAGTGCACTCCTTACGTGCGCAGGCTGACAAACAGGCATACAGCAATGAAATGAGAAAAACGCTTGAAAATACACCTAATCTGACTATTAAACAGGGAGAAGTAACAAAACTTCTGGTCGAGGACGGAAAGATTACAGGGGTAAAAACATATTCCGGTGCAACTTATAACTGTAAAGCTGTGGTCCTCTGTACAGGAACTTATTTAAAAGCAAGATGTATTTACGGTGATGTAAGTAATTATACAGGACCAAATGGACTGCAGGCAGCCAACTATCTGACTGATTCTCTGAAAGAGCTGGGAATTGAAATGTTCCGTTTTAAAACAGGAACACCTGCCCGTATTGCCGGAAATACAATTGACTACAGCAAAATGGAGGAACAGTTTGGAGATGAGAGAGTTGTACCATTTTCATTCTCAACTAATCCGGAAGATGTTCAGATAGAGCAGAAATCCTGCTGGCTGACATATACAAATGAGAAAACTCATGAGATCATTCGTGCAAACCTTGACCGTTCTCCGTTGTATTCCGGTATGATCGAAGGAACCGGTCCGCGTTATTGCCCGTCAATTGAAGATAAAGTAGTCCGTTTTGCAGATAAGAACCGTCATCAGGTATTTATTGAGCCGGAAGGTCTCTATACAAATGAGATGTATATTGGTGGAATGTCCAGTTCTCTGCCGGAAGATGTGCAGGAAGAAATGTATCATTCCGTACCGGGACTGGAACATGCAAAAATCGTAAAAAATGCATATGCCATCGAATATGACTGTATTAATCCACGTCAGTTATATCCTACACTGGAATTTAAGAAAATCAAAGGACTGTTCAGCGGCGGTCAGTTTAACGGAAGCTCAGGGTATGAAGAAGCAGCGGCGCAGGGACTGATCGCAGGAATTAATGCTGCTCTGGAAGTTAAAGGTCAGGAACAGCTGATTCTTGACCGTTCTGAGGCTTATATTGGTGTTCTTATTGATGATCTGGTAACAAAAGAAAACCATGAGCCATACAGAATGATGACCAGCAGAGCGGAGTACAGATTACTTCTCCGACAGGATAATGCGGATCTGAGACTTCGTAAAAAGGGATATCAGGCAGGGCTCATCAGTGAAGAGGATTATCAGAAAATCCTTACGAAAGAAGAACAGATAAAAACAGAGATCAGCAGAGTAGAACATACAAATATCGGAGCAAACAAAGAGGTTCAGACCCTTCTGGAAAGCTATAACAGCACACCGCTGAAATCCGGAACCACTCTGGCAGAACTGATCCGCCGTCCGGAACTTTCTTATGAAGCAATCAAACCACTTGATAAAGAACGTCCGGAGCTGCCATGGGATGTACAGGAACAGGTTGACATTAACATCAAGTATGATGGATATATCCGCAGACAGTTAAAACAGGTAGAACAGTTTAAGAAACTGGAAGCAAAGAAAATCCCGACAGATCTTGATTATGAGAAAGTTGGAAGCCTGAGAATCGAAGCACGTCAGAAACTGGAAGCATACAGACCGATTTCAATCGGACAGGCTTCCCGAATTTCAGGAGTTTCTCCTGCTGATATATCAGTTTTACTGGTGTATCTTTCCAGTACGAAATAATTAATATAATACGCTTTAATGTGCTTATAAAAACAAGAAATTGGCAAAAAATATTAAAATAGTACATAAAAGAGTAAAATAACGGACTATAAATAACAGATAAAATCATAAAAGCACATAAAACAACCCTGTAAAATATACAAAAATAATAAATAAAGGTAGAAAAAGGAGAATAATACATGCCGTATAATCTGACGACATTGGAAAATGGATGCAGAGAACTGGGTATAGAGCTGAGCCAGAAGCAGAAAAATCAGTTTATCCAGTTTTATGAATTTCTGGTAGAAAAAAATAAGGTTATGAATCTGACAGGTATTACTGAGTTTGAGGAAGTACTTACAAAGCACTTTCTTGACAGTCTTGCCTGTGTAAAAGCCATTGATATGACAAAAGTAAAAACAATTATGGACATCGGTACAGGTGCCGGATTTCCAGGTGTGCCTTTGAAAATTGCTTTTCCACATCTGGAGGCATGTCTGCTGGATTCTCTGAAAAAGAGGGTAAACTTCCTTGAGGAAAGTTTTGAGCTTCTTGGATTAGAAGGGATTAAGGCGATTCATGGAAGAGCAGAAGAGTATGCAAAAAATAAAGAGTATCGTGAGAAATATGATCTCTGTGTATCCAGGGCAGTATCAAACCTTGCAACTCTGTCAGAATATTGTCTTCCTTATGTAAAGACAGGAGGAACTTTCATTTCCTATAAATCAGGAACTGTACAGGAAGAGGCAGAAGAAGCAGAGAAAGCAATCAATATCCTCGGTGGTCAGGTGAAAGACATCACATACTTTAAATTGCCGGACTCCGAGATTGACCGATCCCTTGTCATTATAAATAAGAAAAAATCTACACCTGGAAAGTATCCGCGTAAAGCAGGAACACCATTAAAAGAACCATTGTCATAATAAATCTATGTATAGTTGTCTCATGAAATCTTCTGGCAAAAAATGCCGAGATTTCGGGACAGCTATTTTTTTCAAACAAACATCACAGAATAATCACACTTTTATCCTAATTTCATCACAACTTCATCATAAACTATTTTTATAGAGATGTCCTCGGGTTCCCCCATTCTCTGTTTCACCTGGGGACATTTTCTATATTTTATTTTGGCAAAAATTAAGAGGAGGAGAACACATTGATTGAAGTAAACAATCTGGTTAAACGATATGGTAACCATACGGCAGTTGACCACCTTTCCTTTAAAATAGAGAAAGGCAAAATCTATGGATTTCTGGGACCAAACGGTGCAGGAAAATCCACTACAATGAATATGATAACCGGATACATCGCATCCACCGAAGGAACCGTCAAAATTGACGGACACGATATCCTCGAAGAACCGGAAGCGGCAAAGAAATGTATCGGTTATCTGCCTGAACAGCCACCGGTCTATTTTGATATGACTGTCCTGGAATACATGAAATTTGTGGCAGATCTCAAGAAAATCCCAAAAGATAAAAAAGCAAACATGATCGAAGAAGTCATGGATATGGTAAAGATTTCAGACATGAGAAACCGTCTGATAAAGAACCTGTCAAAAGGTTACAGACAGAGAGTTGGTCTTGCTGAGGCGATTATGGGGTATCCGGAGGTGATCATCCTGGATGAGCCGACAGTAGGTCTTGACCCTAAACAGATTATTGAAATCCGAACCTTAATTAAAGAATTAAAAAAGAAACATACCGTTATTCTCAGCTCGCATATACTTTCTGAAGTAAGCGCGGTATGCGATTACGTGCTGATCATTTCTCATGGAAAACTGGTAGCAAGCGATACTCCTGAGAATCTTGGAAAACTTGCAGAGGGATCCAATACTCTGGAGATGCTTATTAAAGGTGAAAAAACACAGATCAGGCAGGCTCTCGAGGGAATCGAGGGAGTCAACAGCGTAACAATGGAAAAAGATGAGAAACAGAATCTCTGGAGTGTGAAAGTTTCAACAGAGGAGCAGAATGACATTCGGGAAGAAGTATTCTACAAAATGTCGGAGATTAACAGCCCAATCTATGAGATGAAGTCCAGGAAAGTATCACTGGAGGAAATCTTCCTTGAACTTACTGCATCCGATAAACCAATATCTGCAGACGAAGTCCCAAATACACCTGAAGATAAAGATACTGATGCCGGTAAATCAAACGAGACAAACGTAAAACAGACATCAGCAGAAATACCGGAAGAACAGAATAATGATAAAGGGGGAGAGAAATAACCATGACAGCTATATATAAAAGAGAGCTGAAAAGTTACCTGACATCCATGGTAGGATATTTATTTATCTTTTTCATTCTTGTACTGACAGGTATTTATTTTTCAGCATATCAGCTTTCAGCAGCATATCCGAAATTTGAATACACCTTAAGTGCAATTACCTTTGCATTCCTGATCGGAGTACCGATTTTGACTATGCGTGTACTTGCAGAGGAAAGAAAACAGAAAACAGATCAGCTGCTTCTGACAGCACCGGTTTCTGTGAGCGGTATTGTAATAGGTAAATATCTTGCACTGGTAACTGTATTTGCTGTTCCGATGGCAGTTATGTGTACTTATCCGCTGATTATGTCCAGGTTTGGCACAGTAGAGTTTGCATCTGCATATACAGCAGTCCTGGGATTCTTTCTCCTGGGATGTGCAAATATTGCAATCGGTGTATTTATGTCAGCATTAACTGAGAGCCAGGTAATTGCAGCGGTACTCACATTTGTTTTCTTATTTGCATTTTACATGATGAATGGTATTTCTTCATTCTTCTCTCAGACATCTATGTCGACATGCGTGACATTTGGGTTATTGATCTTGGCAGCAGCCATCATTATCTATACCATGATCAAGAATATTCTGATCTCAGCAGCGATCGGTGTGATCGGAGAAGTGGCACTGATTATTATTTATGTAGTAAAATCCAGTATTTTTGAGGGCGGTATTCAGAAAGTCCTGGATGTGTTTAATCTGAGCGGACACTTTGATAATTTTACAAGTAACATCTTTGATATAAAAGGAATTGTATATTTTCTTTCTGTGATCGCAGTATGCCTGTTCCTTACAACACAGTCTATTTTGAAGAGACGCTGGAATTAGTGGGGAGGTGAAAGAAAATGAAACTGAAAGAAAAGATGAAAAATAATAAGCATAAAAAATTTGACAAAAAGAAACTGATTGGCACCATCAGTAAGAAGCATATCAAAAACGGCTCTTACACAATGGTTATGTCAGTGGTATTTATTGCAGTAGTTGTAGTGCTCAACATGATCGTAAATGCGATTCCGTCCAAATATTCAGAAATTGATATCAGCAGCCAGAAACTCTACAGTATTGGTGATGATACAAAAGCAATGCTGAAAGATCTGGACAAGGACGTAACAATTTACCAGATTGCACAGAGCGGTTCTGAAGATGAAAATATTACCAATCTGCTTAAGAAATATGAAGATGAATCCAAGCATATTAAAGTAGAGCAGAAGGATCCTGTAGTAAATCCTAAATTTGTAACGGAATATACAAGTGATGATCTTTCTGCAAACAGTCTGATCGTTGTATGCGGCGACAGAAATAAAGTCATTGATTACAACAATATCTATGAGAGCACAATTGATTATCAGACCTACAGCTCTCAGACCACCGGTTTCGACGGTGAAGGTCAGATCACAAGTGCGATCGGATATGTAACATCCGAAGATCTCCCGATCCTTTATACACTCGAGGGACATGGTGAGAAGGAGATGGATTCTACTATCAAAGAAGACATCGAGAAGGCAAACATGGATATTCAGTCTCTGAATCTTCTTACAGAGGGAAGTGTTCCGGATGATGCAGACTGCCTGTTCATTGATTCTCCATCCACAGATATTTCAGAAGATGAAAAGACTGCTATTATTGATTATCTTGAAAATGGCGGAAAGGCGATGATTTTCTCTGATTATACAACAGAAGACCTGCCAAACTTTGATGCAGTTCTGGAAAACTATGGTGTTCAGAGAGAAGCTGGAATCGTATTTGAAGGTGATAATCAGCATTATGCAATGCAGATGCCATATTATCTGGTTCCGACTATAAACAGCACAGATGCAAGCTCTGAGACTGTTTCCGGAGGATATTATGTACTTGTACCATATGCACAGGGAATCAAAAAAATGGATGATGTAAGAGATACCGTAACGATCAACAGTATCCTCACCACATCAGACCAGGCATATTCCAAGACAGATCTGAACAGTGATACTCTGGAGAAAGAAGACGGAGACGAAGCTGGCCCATTTGATCTGGGAGTAAGCATCACAGAGACTCTGGATGATGACAAAGAAACGCAGATCGTATACTATTCAACTTCCAATCTGATGGAATCACAGGTAAATCAGATGGTATCCGGCGGAAATGAGAAGCTGATCATCGAATCCCTGAAGTGGATGACAGACACAGAAGACAGTGCAACCGTATCTATCCCATCCAAGAGCCTGTCTGTATCTTATCTGACACTTACAGACTATGATGCTGCATTCTGGAAGATCTGCACCATCGGTCTGATTCCTGGATTCTTCCTTGTTGTAGGGTTTGCAGTTTGGATGAAGAGGAGAAAAGCTTAAATGAAGAATAAAACTGTAAAAATGGTTCTTGCAGTTGTAGTTCTTGGTGTCTGCTGCGGGGCTTACGCAGGTGTAAAAACCTACGTAGCCCATCAGGAGCAGAAAGAATCCGAAGAAGATTCTGAAGAAAGCACAACTGTATTTACTGCATCAACAGATAACATTAAATCTCTGGATTTTATGGTTGATGATACAGAGACAACATTTGAAAAAGATGATGACAGCTGGGTAAAGAAAGACGAAACAGATTTTCCGGTAAATCAGACTACTCTGGACAGTGCAGCATCTGCTATTGCATCTGTCGATTCAGACAGAGTTCTGGAGGACGTAGATGATCTTTCAGAATATGGTCTGGACTCTCCGTCAAACACGATTAAGATTGTAACAAAATCTGATGAGGAAGATGGCGATGACATAACAACTACACTGTATGTGGGAGATGAAAATTCCTCCACCAGTCAGTATTATGTAAGAAAAGATGATGATGAGAAGACAGTATACCTGATAGATTCTTCCTGCGTAGAGCCGTTTACCAAATCATTGAATGATTATGCGCAGATGGAAGATTTCCCTGCAATTTCCAATACAGATACCATTACAAAAATTTCTGTAAACGGCGATAATTCCTATGAATTATCAAAAGACGAAGATACAAGTACCTGGTCAGTAAAAGGCAGCGAGGATGAAGAAAAAGCAGACTCAGCTACCGTAAGTTCTCTGGTATCCTCATTCGGAAGCATGGCATATAGTTCACTTGCAGATTATAAATGCGACGACAAGAGCAAATATGGTCTGGATAAACCATATGCAACAATCACAGTAGATTATCAGGAAGAAGTTGCTGATGATGACACTGATGAAGACACACAAGATGATACGACAGCTTCCGGTGAGGTGGCAGATGAAGATGCTTCATCTGTGGAAGAAAACAGTGACGATGCTGAACAGGATACAGAATCAGACGAAAGTGTAAGTGAAACTACGGATGAAACATCTGAGGCTGAAGATACTGACGGTGAAGAAGCAGAAGATGAAACATCAGAAAACTCAGACAGTGCATCAGACAATGAGGATTCTTCGGAAGAAGAAACTAAGATGGCAGATAAGCAGCTTACAATTCTTGTTGGAAATGAAACAGATGACAGCAGCAGATATGTCATGGTAAATGACAGCAATGAAGTCTATACGATGTCAACGGATACTCTGTCCGCACTCACTGATAAATCAGAAGAAGACTTCTGGGATATGACAGTAAGTTATGTATCTTTAAACAGCCTCGGAAGCCTCAAAGTAAATTATCAGGGCAGTGATTATAAAGTAAATGTTTCACGTGAAACATCCACAGATGATGATGGAAACGATACAGAAACAGTTACCTATAAACTGAATGGTTCTGATCTGGATGAAACAACATTTACAACATTCTACAATAAACTGATCAACATGACGGCTCAGAAACGTCTGACAGATAAATATGAACCTGACGGTGATGCAGAACTGACAGCTATATTTACAGAAGAAGACGGTGATACACAGGAAGTTGCATACTATAGCTACGATACAAACTATTATGCGGCAGTGGTGGATAATAAAGTATATCTCGTAAATAAGATGAATGTAAAAGAACTGTTCACAGCATTTGAATCAGTTGTCGGAACAGAAGAAGACAGTTCAGATAAGACAGATTCAGACGAAGCAACAACAGATGATACTAAATCAGATTCAACAGATATGCCAGGTGAGAGCATAGAAGAGTCCGATGACAGCACATCTGAAACAGCCGGCACAACAAACGATTCTGATACATCCGAAGAGGAGAATACAGATTCTCAGGAAACGGACAGTACAGAAGAGTAAAAGAATAAACGAATCTATAAAAAAGTGAGGCAGGCATATAGAATTTCTTCCATATGCCTGCCTCACTTTTTGTTGTATTAGAGCGTGTTTGAAAAATCATTCCCACA
>ENA-OUOY01002165-OUOY01002165.1-human-gut-metagenome-genome-assembly--contig:-NODE-2165-length-10278-cov-15.041671_pt1 | contig 10278 bp, 10 predicted proteins | sample MGYA00237937_ERZ548767 | MGnify/ENA primary metagenome ERZ548767 (study PRJEB26490, sample SAMN05356887) | human gut metagenome | biome: terrestrial biome; feature: human-associated habitat... | reverse complement strand
GTGCAAAGTTAGGGAAAGAAATCAAGAGTGATTGTCGATGCTATAAAAGTATAACATAAAATAAGATTAAAGTATGATTGAGAGTATGAAACAATGATATAATCATAATAAAACGGAAAAGATTGGACGACGGAGCATAGGCTTTCTTGTATTCATGTGCGAAGACTTAACTTTGCATGGCAATATGCAAAGTATCATTCAAAATATAATCAGAATATGAAAAGAAACTCATTTGAAGAAAGCGAAGTGCCGTACCAGACACTTGCCAAGTTCGGTCTCACCCATGAGATGATAGAAGACCTGCCGATGCATGCCTTGGAGGACATCAGCAATGGTCGTCCATCGCCAGTGTTGCCTGTGAAAATGGAAGTAAACGAGGGATATAGCATCAAGAGCAGAACACGGTTTGCCTTGGTGAGAATGGCAGATGGAAACGTTGATGTGATGTTCTATCCAGTTTTGAAGTACGCCCCATTGGACAAATTCACCAAGGAGCAGCAGGAACTGTTGAAGCAGGGCAAGGCAGTGGTGGCAAATGTGAATATTCCCGATGGCAATCCTATCAAGGCATTTGTACAGATTGACGGAGAGACCAACCAAGTGATGGCTGTGCCGACACCTGTGATTGGTAGAAACTTGCAGGTGCTATCTGACGAACTCAGTCTTGGAGGAACGGAGCTAAAGAGCATCCAAAATGGCGAGGCACTGACATTTGCCGTAGAAGACGAGCCTGTGACTGTAGGCATCGACCTGAAGAGCGACACAGGCATCCGCTTCGCCAACGGTGATGGTGAGCAGTGGCGCAAGGAAGGCAAGCGAGAGTGGGACAAATACACTTTCGGCATCTATGGCTGTTGGGTAATGGATGTTGACGGTAATCTCGACTATGTTCCAGAGGAGGAATATACCGAAGAACTGTGGAATGAGCAAAAAAAAGCTGCCGGAAGACATGCATCGGCTGTCGTAAGGAAGTAACGTGAAACATCAAACTTAGGGAAGAAATGAGAAAAGGACCATATTATACAGAAGAGATCCTCGTGGAGAAGATGCAGAGCGGTGAATACGGTTGGCTTGATTATGTGAACCATTTCAGTGAGGAATGGCAGAACGAGTATGAGGAATACTGCAAGGAACACGCCCTGTGCATCGGCAACGAGAGTGCGGAACAGTTTGTGAAGTACAAAGACGAGCTGTTGGAGCAAGGAATGGAAACAGAGAACGCTTAATACAATCATGCTATGGCGATAAGAAAGAACTTGAATCCAAGACAGATGGACTTGCAGCCAGAGATGCGTGACATCCTGATGCGTAATGGTATGCAAGCCCATATCATAGCCAATGGCGATGGTTATCAACTGGCGGTGCAGGGACATGACTCCCCACTGCTGACCTACAACCTCACCGAGAAACAGATGTTGGCATTGACCGATTGGGGAACCAACTCTGCCAACAAGAAGGCGTACAATGTCTTTACCAGCATCATCGGCAAAGACTTCTATATGCCGAGAAACCTTGTCCATGCTAGAAATGCCAATGGAAGAGTGGCTATGGGACTGCATGGATATAGGATTGGTACTGGAGAATACGGACGGTTAGGATGGAGTCCAGAGTTTTTAGGTTGGACACCGAGAATGCAGGACGGCTATCATCTACGCAGAGTCGGAGGACAGATGTTCTATGCAGGAGCACCAATGGTAGCGGAAAGACCAGACAGAAGGCTGAAATCTGGTGAGTTAACCTCTGGAGGTTATGGCTTTTACTATAAAGGACAGCAACAAGTAGCATCACAAGCAGATGTATTGCAAAACCTGCAAGCCGTGATGACACCTGTAGAAACACGTCCAAGAAGTCAAGAGCCAGCCAAACCCTACAAGGAGCTGATAAGCTCACCTGTATATTTCTCCAACGATCAATGGCAGGAATGCCTGTCTTCACACGGTATCATCATCGATGAGAAGGCAAAGACACTCACCATCCAATCAGAAAGCACCAAGAGTGATATGGTGTATGACTTGACCGATGATGAATTGAAGGCATTGACCAACAATTCCGTCAAGCAAGCGGCAGTAGCCAAACGACTGGAGATACTGAACAATGTTATCAAGGATGATTTCGCAGACAAGATAACAATGGATATGCTCAATAGCAAAGAGCGCATCCATATCAGTTTGCGTCCAGAGGTGCAGCAGGAGTTGGATGGCAAGATGAAGTTGCAGTCAACAGTAGAACCATTGCAAGTACAGCAAGAGCCAGTGAACAACAAAGTAGGTGTTGTGGATGGCCAGGATTTGGACGAGAGTAAGGGATGGTTCCGTGAGGGCAAGCATGGCAGAGAAGTAACAGTTGGTGAGATACGAGTGGAGCCAGCGGAGCAGGAAGGCAAGTACCGCATGACCGCCATCATTAACGGAGAACGAGTAAGCCACGAGATAACGCAGAAGCAGTATGACAAGTTCATGGCTGTGGATGACTACCATCGCATGAAACTCTTTTCCAAGATATTCGGTGAGGTGGATATGAAAGACCGCACCGGTCTTGGTACCAAGATAGGAGCTGCATTGTTGGCAGGATTGGGTGTTGCAGCGGAAGTCGGCAGTGAACTACACCGACCACATGGTAGTCCGGTGGTGATAGTTGACCACCATCATGGTTCAGTACCTCCACCGCCTCGTCCCTACTTCAAACCAGGAGTAGATACACCGATGGATGTGGCGGCGAGAAACTTTGAAGCTGCCATGAATCAAGAGGTATTGCATCCGCACATGGGTAAAGGACTATAACGGAATACGCTTATGGCAAACAACGAACTGACATACAATGACTTTTTGCAGCGTCTGAACATACAGGAGCTGTTGGTGGACGCAGGCTATCAGTTGAACAAACGAGATGGCTTGCGCTATCCGTCGTATGTAAAGGTGGACAGTCATGGACAGCGAGTGAGGGGTGACAAGTTTATTGTAACAGGCAATGGCAAGTGCTGTTTTCAACCACCAGAGCAGAAGAACTACAACGTGATAGGTTTCATCAAGGAGCATCCTACGCTGTTTGACGACTATAAGCCAGGGATGTCATTAGACAGACTGGTGAATGTGGTATGCAACAGACTGTTGAATAATCCCATTGATGTGCGTGAAAGCAGAGTGGCAGAACCCAAGCGAGATGCCAAGCCATTCAACCTGTCAGACTATGACATCTTGCGTTTCAACCCCATGGAAAAGGACACCCAACGGAAACACTATCCTTACTTCAAGGAAAGAGGCATCAACATGGGGACACAGTTTGCCTTTCACAAGCATTTCTTCTTGGCGACCAAGCATCGGAATGACGGATTGAGCTTTGCCAATCTCGCCTTTCCACTGTTCTTGCCGTCCAAGCCAGACTGCATCGTTGGATTGGAAGAGCGAGGCAGACCGAGACGAGAGGACGGCAAGGCATACAAGGGCAAGGCTGAAGGAAGCAACAGCAGTGAAGGACTGTGGATAGCCAACCTGACAGGTAAGCCATTGAAAGAAGCTACAAATATTCTATGGTTTGAGAGTGCATACGATGCCATGGCAGAGTACCAAATCAATCCTGTGAAGAGCGTGTATGTCTCGACAGGAGGCACACCCACTAAGGGACAAATAAAGGGAATGCTGGAAGAGACCCGACAAGCGAACCATTATTTGGGCTTTGACAAAGACGAGGCAGGACGTGGCTTTGTGAAGAACTTCAAAGCAATCGCCAAGGAAATGGGATTTGCAGACTTCACGGTGCAAGCCTTTCATCCTTTAGGACAATACAAGGATTGGAATGATGCCCTGCTTGGTAAGAAAGACCAAAGGCTGATAGACCAAGGAGAGATAGACTTTGACTATTCCAAATTTGCCAAGGAGCAGGAAGCTGAGAGATTGCAACAAGAGCAAGAACGGAAACAGCAAGAAAAAGAGGAACGGACATCGGGCTTTCGCAGATGAAGCACGGTGTCATTATCAAAAAGGAGAACTATGCAGCAGACATATCGGTATAGAAACATCATCATCAAGCCCCATTGGATGCAGTTTGTGATAAACGAGCTGCACTTGCTTGTGCTTATAAGTGTAGGTTTTGTATATGCAGGTATTGAGGATGCCGTTCTCTCCACCTTGGTGTTTGTCCTCTCGCTCTTACTTTCCCTATGCTTGGCATATCGGCTAGCCTATATGTGCAGGATGCGATATGTCATCGGCAATGAACAACTGGTATATGAGCATGGCGTGTTTCATCGGGAAGTGGATTATCTGGAACTATACCGTGTGGTGGATTTCAACGAAAGTCAAACTTTCATGCAGCAACTATTCCGATTGAAAACCGTGAGCATATATTCTGGAGACAGAACGACACCAAGGCTTGACATTATCGGAGTACCGATGAAGGAAAACTTGGTAACAGCCATCAGAGAACGAGTAGAAACCAACAAACGCAGGAGGAGCATCTATGAGATTACAAATAGGTAAGATATGGTTGATAGCAATTATCGGCATAGTAACGGCATCGAAAGCCAAGGCACAAGTGGTGTCATCCAATCCCTTGGAATGGATGGCATTGGCAGAAGGCAACGAACAGATCAACGGTGAGATTGAAAAGCAAATCAACGGACAGACCAAGACGGCGATGTTGCAGAACACAATGGCTGCTGAGTTCAACCAGATACACAAATGGGAGAAGAAGTACAACAGCTACTTGAAATCAGTGAACGGCTATGCCTCTTCGCTGAAAGCATGTACCCATCTGTATGATGATGGCGTGAAGATTTTCATCACGCTCGCCAAGTTGAAGACAGCTATTGCCAATAATCCGCAGGGTGTTGTGGCAAGTATGAGCATGAACAACCTGTATATCGAGACGGCAACGGAACTGGTATCGGTTTTTAATCTATTGAACGATGCCGTGGCGAATGGTGGCACAGAGAATATGCTGACAGGAGCAGACCGATCCAAAACCTTGTGGGCATTGAACGACAAACTATCTGCTTTCCAAAAGAAGCTCAACAAACTGTATCTGAGCATCCGCTACTATACAATGAGTGATGTGTGGAACAATGTCACGGCAGGGATGATAGACAGAAGTAATGGTGAGATTGCTACGCAAGCATTGGGACGTTGGCGGAGAGCAGCCAAAGTAAGTACACCATAATAATATAAAAGCATTCGAGTATGAGAACATGGATATTTTGCTTTGGCATCATGCTGCTTTCTGTCTGCAAGGTGCAAGCCCAGAACGACCCTGTATTGGCAGGAATGATATACGCCTATACAGACAAGGCTGAAAAGGAGTTAAAGAACCAGAAGAAGGTGATGCTGATGCAGACCACCGGGCATATCTGGTTGAAAGAGGAAGTGGAAGGAACCACCAATCTGCAACGAGAGTTCAACAACTATTTGGACTCGTTCCGCTCCATCGTGGTGTATGCAGCACAGGTATATGGTTTTTACCATGAGATAGACCGATTGGTGGATAACTTGGGAAGTTTCACTAAGCAACTGGACAAACATCCGAGCAATGCCCTTGCTGTGGCACTGTCTGCTAAGCGCAACAAAATTTATCGGGAGTTGATAATGGGCAGCGTGGAGATAGTGAATGATATCAGGCTGGTCTGCTTGTCAGGCAACAAGATGACCGAGAAAGAACGAGTGGAGATAGTCTTTGGCATCCGCCCCAAGTTGAAGGTAATGAACAAAAAGCTGCAACGGCTGACCAAGGCGGTGAAGTACACCTCGATGGCAGACATCTGGGCAGAGATAGAGGAAGGTAGCCACGACAAGGCTGACAAGAAAACCATCGTGAAGGACTGTATGAACAGGTGGAAGCGGAACGGCAAGATTAAATAACAACAAAAAGATACGACTATGAGTATATGGGCAAAAATAGCAAAGTATGGCGGCAGTGCCTTGAAAGGTGCAGGTAGTGTCGCCAAGCAAGGACTGAAATCTGCAAGCAATACGGCTGTGCATCCCACCCAAGCACTAAGAGGCGCAGGAAGTGCGATGAAAACAGCCGCCGTGGGCAGCGCAGCAGGATATGTGGCATGGCAGAACCTTGTCAACGACAAGAGCATGGTGGAGATAGCCAGTGACGTGGTGGTCGGAAAAGACACCACGGAGAAAATATCCGAAGCTGTGGAAGATGTGAAAGGATTGAAGAACAAGGCAGGGGAAGCCGTGGATGCGGTGAATGGTGCCATGGGCGACATCAACAGCAAGTGGAGCGGCATGAGCAACTTCTTCCGTGGCATCTTCGGAGGAAACGGACTGGAGATGTTCGGCAACTTCTTCAAGAACTTAGGGAAAGGCAACGTGTCGGGACTGAGCCTTGCAGGACTGGTAACAGCAGCGTTTCTCACCTTCGGACGTTTCGGATGGCTCGGCAAGATAGCAGGAGCCATGCTCGGCATGATGCTCATCGGCAACAATTCAAATATCAAGAACATCGTCAGTGGCGATGGTGGTCAGGGAAGAAATGTGAACGAAGCAGAAACGACCGTACGCAGTGGCGGCATGAAACGATAAACATAAAAACGACAACAACATGAGATATACAGAAGAAATGATGCTGCAATCAAAAAGCGGCTTTTGCATGCCCTTTGAGGAGCGAGGCAAGGACGTGGAACTGGCACTTGGCTATGGCAAACAGAAGCATCCTGTAACAGGAGACGTATTTTTCCATCACGGACTCGACTTTGAGGCAAACCACTATCTGCTGTCAGCCTTGGCAAGCGGAACGGTATCGGGCATTGGCAATGATGCGACGCACGGCATCTACCAAGTGATACGCTACGGCAAGTATGAAGTGACCTACGCCCATCTTGCCAACGTGTTCGTGAACTTCGGACAAAGCGTGAAGGCAGGAAACATCGTGGCATTGAGCGGCGACAGACTACATTTCGAGGTAAAGTTTGACGGCAAGGAAATCAATCCGATTGATTTCCTGACCATGCTGTATGGCAATGTGAAGGCAATGGAACAGACTGGTAAGACTGGTTTTCCTGAGTTTGAGACCTACGACATGAATATTGCCACACAGTATGACAAAGATCAGAAAGAGATAGAAGAACTGATGCTACGCTTCATGCCATCATATATGGAAGACCTGTATAAAGGTATGTATGTGACACCGCAACATGCAGAGCAGTCGCTGAGAAACATTTTTTCGCTATCAGCAGCGAAACACTATTTCTATGAAGCTATGCCATCCATCAGCAATCCATTAGGCATCGGGCAGAGAGCCATGCCCTTGGCTTGCAAGGTGCAGAACTTGCTGATTGCGGATTTCTTGAACTATCTGGCATTGCGGCATGGCATCTATCTGTCCACATTGAGCGAAGTTCTAAAAAAAAACTCCATGACGAAGCCATAAAAACAAGTGGCATCATCGACCCACTTGCTGATTTGGACATCGATGTTCAGAGCTTCGACATTCCCAGAGTGGTAAGCGTCTATCCCGACCGTGCAGGAGTGAGATGGTGGACAAAGGCGTGGTTCAATAACAGAGAGGAAGGAGAATGCTCCGTGGAGATAGAACTGCAGCAAGCCATCCTCTTCATCCATGACAGAATAGAGAAGAACGCTTGGCTGGAGGAATACTTTCCAAAACAGATGGAAGTGTATCACCAAGCCATCGAGCAGACAAGAGAACAGATATTAGGTCAACTAAACGTAACGCTATAATGAGTACAATCAAGAACCCGACACGCTTTGCCGAACTGGAGTATTGCCTTCAAGGATATTTTGACGGCAAGCTGGCACCTGTGATGAAACAGGTGCGAGATGACTTGACGCACAAGCAACTGGAGGAAAGAGGGAGATACCAAAGTAGTTTGGCAGGAGTGCTTGCTTCTGCCAATCCGTATGCCGACAACACGGAATTTGTGCTGAAACAGACAGGCAAATGGAACAGCAAAACCACAGAGGACTACTTGGAGATGTGCAACCAGAAGATATGGAAGGACAAAAACATCGTGAAGGACTTGGCTCTTCTTGCTGGCGAGTGGCGCAATGCCGTGGTGAAGGAAATTGGACGAAGCAAATATGACGCTTTGTCGAAAGCCTGTGGCGAGGACTTGGCATACGCATACGTTGCACAAAGGATGGAAGACCTGATGATTGGGAAGCTCGTCAAGGACAATACGCCCAAGTCAACGATGGACTACATCTTGCGAAAGGCAGCACAAAACAGCATCTGGGGACTGCAAGAAGAACTGATGAAGTCACCATTGACGGCAGAGATAGAGGCTCGTGGCGAGAAAGCCTACAAGCCAAGCAAGACGGAGAAGTTTGCAGGAAGGGCTACCGCCTCTGTAGTGGATGCCGTGACCATGGGCGGTATCGGTAGTTGGAAGTCATTGGCTACTTTGGTGGGGAGCGACATGGCATTGGGCTATATCCTCGATTCCAAGAAGGGAAACGGAGAACAGCGGAAAGAGCAAGCCATGGAATTGAGCATCAGCAAGGGTGTGTTCGGACAGAACGGCAATGCCTTCACTGGTTTTCGCTCGCAAGCCAAGAAAGTGAATACCACCGACAATGGCTATGTCAAGACGCTCAACAGCAAACTCCATAACAAGATACATATCCCACAAAAAGCATTTACGCCTATGGCATGGACAGATAACAGTTTTAAGTTTCCTTTCCAAAAAGAGCAAGAGAAACGGAACGATTCGAAATACAAGAATGTACCGCTGATAGTGGCACCCGGCAAGGAAGATGCCTATTTGGAAGAGAAAGCCAAGCACGACGCAGCCAAGGTTGCAGAGGCTGAGCGCATCATTCAAGAAAAGGAAGAGGCGCAACAAACAGAAACTGATGATCAACAGCAAGCGCAATCTGAGGAAGAACTGCAAGAACAACCTGAAAATGATAATAGCAACGGATGGGAAGGACTGTTGAAGAACTTCGGACTGAATGGTTTCAGCGACATCGCCAATAACCTTGGCTATGTGATAGCCATGTTGCCCGACATCCTTGTTGGACTGTTCACTGGCAAGACGCAATCATTAGGCTTGAAGGACAACATGATGCCGATAGCCGCCATCCTTGCTGGAATGTTCGTGAAGAATCCGCTATTGAAGATGACACTCATCGGTATGGGCGGTGCCAACCTACTGAACAAGGCTGGACATGAAGCATTGGCAAACAAACGGGAAGGCAATGATGGAAATGCTGTATCATACGGTAATACAACAGCACAAGCAGTGCAATATAAGTCCTATCCAGACGAACCGTTGAATCCTCGAATAGCCAACCCTGTGCTACAAGGCAACTGTTTAGTGGCAACCATCGACCGAGTGCCATACACCATCCAACTGCCAGAGCATGTGGTTGGAGCATATCAAGCAGGAGCCTTACCACTCAACACCCTTGCCAATGCCGTGCTTGCCAAGAGTGACCAGATGAGACAGATGGCAGAACGCAACTATGGCGAGCAAGAAGTGAGAAATGTGAGAAACGAGGCGATGGAAAACGCAGAGCAGCGAGAAGTCATCCAACGTTCAAGATAAGATAAAACGTAAAACAATCATACAATGAAAGAGAAAAGTCCACAAGAGAAGAATGCGGCAGAGCGTCAAGTGTCACTGATTACCGAAGCCCTGTCGAAAGCAGCCGACAACAAGGGTGTTTGGCTGAACGAGCAAGGAAAGCAATATCCACGGTTTTACCCAAAGGGAGCGGCAGTGAGTCCGTTCAATGCCCTCGTGATGGGATTGAACTCCGACAAGAACGGATTTTCTACAAATCTTTACACGTTATTTAGTGAAGCCAAGAAGCGAGACGAGTCTGTGATGGCGCATGAGAGAGGTGTGCCGTTCAACTGGTATGCGTGGAACAAGTATGTGAACCGACATAATCCGGAAGACATCATCAGCAGAAAGGACTACCAGGAATTGTCGGCTACCGACCAGACACAGTACAAGGGCATACATAATCGGGAGATACGAGTGCTGTTCAACATCGACCAGACCATGCTGCCACTAAAAGACAAAGAAAAATATGACGAGGTGGTGAAGGCGAATGTCGGTGCGAATGAAGACAAGGCATTGCATAGCCAAGTGAATGACTTCATCCAGAAGATGAAGGACAACCTTATGGCGGTGCGCAAAGACGGAAGCGGAGTGGCACATTATGACACAGAAAAAGATGCTGTGTATATGCCAAAACAAGAAAACTTTGAGCAATATAGCGATTATGTGCAGGAGATGCTGCGCCAAGTGGTGAGTGCTACAGGACATCAACAGCGACTGGCAAGGGAAGGCATGGTGATGAA
>ENA-OUOY01002164-OUOY01002164.1-human-gut-metagenome-genome-assembly--contig:-NODE-2164-length-10281-cov-2.898201_pt1 | contig 10281 bp, 13 predicted proteins | sample MGYA00237937_ERZ548767 | MGnify/ENA primary metagenome ERZ548767 (study PRJEB26490, sample SAMN05356887) | human gut metagenome | biome: terrestrial biome; feature: human-associated habitat; material... | reverse complement strand
ATTGTTTACGATTCGAGTGTATTGATCTGCAAGCTGCTGATAAAGCTGCTTCGCTTCCAACGAAAATGAGACGCTCTGCGTATTGGCTTGCTGTGTTTTTGCCGCTGGCTGAATTTTGCTGGTTTTGGAGGACACGGCACTTGTTTCAGAAGTGTTCCGCTTGAGCTTACCCGCCGCATAAAGAATCATCATGACGATCCCAGCCACGCCTGCAAATATGGAAAGCAGTAAACTGTACTCAGAAAGTCCGATGCCAAGGAACAGCAATAAGAAACCAATGACGAGATTTTTCTTCGACCGCATCGTACAACCCCTCTTTTTCTTTTCGCCACGCAACGCAGTGGTAACTCGAATTGTGCTTGATCGGCTCCGTCCTCGCTTGTGTTTGTAATATTATAGCATATTTCGTCAGGCTCGTCGATAGGCTTTTCCGCAAATGCGTCGTTCAAAATGATCTCCAAAAGTTTCTTTTTCGATAGTCTTTCAGCTGCAGCCCTTTGCAGACAGGATATCCGCTGTACGCTTGTCAGTTCCGCTTCCATGATCACCACGTTCAGCATCCAGCCGATTTTCATTGCCAGCCGTAGGAGCGTTTGGTCATTTTCGTAAGTCCTATAAAAGTCGCGCATCCGGCGCACATTGCGCGGAGAAAAGCCTGTGCGGTCAGGGAAATTCGCCTGCAAAAATTCTGCGGCTGCGACCGCTGCTCCCTTCTCCGGGCGCTGGCTAATAGCTTTGCCGATGACATGAATTTCGTCCATTTGCGGAAGATTTTGCGCAAGAATTGCGGTCAATTCCCGGTACATCGTACCGTAATCCACAGGTTTTCTGATGTTCATAGCTTCTCCTTTCCGCGCTGGTGCGCATTAGATATTCTGTTGTTTCACCGAATAAATACTGTTTTGCGTGCTTTAACTCGGCTTTTTCACAAGATTTGAACGGCTGGCATGAAGTGTGCTTCGTGGAAGCGGACTTCATTTCGACATAAAATCTCCATAGTCGATCTATTATAAACTATGGAGGTCTTCAGAATGAAACCATACCCGGCGCTGCTCGCAGAGCTTCTTTCCGAAGAATTGTCTTCTCTGCGGCAGCAGAAGGCATTGACTCAGGAGGCCATGGCGGAGCAGCTTCGTATTTCCAGCCGCGCATACAGTGACTTGGAGCGCGGGAGATATGCCGCCTCAGCCCCGACCTTGCTGTTTCTCTTTTCTATGCTGGAGGCGGATGCACAGAGCGCGCTGGTTCAGCGGTTTATGAACCGTGTGCAAGCGCTGGAGGGGACGGATGCAGCATGAACGCCGTAACAGACATTGTCGAAGTATATGATCTGTTGTACCGACTCGGTTTCTCTGCAACCAACACTGCATTTTTCCATCTTTCCTACTCGGTCTATCTCGCCTCACTCAATCCGCATTGGCTGGTGAAACCATCGCTGCGGCTATATCCTGAAGTGGCAGACCAATACAACACCAATCCGCTTCAGGTCGTCCGAAACATTGACGGGTTTGCCTGCGCCTCTTGGCACAAAAACGCTGCGTTTCTGCGCAGTCTTACCTGCTGCCCGCTGATGGCAGCTCCGACAGCTGCACAGTTTTTGCGGATGCTTGTGCACTATGTCCGGAAGAGATCTGTATAGCGCATGCTGTTACGGAATATACGGCACATCTAACTACTTCTGCCGTAAGAGTTTTTGGTCATTTTCATAAGTCTTGTAAAAATCGCGCATCCGGCGCACGTTGCGCGGGGAAAAGCCTGTGCGGTCAGGGAAATTCGCCTGCAAAAATTCTGCGGCCATGACCGCCGTACCTTTCTCCGGACGCTGGCTGATAGTCTTGCCGATGGCGTAGATTTCGTCCATCTGCGGAAGATTCTGCGCGAGAATTGCGCTCAATTCTCGGTACATCGCACCGTAATCCACAGGTTTTCTGTCGTTCATGACTTCTCCTTTCCGCGCTGCTGCGCATCGTATATTTCGTCGTTTTGCGAATAGCCTGCTACAACATTTTGTGGTATGATCATCCCGTTCGTTTGATTCTTGCGAAGGGAGAGCAGTCATGCAGTACACCGATAATGAAGCCGCCCTGATCGGCGGCCTGATCTCAACCTATTTCTTTCAGCCTGCCGTGTCCACACCTCTAAAGGACGCTTACCGCCGCGTCTTGGAGCATCTGCATCAGAATGCGCTCACTTTCTCTGACCTTCAGCAGATCCGAAAGGCTGTGAATTTTCTGATGCCCATGTGTCAGGCGAACCGGCATATCCAGCGGGAGCTTATGGGTATCAATGCACGGACAACAGCGCTTTTGAATATCTCCCGATGACAGCAGGCTGTATTTTATAATCAGTAAACAGAAAGAGCGAAAAAACGGCGTCAATGTCGTTTCTTCGCTCTGTTTCTTTTCCTGTCTGACTTCTTATTCAGACTCATGTGGCAGTGTGCCGTATTCCTTGAATGCCTCGATTCGATGGTCGTTCGTGAGCGACTGCATCATCTGTTTGGCACTGGCATTTAACCGCAGGAGCCGTTCGCTTTGCGGTACGCCCTGACGAATCAGTTCGGCGTTGATGCTTTCCATATTTGCAAGCACGATCAATTGCTGCAGGCTTGCTTCATCCCGGATATTGCCCTTGGAGTCCGGATGCGCCTGCCGCCATTCTTTTGCCGTAATTCCAAACAGCGCGACGTTCAGCACATCCGCTTCGTTGGCGTATGTATAACTCTGCCGCTGCGGCGTCACGTCTGGCGGGATCAGCATATCTTTTATCGCATCGGTATGTACCCGGTAGTTGATCTTTGCCAGCGTTCGATTGAGATTCCAGCCCAGCGCGAGACGGCTGTTCTCGTCATTTTTCAGTCGCTGATAATCCTTGATAATATACAGTTTGAACTCGGCTGAGATCCACGAGGCAAATTCAAATGCGATATCCTTTTGTGCAAATGTTCCACCATAGCGCCCCGCTTTAGAAACGATTCCGATTGCACCGGTTGCTTCGATCCATTTCTTTGGAGACATGGTAAACGCATTCGAACCAGCCTGCGTTCTAAACCCGTCGAATTCGACGGGTTTGAAATCCGGGTTGTTGAGCTGCTCCCATAGACCAAGGAATTCGATTGTATCACGGTTGCGCATCCAGTTTTTTATCACGTCATCCGGCGCATCGCTTTTATACCGCGCAATATCTGTCAGCGAAATATAGTCATTAGCATCGCCGGTAGAAAGAACCGCAATCTCGGTTCCTTTGGCATGAATGCTGTCTCTGAACTTCTTTTGTGTGGGCATATATTTCTCCCCTATCTGTGCTGCTTCTTAAATATGATCTCATAAGTTATATCTATTATACTGAATATGGCGTTTTCCGTCGAGAGTAAAAACGCGTATGTGTGTATTTTTTATAATACCGATCCGCACGGGATGCTGTGACCACTATCCCTCCAATCGTTGTTTGATCTCTGCGCCGCCCTTGATCTGCACCAGAATCTCGTCGGCAGAGAGGACGGTCACGCGCTCTACGATCTGACGGACGGCGTTTTCGTTCCATTCCGTAATCGTTGCTGGGGCGCTCTCTATGGCTTGCTCTGCCTGCTTCATACGGGTGCTGACGCGGTCTGCATCGTTGCTGCTTTGCAGGATTGTTTTTTTTTGCTTTTTGAGCGCGGTCTGCTCGACCAGAATTTCCGCGAACTGCGCGTTGCAGGCTTCTTTGTCTTCGGGATCAATGGCTTCCGCCAGCAGGCGCTGGAACTGCTCGTCGAGCTGTGTCAGACGACGTTCAATATCGGCAAGGCTCATCGTCTGCCCCTGCACTGGCAAAAGTTCAAGAGATACTGCATTTTTAATAAGGTCGAGCAGGGCAGGTTTATTGCTCATGGCGGAGTTGATAGCTGCCAGAATTGCATTTTGCAGTGGTTCTTCCTTGACCGTCGGGGAATCATGGCAGTATTTTGTGCCATAGTTCAGGCGGCTGGTGCAGCGCCAGACGGGATATTTTCGTCCGAGAGATGTCCATGTGCAGCGCCGGTAGAGTGTCCCGCATTCACCGCACACGAGCCTGTCTGATAAGGCGTATTTGCTTGTATAACAGGAGCGTCCTGTCACAGCCGTTTTGGACGGGCTGCGCAGGGCGCTCCGACGCGCCATTTCAGCCTTCACTGCATTGTACTGCTCCCGGCTGACGATGCCCTCGTGGTGGTCTGGCATATAATATTGCGTCATCTGACCGACGTTCCTAATGACCTTCTTGCTGATCACATCTGTGCGGAATGTTTTCTGAAGCAGTACATCGCCGCAGTATTTCTCATTCGTCAGGATGCTCTTGATGGATGTCGTTGTCCATTTCGATTCTCCGAGAACCGTTTTGATCTGATTTTCTTCCAGCCAGTCTTGCAGATTCCGCAGGCTGGCGCCGCTCTCATATCGCTTGTAGAGTTCGCGCACGATTTCTGCCTGCTCTGGGATGATGCAGAACTTGCCGTCTGCATCTTTTTTGTAACCGTAAAGCCAGTGGCATGGAATTTTGAGCGTTCCGACCTTTGCATGCATCTGTCGGCCGCGCCGGATGTTGCCGGAAATGGACTCGCTCTCGGACTGCGCCATCGCGCCGTACATCGTAATCATAAATTCACTGTCAGGCGGCAGGGAGTTGATATTCTCTTTTTCGAAGAGAACCCCGATGCCAAGCTGCCGGAGGATGCGCGTAAAGTTGATGCAGTCGAGCGTGTTGCGGGCAAACCGCTGAATGGACTTTGTGAGGATGAGGTCGATCTTTTTCTGCTTGCACTGGCGGATCATCCGCAGGAATTCTGTGCGCTTTTTTGTGGATGTACCGGTGATGCCTTCGTCCGCGAAAATACCTGCCATCGTCCATTCTTTGTTGGACATGATTTTGTCGGTGTAATACTCGCACTGGGCTTCGTAGCTGCTGGCCTGTTCTTCTTCCTTGGTCGAGACACGGCAATACGCCGCGACGCGGAGCTGCTTTGTGACCGTGGTCGTTTGCTGCAATTCTGGCTTGGGTGGAATGATAATGACGCGCGGCTTTTCGTCTGTCATACCAAATCGTCCTTTCCAATGATCTGTCCGTTTTTAAGCTGCAAGCGTACCGTCTGGCGCGTCACCAGCACGGCGGAGACGGCGCTTTGCAGCAGCTCCGCGTTGAGCTCTGCCGTACATTCGAACGCCGCGAACAGCCGCCGCAGGCGTTCGGTTTCGTATTCTTCGTTGCCGATGTCGTCGTATTGCTCCTGCGCCAGCTTGCAAATCAGGCTTCTGGCAGCGTCCTCGTCGAGCGGCTGGGTGTTCAGAATGTCATCCAGCTCGGCTTGCGCATTCGTATGTACCGGTGCAGAAGTCCGTTCCGGCTGCGTGATGCGCTCCGGCTGTTCTGCCAGCCGACTGAGCAGGTGCATGACCTGCTGCTCGATTTCCGGCGTAGACGGCTTGGAGCATACACGCTTGAGTGCTTTCTGCGCAGGTGTCCGCTCTGGCAGACGCTGCTTGGTCTGGCGCTTCTCGGCGGCTGCTTCAAATGATTTTATGTCAACTAACCTCGGATAGCTGTCTGCCCCAGTGTACTTGGTGTTTTCCAAGATTCGTGCGATCATGTTCTTGTTCCAGCTCTTGCCCTCGTCATAGGCGGGGCCGGTCTTGCTCATCTGTTCTGCGATTTCCTTCAGCGACGCGCCAAGCGTGTATTGCAGGAAAATGTCCTGCACGGCTTTTGCCTCTGGCTCGTTTCGGACGATCTCGCCCATGCGCATTTGATACCCAAATGGCAGCTTCCGATTTCCCATCAGCGTCTTGTCCTTTCGATTTGCTCTAGCAGCTCCAAGCCGTTTTTCAGCCGAAACCGCAGGCACTCGTTGCTGTCTACGATAATTCTTTCAACAAGCGCATCGAACAGCTCCGCATCAAAGCCGTCGAGGAAATCCGGCCCGTCCTCCAGCGCGTCCATGAGATCGCGGGTGCGGTCTGCCAGATCGTCGCTGTCGGTGTCGAGAAGCCGTGCTTTTTCCTGTTTCAGCCTGCGGAGCTGTTCGTTAAGCTTGTTGTTGGAAGATATAAAAGTGTCAGGGTCAACGCCGCCCGCTTGCTGAAGCTGGGCTAGGAATTGAACCTGACTGAGAATATCGGATATTTTCTTGTTAAGGGAGATCACGCCTTCACTCCAGAGCATCCGGCTGTAGCGGATTTTCTGGAGATTTGAGAGCATCTGCGCGAAGATGGGGCCACCGTGGTGCTTGAGTTTGTAATAGAGACGACAGAATGCATTGTGGATAGCCGATTCTTCAATCGGGAAAGTGGGGCAATCGGCTTTGCTATTATTATGAACTCTACACATCCACTTTGTTTCGCCGCTGCGCAGTTTTCGTTGAAAGGGGACATTGCAGTTTGCGCACATTATTCTTTTTTTCAAGATATTCGGCTGATAATCATCGTTATATTTCACATCCAGTTTGCGCTTCTCGCGTAAGCGCTGTACTGCAGAATATGTATCTCTATCAATGATTGACGTATGTGTGTGTTCGATATAATACTGGGTCTTGCTTCCAGCATTTTTTATTTGCCGTGTAGGAAGTGAATCTGTTGCATATGTTTTTTGCCATAGAGAATCTCCTATATATCGTTCATTAGATAGGATATACAAGATTGTAGTGTTGTGCCATTTTCTTGTATTTTCAATGCCAAGCAGCGTATATGCTTGATTCATCTGTTCGGCAATGCTTTGTGCATTTAAGCCGGATAAATATGCTTGAAAAATCCACTTCACGAATTGCGCTTCACTTGGTAAAATACGAAGCTGCCCATGAAACATTTCATACCCATAAGGTACAGAGGACGAAATAAATGTTCCATCCAGCATTCGTTTTTGAACGCCCCATCGAACATTGCTTGAAATCGACTCGCTGCCTTTCTGGGCCAACGACGCCATGATCGCCGTGACCATCTCGCTGGACACCTTGCTTGTGTCGATGCCCTGTTCCTCGAACTGAACACTGACGCCGAGTTCCTTCAGTTCCCGGACAGCCGCAAGACAGTCCTTTGTATTTCGGGCGAACCTGGAGATGCTCTTGACCAGAATGCGGTCGATTTTTCCTTTCCGGCAATCCTGCATCATGCGCTGAAAATCTTCGCGCTTTTCAACCGACGTGCCGGTGATGCCCTCATCGGCGTAAATATCGACCATTTCCCAATCCGGATTGCTGGAGATCAGTTCAGAATAGTATTGATTCTGCACGCGGTAGGAATTGAGCTGATCCTCACTGGAGGAGCTGACGCGGGCATACGCTGCGACGCGTAGCTTTCGCGCGGCGATCTCGTCATGCGCCGGGATGACTATGACGCGCTGCTGTTCCAGCGCAAGGTTTCCGCTGGTCTGCTTCTTTGCCACGTTCTCACCCCCCTCTGTAGCAATACACACTACCATACCATCGGCGCAATAGCTATGACCAAAACGGAGAAAAATCAAGCGTAAAGTGTGAAATTTGCACCAAGCTCGACGGCGATCCGCCGCGCGATCTTCTTGATTTCATTCTCAGAAAACCCAACCGTGCGGAGTGCTTTCAGGAGCTGACAAATACCTAAAAAATCAATGTTCGGATTCATTACATTTCTCCTATGTACAAAGCGGGAACCGTATTCCATAGCGGGATACGGTTCCCGCGGTTTCTGACATTTGTGCTTCTGGCCTTATTCGTCGCTACTCCCCAAGCCAGTGGGCGATTTCAAACAGCGGCGGCTGGCTGCCGCTCCACGGGTCTTGCACCCCTCCGAGGATCTCTCCGAGCTGCCCCCATTACGTTCCGTTGTGGCTGGGCAGGAGTACCATTGTCCGCGGACAAGATCATTGCGAGGCAGCTTGCCAAAGCTGCTTTTGGATGGATGGGTACCGCTCGTCACCTTATTGGGCCGTCTTTATACAGCAGAGCTGTACAGGTGGTCTTCGCGCATCCGCCAAATCGCTTTCCCTCGTCGGGTTCTGCCAACTGATGTACTGTTGAATCGGATATTCTTTTTTCAAAGAACAACAGAGGTAAATGTCCCTCTATTTAATCCGACAGAAAATCGCGTTTTGAGCACCCTCTTTTCAAAAATTTTTTCATTTTTTCTATTGCCTGATTCACAGACTTCCGTACAGCACTATATTCGCACTGTTCAATCTTTGCAATTTCCCGAAATGACTTGCCATTCTCGGCAAACAATTGGAATCGCCGCAACTGTGTTGGTGTCAGCCCTGCAAGTGCAGGCGCGGACTCCAGCAAATCCTTGATCTCCTGACGGATGTACTGTTCGTCCAGCGTCTTTGATGCCAACTCTGGCGCATTGGCAGGTCTGGCTTCCAGCCGGAGCTTTTCTATATGGCGCTCATCGCGCTTCTCCTGTTTGAGATCTTCCAGCTTGAATTCCCGCGTCAAAACCGTAAATAGCCGGAAGTCCAAGCGGATCACGCGCCCGGCATCCGGAGATTCCGGGTAGACATCCTCGATATGTATGATCGCCGCCTCCGGCTTCATTTTGATCAGTTCGCGGTGGGCCTTTTTCGTGAGCTGGAACCAGTCAGATTCGATTCCATTTTGGACAATTTTAATCAGCATATCGCTGCCTCCATTTCTGAATTTCATTTGCGCGGATGGGCAAATGTCAGAAACGGAGGGGCGCGGATAGGGTAATAAAAATCCGCCAGTGTGCTGCGGCTGCAATTTGCAGCGTTTGCACACTGACGGACGCTAAAAATATTCACCAGTAGTTCCAATCGACGCCGTACAACTGCCACTTGTTTGAAAGCGGCCTTGCGGCACGAGTGGAATCTACCGGTGTTCTGGGCTGCTGGTCACCATTTGAGGCGCAGCCCGCGCCTCTTTTTAGGGGAAAATAGCATAAAACGCTCCATCCCGGCAGGAATGGAGCGCTTTAGTCGCACGGATCGCCCTCCAGCACTGCCGTTTTTTTATATGCGGCGCTGGAGGTATTTCCTTATTTCGTCCTCTTATAGTGAACAAAATTCGACACCATTAGAGCATTTCTGAAACAGCGGGTATTCTGTACAATACTCGTGTCGGAGGTGAACTACTGGTGTCGATTTATAATACTCCATTAGAGGAGCGTTTCGGTGAAAAACTGGAAGAATTGCGCGAGGGGAAGAATATGACGCGCGAACAGCTTGCGGATCAGGTTGGGCTTACCGCGAGGCATATCGCCGCATTGGAACGAGGTGAGCGGCGGCCGACGCTCAATACAATGGAAAAGCTGCTGCGGGCGCTGGGCGCACCGACCGAGTGGCTCGTCTATCCGGAGTTTGAAGAGCAAAATGCCCGCTTACGCGAGATTTCCCATTTGGCGGCTACATTTTCGGACGAGCAGCAGGAATTCCTGCTCGGTATTATGCGCCTGATGCGGAAGCAGAAATATGAGGGTTAAAAATAGCGGTGTTCGCTGGAGCACCGTTATTTCTGTCTCTGCAAATATTCTTCTACTGCGCGCAGCACCTCATCTGTCAGCATCCGCTCAGAAGCAGATACTATAAAGTTCTTTGTCTGCTCACCGGACAGTACGTCTGTAAACAGCGTATCCGCAGAGCACTGGAGTGCTGCAGCGATTCTTGAGCAAAGGACGGCACTTGGCTTGGCCTGCCCTAATTCGATTTTTGATATGTACTTCTGGCTGCAGTCGACGCGCTCTGCAAGTTCATCCTGCGACATCGCTTTTTGCTTCCGCAGATAATGTATGTTTTGACCGAAGCGGCGATAGAACGCTACGGCTTCCTCATCAGTGAATCGTTTCCATGGCATAATTATACTATTTCCGGTATTCTCAAAAAAACACATCGCCTTGTGTGCTTTTTCAGAACTATTTGATTTTTCACTATATTATTCGGATAGATCGATGTTGGTTCTCGAAACTGTGTTCGCTTTCACAGTTTCTTTCCGTCGAGATAGATGGTCTTCTAGTTCAGTGCCTTATCGCAGACGACGAAATCTGCAAGCTTATCGGGGGCGATTGATCCGATCGCCCTGTCGCACCCGATCTCCCGCGCGGGAATGAGCGTCGCAGACAAAATCGCCTGCTCCTTCGGGATGCCAAATTCGACCGCTTTTCTCATGCAGTCATAGAGATTTGTCGCGGAGCCTGCGAGTGTGCCGTCTGCGAGCTTCGCTATGCCGCCATGCAGGAACACGTCCTGTCCGCCGAGGGTGTACTGCCCGTCCGGCATCCCGCAGCAGCGCAGCGCGTCGGAAATGAGGCAAATGCGCCCCGGAAACAGCTTGAACGCCATGCGCAC
>ENA-OUOY01002152-OUOY01002152.1-human-gut-metagenome-genome-assembly--contig:-NODE-2152-length-10313-cov-3.128095_pt1 | contig 10313 bp, 8 predicted proteins | sample MGYA00237937_ERZ548767 | MGnify/ENA primary metagenome ERZ548767 (study PRJEB26490, sample SAMN05356887) | human gut metagenome | biome: terrestrial biome; feature: human-associated habitat; material... | reverse complement strand
TTTCTTCTCTGCTTTTTTCGTCGTGCTGCTCCTACCGCCGTAATACGGTTTAGGAACAAACTTTTCTTCTTGTCCACGATCCTCCTTTGCATTCAAATCCTTGAAATACTCTTCCGCCCATTGGTAGCAAAGCCCGTCCGGCACATCGGTGCCATAGCCTTCAGCTGAGGGCTTAACGTCATTGTCCTCCATCTCCTGCTTGGCAAACTCAAATGCCCTGCGTTTGATATAACGGAAGCAGTTGACCATGTTCTTGCGGGGTGCATGACATTCCGGGCAAAGGCCACATCCTCAAGGCAAAGCGTCTGGATATACTCGGTGACGCACTGCTTCATGTTGCGGCGTGTCAGTCGTTCGGAATCGTCGCCCACACGCTTCATAGAGGCGGCCATCACTTCGTCATCGCTCATCGCTACCGCGTTTTCCCATGCGGCCTGTTCAGCTTCCTCCTTGGCTCGCTGCCTGGCCTCCCACTCGGCTTTCCGCTTGGCTTCGGCCTGTTCATACTCCTGCCGTTTACGATCCTCTTCCGCCTTTTTATCTGCTTTCAGATTGGAAGGTGAAGGGGAATCATCTGCGTTTTGCTGCATCTGGGAGAGCAGAGCCTTCGCCTGCTCCTCCTCAGCCTGCTGCCGGTCGTCTGCCCGTTTGGACGCCAACTCTGCGGCGTCCTGTATCGCCGGGCTTCGATCCTGTACATTATCCCGCAAGTCTGCGGCCATCTCTGAATATACTCCCATAAGGCTCCTCCATTTCAAAATAAAACGGCATTGGGCGGGTGATAGAAACACCTGCCCGATGCCGTTCGTTTATGGTGGAACAGCTCAGTGCCGTTCCCGCTTATCTTTTGCCAGCTTTGGCGAGAACTTTACCGGCAGGAATTTATCATTTCCATCACAGTAAAAGTATCTGCGCCCGTTTTCGTCAAAGAATTCGATCACCGTGGAGGGTGAAACGCTGCGTCCATGATAGTCCGCAGGCAGCTCGCCGCTGTATCGCGCCGCCACCAGTTTCAGGCGGATGGCGTCGTCCTGCTGCACTTCACACACCAGAGTTCCTTCATAGACCAGCGCGTACTCCGAGGCAGGCGGCTGTTCATAGCCGGCCTTCTGCAAAGCCCTGATCCCGCCAAAGGCGAAATCCGCGGCCTTGCCCTCAGATACATCCGGCTGGTAGATACGGAAACACTGCTGCGCTCGCAGGGATAAAAGATACTGCTCCAGTGCCGCGTCACCATCCCGCAAAAAGTGGGCGTACTCCTGCTCACTCAGACCCAGGTGATCGTGGAGCGTACTGCTGCCGGTGTTCCTCTCGTGCCATGCGGCGATCTCCTCACTGATGGCGTCAAAGGAACAGAGCCCGCAGACAAACCGCGTTCTGAAATTTATCTGAGAAACATCTCTTTGCTCTTTTTTCTTCCGCATGGCAAGCTGCCAGTCATCAATGCCTTTATAATTCGGATCCCACGTCAGACGGCGGCACTCCAACCCATGGCTGCGTGCCATGAGATAGATTTTCGACGCGCCCTTGCTGACAGCTGCGTTGTGATACTTGTCCATATCCTCGGCTTCAATGATGACCTCTGTGCCATTGGCGGCCAGCAGCGCAAACAGCATATCCAGCTTGTTGACGTTGTTGGCGCCTGCCGTGGCTGCAAAGGAGCGATCCATCAGAAAGTGGGCCACGTCCGCTTTCAACAGCCCTTCCGTCACATAGACAACCCGCGCAAAGGGATCGCCCACGAAATGGACAGGACTGCCGGAGGATACTCCGCGTTTCTTGGAAGCGGAGGATAGCCACAGGTACTTTGTCCCGCTCTTGTCAGGGTCGCTCTCCTGATCTCGGATAGGCGTGTCCAACCGGATCTGTGCGCCGCGTATCATCCCATCAATACCTTTGGCGGGGATGATGATCCCTGCCGTGACGGAATTGAAGTTGACCGTCCATTTGTCATCCTTACCTACATAGAAGCCGGGAACGCCCTCCACCTTACAGCCTCGGCTGCGCAGCTTTTGTGCCAGTGACCGGCACAGGTAGAAGGGCGGGGTACTTTTGTACCCCAGCCGTTCTATCTGTTCATCGGTCAGCCCGCGCACCTCATGGAGATGCTTGCGGTGTTGAAGCGTAAGCGTCAACAGCTCCAGCAGCATGGAAAAGGTCTGGTGGATCTCCTGCGGTGAGGCAAGGACGGATTGCTCGATCGCCGTCTGCTCCGGCAGTTCCTTTGCGGTGTACTCCGGCGCGGTAAGGCCGTTTTGCAGCGTGTCGCAGATCTCACGGTAGGCTTCGGAATTGCTGATCCCGTATACCTTTCCGTAGAGAGACAGCATACCGCCGCCTTCGTTGCAGTAGTTGCAGCGCCAGAGGTTTTTAGCAAAGTTGATGTTCATCTTCCCCCGCTTATCACCGCAGATCGGGCAGTTGGCATATACGCTGTCCGCCTGTCTGCGCCGGATATGCAGATGCAGCAGCTCAGCCACATCCATGATATTGAACGGGAACTCCTGTGGCTGCGCCACCGCGCCACCTCCTTACCATCATCTCGAACGATTCGTCTGTCAGCTGGCATTTGCCAGACGCTGGAGCTTGTCCAGCATCAGCTTGGCGCCGGCCCGCAGGATATTGTCATCCCCGGAATATCCCTTCACATACCACTTGAGGCTGGCTGGCCTCCGCTCGGCGACTTGCTTGAGCGTCTGCCCGCTGCATGTGCCGATGGGCACGATGATCTCCTCGGCCTCCGCTTCGGTCATCAGAGTGCAGATGGTATCCACATCCATGTCCTTAGTATAGCTGGCAGCACTCGGCTCGTCATACACAAAGGGCAGCTCTGTTTCTACCACGGGCTCTGCAGCCGCCTCCGCAGGCTGCTCCACAGAGATTTCCGCTTGCGGCACATAGGGGACGGTATCTTCATGGTGAACCGCTTCCGGCTCCGCCTGCTGTACCACCACAGGCTCCATATCAACCTGTATCGCAGCAGGTTCCGTTCTGACCTGTTCCGCTGCCGCTTGAGGTGCAGGGGCAGGCTCGCTCCGCATAACAGGCGTGATCGGTTCTGCGTAAGGCGTATCCGCCTTGGGCATCGGTGCGAACTGGACGCCGAAGCCGGCGTTGGTTAGCGCCATGTCCAGAGCATCATGCTCTGCGGCTTGAATATACAGGCCGGCAGGCGCGTTTTCCTGTGTCATGGTGGCGATGTAGCTGCTGGCGGGGTCGGCATCATCCTTGTCGAAGAATACCTTTGCCTCGATGATCGCCAACTGATCCGTGATGCGCAGCGGCGTCAGCCGCGTGCGTCCGGCAGGATATTTCAGCCGGAACCAGAGCTTTTTATATCGCAGCTCCAGCTCGTGTCCGTTGGCAGTCTTTTTCAAGAATCGCAACGGATCGAAGCCTGCGACACGGTTCAGCTCAGACACGACGGGGACAGCATTGAACAAAGTGGATTCGGGTGTATTCATTTCAAAAGCTCCTTTCTAAATAAAAACATGAGACAGGGCGTAGATTTAACGCGCTTGCCTCATTTTTACAAAATATTCACAGTGATACGCAAGCACTGCGCTGCTGCACTTTGAACGTATTGGTATAGAGTGAGATCCTATGTCCTAACTGCGTGTTGCGTTTTCCGGTATCGTCTTTATGGACCGCCATGTAGAGCATGCCGATCTGACCCACCAGAATAACCTTTGACTTAGCGCGGGTGATAGCCGTGTAGACAAGGCTTCGCGTCAGCATCCGGGCATGGCTCCTCAGCAAAGGGAATAGTACCACATCAAACTCACTGCCCTGCGCCTTATGGACGGTGGTGGCATAGGCAAGCTCCACATGGCCCATTTCCTCCATGGAGTACTCCACGACCCTCGTGGGCGAAAACTGGATCGATATGCGCATACCGTCCCGCTCATCGTGGCGGAAGCTGCGGATAAAGCCAATATCGCCATTGGACGCCTTAATACTGTTCTTGTTCTGCATCACCTTATCACCTACCCGATAATAGAGGCTGCCCACCTTCAGATCGGCTTCCTCCGTCTGCGGGTTCACCAGCTCTCGGATCGCCTCGTTGAGTTGGTCAACGGAGGCCGCGCCGGTGGAGCGGAAGGGCGATAGGATCTGCACACGGTCTACACCGTATTGCTTCACCTGTGCCAGATAGAGATTCCGCAGATGTTCGGCGGCTTCCTCCTGGTTGGCGCATTTGCAGACAGTAAAATCATTGCCGTAGAAAAAGCCGGTGTCATTGTTGTTGATCTTCTGCGCGTTATAGGCGATAAGGCTGTCCTTCTTCTGACGGAATATCTCATTGAGCACCGTCACAGGGATCAGCCCGCAGTCGATCAACTCACGGAACACATCACCGGCTCCAACGCTTTGCAGCTGGTCCGCATCGCCTACCAGCAGAACCTTCGTGTTCGGCCCAATGCGGGAGAAGAACTGCCGCGCCAGCCACATATCCATCATAGACGATTCATCCACGATGATAAGGCCTGCGTCCAGCATATCTTCTTCACCTTTCCGGAAGCCGCCATCCTCACCAAACAGTCCCAGCAGGCTGTGCAGCGTGCTGGCATTGTTTACGCCGGTACTCTCCGCCATGCGGCGGCTTGCCCGGCCGGTGGGGGCTGCCAGCAGGATATTCTCCGATGGCTTCAGCAGCTTGAACACCTCAATGACCGCTTTCAGGACGGTGGTCTTACCGGTACCGGGTGAGCCGGTAATGATGGACAGATCGCTGCGGAATACCATGTGGACAGCCTCCGTCTGCCGCAGAGAGAGCTCGACCCCCAACTGACGCCGTACCCTTGTCAGCAAGTCCTGCACATCCACCCGTTCTACCGGGCGGCAGAGCAGCCTTGCGATGCTGCGGGCGGTTTCGTCCTCCTGCGCGAAGGTCTTGACCAGATAATAGTTGCCGTTGCTGTTAATGATCTTGCCTTGCAGCAGCATGTCGTCGATCACAGCCTCCAGATCATCTGCCTTTACCCGCATCTGAGGAACAGGGATCATGCTGTTCAGCAGAGCCATGGACTCCTTGCGAAGCTGCTCTGCATCCAGATACAGATGACCGCCATCTCCCTTTGCACCCTCCAGCGCGGCAAATACCGCGCCGCGGATGCGCATGGGTGAGTTCAGCGGCCAATTGTTCTTTCGCATGATCGCGTCCACGCGCTTGAAGCCAAATCCGGATATCTGACAGAGTTCGAAGGGGTTATCCCGCAGAATATCCACGCTGTGTGCGCCGAAATGGTCATAAATCTTCGTGGCGGTGGTGGGGGTGATCTGAAAGGGGGCCAACAGCAGCATCAGATCACGAAGGGTTCGGCTCTCGTTATAGGAGGCAATGATCTCCTCCAGCTTTGCCTTGCTGACGCCCCGTATCTCCAGAAGCCTCTCCGGTTCATTCTCCAGCACATGCAGTGTATCTGCGCCAAACCGGTCTACGATCAGCTCGGCGGTCTTGCCGCCAATGCCCTTGATAAGCCGCGAGGAAAGATACCCCTTGATCCCTTCGCGGGTCTGAGGTACGACCTCCTCACATTTCGTCACATGCAGCTGAAAGCCGTTTTTACCCTCTTTCCACTCGCCGTCCAGTATCATGCTGACCTGATCGGTGCGCGGCAGCTCATAGCCCACGGCGGCAAAATGGATCATATTGTCCCGATGCCGGTACGCGCTGCGGGCCTTTTCTGGGATAGAACGGTCTGAGGTCTTTACGCTGATTACGCTGTACTTGTTGACAGGGTTATAGAAGATCGTCCGGTCATAGATGCCTGTATAAGCCAACTCATGCAGCCTCCTCTCGTCGTTTTTTCACATAGAAGCGCCGGCTTTCCGAAACAGTGACGTACTGCTCGTAGATGTCCGGGTGCTGCGCCTGCAAACGCTGCAGGTTGTCCTTACTGATGCCGGATTTACGCACAGGCTTATAGCTGATACTGTAAGCCGCTTCACGCCCCTGGCAGACAGCCGTGCAGCTTCGTCCCATTTCTGCGACGATACGGCCTTGCAGCCGCCGCATTTCCGCTTCAATGTGCTCATAGTTTCGTTTCTCTGCGTTTCGCTGGGTCTGAAGCTCCAAATACCGGGGGATCAGCAGTGCCATATTCCCCTCCAGTATCAGCTCCGGCGCCGATGGGTCAGCCGGCCCGAAATGACGCCTGACGCTGTTGAGGATCAGATCGCCGTCCTCCGTATAGGGTGGGGGCATGCCGGTGAGAATGTGGTTCTCCCAGAAATCCTGCTCCAGCGCGATCAGCTCCGCCTCATAGTCCCGGTCACGGTCGATATGCCGGATGATGACTTCATCTTCATTGTTGCCGTACAGGCAGCAGTAGAAGACCTCATCAATGTTCATCACGGCCATATAGTGCCGCCCCTGAGCCTCATAGTTGAGGGGAACGATCTCCTGCCCATCCTCGGACCACCAGTGATCCTTTGCATTATAGTTGGTGGTTTTTATTTCGAGGATCGCGGTTCGCCCTCCGGGAAGCTCTACAAAGTAGTCAATATCCGCCAGCATAAACGTATGCACCGGATGATAGAACATCTTCTTGATCTGATAGATGCGATACCCCGTTTTCACATGGAATATCTCTGCTACCAGATCCTCCAGCAGATGCCCCATCTTCTTGGCTACCCAGTTGCTCTCCGAGTCGTCAAATGGCACGATCTTCAGCTTGTCATAGTAGAGATCCCGTGCCGTAGCAAACGGTGAGATTCCTAATATGGCGGCTGCATCGCTGCCGCCGATCCCCCTGCGCCGGTATTCCAGCCAGTCTTTCTCAGGAAGACCCTCCGTGCTGACCAGGACTGACGGCGCATAAGACTCGCTTGCGACTGCCATGGCTATACCCTCCGCTGCCCCGTCTGATGGGGTACAACGCGGGTATAGCTGCGGCGGTATTTTGCCGCCTTCCGCTCCGTTTTCCTGAGTTTCTGCCTGCGCCGGTCTCCTTCTCGATACCGATACAAGCGTTTGCCGGGATAATTCCTTCTGCTCATGTGGATGCCACCTTTCAAATATATTCCAAAGCCTTACGGCATTTGGGCAAATAAAAAAAGCGAGAATGACATCCTGATCCTCTCAGATACTTGCGCCTGCCGATGGCATGGCCGGTGTCATTCTCGCTGCAGGGGAAAATGTCCCCTCAAAAACAAAAAAGTCAACAGCCCACTGCTCTGCGGCATAGTGGTGTTGTTGACTAAAATACAATCTTAACAACGTGTGCGGTTCAGAAACACTCTGAAATGCCTGTATAGGCGTTGCACAAAAAACAATTACATGGTGATAGTACCACAATATATTGTGGTAGTCAAGAAACAATATCGCTCATATAGAGAATTTGAAAAAATATTCCTTCGCATGTTAAATTTACGGTGCCTGATTTCTTTTTATTTAGTGTAAGGCTAAGCCAGTCAGAAGATGGCTGGTTCTATTACATGCACCTTGAAAACTGAACAGCCCCACCGGAGGTTATACAGGAGCGGCGGATAGTGTGCGAGAACATAGGGGAGCGCACCCACCGCATAAGTGCCGCACAGCGGCAGCCTGCTAATACGCGGTCGAAGAGAGCGCAGGAAATGGGCCGGTGGTTGGCGAGCAAAGCGAAAAGCGAGATGTGTTACCTTCATTTTGAGCCGCTATAAAACAGCAGGAGGAACACAATATGTCTGAAAAATTATACCAAGGGTGCGAGCCACGCATAATAGAGAGAGTTCCCATACACTTAAAAATGGTCTTAACAATCCGTGAAGCGGCCGAGTACAGTAATATAGGCATCAATAAGATAGAATCTATGCTCAGACAGCCAAACTGTCCATTTGTCCTTTATGTTGGGACGCGCAAGCTCGTAAAGCGCAGAGCGTTTGAGGAATATATTTCCGGCAAGGTGCTAATTTGATGAAATTACTCCGGGTGCGCACCAAAATAGTGGCGAGTGATTGAAAATAACAGGATGCTATGCTATAATTTAAACGTTGTCGCGTTGGGCTCTTTCTCTTGAGTGGACTGCTTGAGGAGGAATTCAACAATGGGAAAAAACTTGAAAGGCAGAGAATGCGGAAAAGGTATCTGCCAAAGGAAGGATGGTAAATACTCGGCAAGATATAACAATAAGCATGGAAGGCGTCTTGAAAAGCACTTTGATACATTGGTTGAGGCACGAAATTGGCTGGCAGATGCAAAGTACAATGATCGGCATGACGTAATAACCACAGATTCCGAGATGACGGTCGAGGAATGGTATACTTACTGGATGGGCAATCTAATCTGCGATTTGGCTCTCAATACCAGACGTAATTATGAGGAAAGATACAGGATCAACATTCGCCCGGTGATAGGTGCCATGCGCATATGCGATGTCAAGCCCATGCACTGCAAAGCGGTCTTGAACCGGATGGAACTCAAATATGCCGGCTCGACGATGCGCCAAGCCTACATTGCAATGGGAACGATGTTTCGGGCGGCTGTGATGAACGACATTCTCATAAAGCACCCTATGAACGGTGTGAGGTATACCAAACCGGTTCGGGCTGTTGATGACATTAAATTCTTGACAGTGGATGAGCAGGAAAAGTTTATGGAAGTTGCGCGGCAATCGCACAATTACAGGCAATACCTGTTGTTGCTGGAAACCGGACTGCGGACTTCCGAGTTGATTGGATTGACTTGGGATGCCATAGATTGGGAAAAGCGGACTCTGACGATCAACAAGGCTTTGGAATACCGGCACGACCAGCACTGTTGGCGTGCAGGGCCGCCCAAAAGCAAGAAAAGCTATCGAACGATACCGCTCACGGCGAAAGCATATAACGTGCTGTTAGAATGCTATGGCGAACGCTACGAGCGAAAAGAGGCTGAAATCATGTCATGCTGTCTTGAGTACATAGACCGGCGCACGGGAGAAAAGAACACTCTGTTTATGCACGATCTAGTCTTTGTGAACTGGCGAACAGGAGAGCCTGCAAAAAACAGTTCCTATGACACCCACCTCTATAAGCTTTGTGATAAGGCGGGGATAAAGCGCTTCTGTATGCACGCCCTGCGGCATACTTATGCAACCCGCGCTATCGAATATGGCATGCCGCCAAAGACGCTTCAAAAACTGCTTGGTCACGCGAGTATTAAAACCACCATGGATCGCTATGTGCACGTCTCCGAGGACTTCATGCTGAGCGCTGTCCGGATTTTCGAGACAAAAGGGGAAGCCGGCTGAGCTGGGACAAAATGGTGCGGAAATGGTGCGGAGCGATCCTGTAAAAGACGGGAAACCCTTGAAAATAAAGGAGTTGTGAGAAAAGATGAAATTAGGTATCGTGGGACTGCCCAACGTGGGTAAGAGCACTCTGTTCAACGCCATCACCAACGCCGGGGCGGAGAGCGCCAACTATCCGTTCTGCACCATCGAGCCCAACGTGGGCATGGTGGCCGTGCCGGATGCCCGGCTGGACAAGCTGGCGGAGATGTACCAGCCGGACAAAAAGACCCCTGCCATTGTTGAATTTGTCGATATTGCAGGCCTTGTCAAGGGCGCCACTCAGGGCGCGGGCCTCGGCAACAAGTTTCTGGGGCATATCCGCGAGTGCGATGCCATCGTCCATGTGGTGCGCTGCTTCGACGACGAGAACATCATGCACGTGGTGGCGGACGCCAGCCAGAACGTGCCGGTGGATCCGCTGGGCGACATCGGCACCATCGATCTGGAGCTGATCATGGCCGATCTGGAGATGGTGAACCGCCGGGTGGAGAAGGCGGCCAAGGCCGCTAAGGGCGACAAGAAGTTCCTCCGCGAGGCAGAGGTGTTCAAGGCGCTGGCCGCCCATCTGGACGCCGGCAAGTCCGCCCGCACCTTCGAGTGCGACAAGGAGGACCGCGCCATCATTGAGACAGCGGATCTATTGAGCCTGAAGCCCGTCATCTACGCCGCCAACATGGACGAGGACGGCTTTGCCGACTGCGAGAGCAACGACTATTTCCGGGCTGTCCGGGAGCTGGCGGAGAAGGAGGGGGCGCAGGTGCTGCCCATCTGCGCCAAGCTGGAGCAGGATATCGCCGAGCTGGACGATCCGGAGGAGCGGGCCATGTTCCTGGCCGATCTGGGTATCGAGAAGTCCGGCCTCGACCGGCTGATCCAGTGCAGCTACGACCTGCTGGGGCTCATCTCCTTCCTGACCTACGGCAAGGACGAGTGCCGCGCATGGACGATCAAGAAGGGTACCAAGGCGCCGCAGGCCGCCGGTAAGATCCACTCCGACATCGAGCGGGGCTTCATTCGTGCCGAGACCATCAACTTCGACGAGATGATGGCCTGCGG
>ENA-OUOY01002151-OUOY01002151.1-human-gut-metagenome-genome-assembly--contig:-NODE-2151-length-10327-cov-6.685358_pt1 | contig 10327 bp, 7 predicted proteins | sample MGYA00237937_ERZ548767 | MGnify/ENA primary metagenome ERZ548767 (study PRJEB26490, sample SAMN05356887) | human gut metagenome | biome: terrestrial biome; feature: human-associated habitat; material... | reverse complement strand
CGCTTGCCCTGGGCTATGTGCTCCATTGGGCTTTCAGCCCGCCCTTGCTAAATCCAAAACTTGAGTGAATAATACGGCAGATAGTCAGAGCACAATATATTTGTGATATTGACGCTTCAACTATCTGCCGTTGTCAAGTAAGGTTCAGTCCCGCGGTGCGGTGAGTCAGAGCTTTTCGGCCTCCGTCCAGTCCTTGTAGGGGTAAGTGCGCAACGACGAGTTGTAATACTTGCGGTCGCCCGTCACCTCGCGCCCCACAAAAGGCGCGCGCTCATAGTCCTCATGCTCGCTGCCCAGCTCCACCTCGGCCACCACGAGCCCCTGGTTGTCGCCATAGAACTCGTCCACCTCGTAGGTGTGGCTGCCAACGGGCACCAGCCAGCGCGTTTTGTCGATGATGCCAGGCTCACACAGCCGCATGAGCGACAGAGCCTCATCCTTGGTTATTTCCTTTTCAAATTCGTAGCGCGACAGTCCACCATTGAGTGAGGGCCCCTTGATGGTGAGGTAGCCCTTGTCGTCGCGCAGCCTCACGCGCACCGTGCGCCCGCGCCCACTGCAGATGTAGCCCTGCATGATGCGGCTGTGCGATGCGGACAGCGACTTGTAGTCGCCCACAACCAAAAATTTGCGTTCTATTTCGAGTGGCATACTTATGCAGTTATCATTACGCTTGCACAAAATAGTAAGCGGCCATTCCCAGCACGAGCAGCAAGAATAGTACACCCACTATGCCAAACATGACATTGCGTGCTTGTTTGCGTTCCATGGCCTCACGGGCCTTCTTTTTAATAGCATGTTTTACTTTCATGGTCATATAGAGTTTAATACGCGGGCAGAAATGGCGTACGGGCTGTCATGCAGACGGGCAGGTCAGCCAAGTGCCTGCGTTCATTACCGGTTTGTCGTTAACACCTGCAAGTAGCGCAGCACACCCCTGCATGCCACCCCGTCAACCCATATTACTGCCAACGGTTAGAGTTAAATCAATTTACGTGCGTCAATCAAGCCACACGGTGGCGGCACTTATTCGTTGCCCTTGTCGGCAAACTCCATAAGGTAAGCCTTGATAAAGCCATCGATTTTGCCGTCCATCACCCCGTTCACATCGCTCGTTTGAAAGCCCGTGCGGTGGTCCTTCACGCGGCGGTCGTCAAACACGTAGCTGCGTATCTGGCTACCCCACTCAATCTTCTTCTTGCCGGCCTCAATCTTAGCCTGTTCCGCCTTGCGCTTTTGCAGGGCACGGTCGTAGAGTTGTGAGCGGAGCAGACGCATGGCATTCTCGCGGTTCTCAAGCTGCTTGCGGCTCTCGGTGTTCTCAATCAATATTTCCTCAGTCTCGCCAGTGTCGGGGTCGGTGTACTGGTAGCGCAAGCGCACACCCGTCTCCACCTTGTTCACATTCTGGCCACCCGCACCACCTGAGCGGAATAGGTCCCACGATATTTTAGACGGGTCGACATACACCTCGATGGTATCGTCCACCAATGGGGTGACAAACACCGAAGCAAACGACGTCATGCGCTTGCCCTGCGCGTTGTAGGGCGACACACGCACCAGGCGGTGCACACCATTCTCGCTCTTCAGGTAACCATAGGCCGAGTCGCCCTCAATCTCCATAGTCACCGTCTTGATGCCAGCCTCATCGCCGTCTTGCAGGTGCGATATGTTGCACTTGTAGTCGTGCGCCTCGGCATAGCGCATATACATACGCATCAGCATCGAAGCCCAGTCCTGGCTCTCGGTGCCACCGGCTCCCGAGTTAATTTTGAGCACACACGACATTTGGTCCTCCTCCTGGCGCAGCATGTTGCGCAGTTCGAGTTCCTCGATGGCCTCCATACACTTGCTGTAATTGTCGTCCACCTCTTCCTCGGTCACCATCTCCTCCTTGTAAAAGTCGAAGGCGAGGGCGAGTTCGTCAACAAGAGTCTTGACGTGCTTGTAACCTTCAATCCACTTTTCAATGCCCTTCACCTTCTTCATTTGTTCCTCAGCGCGTTTGGCATCGTCCCAAAATCCGGGGTCCTGTGTGCGCAGCTGCTCCTCTTCGAGCTGCATGGTTTTGGCGTCAATGTCGAGGTACTTGTAAAGGGCCGCCACGCGGTCCTGGGCATCTTTAAGTTGGTCAGAAGTTATCATTATATAGTCGTTATATTTTTACTATTCAACAGCGGATTATCTGATTAAGGGGCTGACAAACTGTCGGGGTAACAAGTAAACATACTGTACACCACTTGTTATGTTAAAGTCAGAATGACGAGAAACCCGAAAGGCTTGGCAAACTTATCTGTTACGCCGCAAACTTGTTTACTTGTCAACCATTTCCGCCTGCGCGTTATTCAATTCAGCGTATCACGCCTTGGCAGCGGCCTCAGCCTCAGCCTCGGCATATATTTGTTCTATCTGTTCGGCATAATGCTCATACACCACGCGGCGGCGCACCTTGAGCGTGTTGGTCAGCTCGCCGTTGTCCATGGTGAAGGGGTGCGGCAGCAGTATGAAACGCTTTATCTGCTCGTAGTGGGCAAGATCCTGCTGCAGCGTTTCGATGCGCTCGGTGTAGAACTTTATTATGGCAGGGTGTGTGCATAGCTCCTCGCGCGATGCCACGCTGATGCCCTTGGCCTTGGCATAGTCCTCGAGCAGCTTGTAGCTTGGCACAATGAGCGCGCTCACAAACTTGCGCTTGTCGGCCACGATAACCGCTTGGTCAAAGTAGCGGTCGAGCACCAGTTTCGACTCTATCATCTGCGGGGCAATGTACTTGCCATTCGATGTTTTGAACAAGTCCTTGATGCGCTCGCGCAAAAAGAGTTCGCCATTCTTCATATATCCCGCATCGCCCGTGTGGAACCACCCGTCGGCATCGATGGCCTCCTTGGTCTGCGAGTCTTTTTTGTAGTAACCCGGCGTGATGGTCTTGCCGCGGAGCAGTATCTCATCATTCTCGCCAAACTTTATCTCTATCTTGTCAATAAGGCGGCCTACCGACCCTATTGTGACGGGCTTGCCCGGTATGTCGCACGACACGGTGGCCAGACTCTCGGTCAGACCGTAGCCCACCACCATGTTGATGCCGGCAGCATGGGCAAACACCTCCACCTCGGGCGACACGGCGGCGCCGGCTGTGGGGAAGAAGTTGGCACGCTCCAGGCCCAGCGTCTTGCGCAGCAGCTTGATAATGGTTTTGTCGTAAAGCTTGTACTGCAAACTCAGGCCCATCGGGGCATTCTTGCCCTTCGCCTTGTAGTTTACCCAGTAGCGCTTGCCCACCTCGAGTGCCTCGCGTATGAGCTTGCGCTCCATAAACGAGCCGTTCTCCATCTTTTCGAGCACAGCCTGGTACACCTTTTCCCAAAATCGGGGCACGGCACACATGCACGTGGGGTGCACCTCCTGCATGGAGCGCTGCACGTCGGCCGGACGCAGGTTGATGCACTGCAGTGCACCCTCGGTCAAGCCCAGGTAACACCATGCACGCTCAAAGATGTGGGTGTAGGGCAGGAAGTTGAGAAAGACATCGTCCTCGCTCAAGGGCAGCACGGCATCGTTCACACGGAAGCCCTCACGATACTGGCCGTAGGTGAGCATCACGCCCTTGCTCTGTCCGGTGGTGCCGCTGGTGTAGAGTATGTTGCACAGGTCGTCGTAGTTGGCATCGGCCTGACGCTTTTTGTATTCATCTTTCAAGGCCTCCGAAATGCCACCAGCCAGTGCCTGTTTCAAGAAATCGGCAAAGTACACCGACAGGTGGTCGGTGGGGTTTTTCTTCACCTTGGGGTCGAATATGATGATGCGCTCGAGCGTGCGCGCCACAGATATCACACTGAATGCCACATCGTACTGCTGCTGTTCGCCTACAAACAAGAAGCGCACCTGCGCATCGTTGAGCATGTAGGTTATTTGTGCAGCACTGCTTGTGGCATAGAATGGTATGGCCACCGCGCGTATGCCGTAGGCACCAAAGTCAACATAGTGAGTTTCAGGTTTGTTCTGCGAGAATACGGCAATATTCTCCTGCACTCCCACGCCCAGGCGCAACAGTGCAAAGGACACCTTTTGCACATTCAGGGCAAACTCTTTCCACGACACAGGCACCCACTTGTTGAGGTCGTAATCGCGATAACTGAGTGCGGCACGGTCGCCGTACTTTTTGGCTTGCTCAAGAATGAGCTTTGACAAGTGACAATTATTTTGCATAGCATGCAGGTTTTTGGGGGCAAACCCAATGGCGAGGGGTGCAAGCACACCCGGCCAATGTGGCATACACATTATATATATGCGTGTGCCACGCGGGTTTTCTGCCCCGTTAAAACGCCTTTTGCCGCCAATGCCCCACCCCAATGGTGCAACACCGCGGCTCTTTGCGTTTTTAGTAATTAAAGTTCCGATTTAACAAGGGCGGGGTGAAAGCCCAATGGAGCACATAGCCCAGGGCAAGCGAAGCGGCACCCTGGGGCTCCCGCATAGTAGAGTCTCCGCGCCCTGTAAGGGCAAAAGCTTTAATCCTTTATGTTTTTATTCTTACTTGATAACTGATTTAGCGGTCTTAAAGTGGAACATCGTATGTATATTTTGTTCTACACCTGCGCCATGTCTTAAAGCTTTTGCCCTTACAGGGCGCGACTGCTCCAACACGTGATACCCAGGGTGCCGCTTCGCTTGCCCTGGGCTATGCGCTCCATTGGGCTTTCAGCCCGTCCTTGCTAAATCCGAAACTTGAGTAAGATTTATTTTGCACCCACCCTCGCGCGCACACGCGTCAGAGAGTTTCATAAACTTTGCTTGCATCTTACACTAATTGTGCGTTACGGCATGATTTCCAACACATTACGCTATGTAGGATACACTTAAAACCACCTACACTTGCGTGCACTAATTGCACATGCACTTGCACCAACCTGCACGACGCGCACGGGGCGAATTTTCCGGTAATCCGATGCGGCAATTTCTGTGACGAGGGAGCGGATTTTCTGTTGCGGGAGGGCGGCATTTCAGTCGGAGAAAACGGTTGCACGGCCTGCTATTACTGGTTTTGCACCCCGTTATGTAGGCAGCTACACTGAGTGCAAGTAGTGTGTAGGCAAGGTTTTACTTATCCTACACTGCGCAATCACTTCATTATCAACGCATTACACTCAAATAGTGTAAGATGGCAGATAAACTTTGTTTTCCTTTTTTACGGAGGTGCCGGCATACGTACGCCCCAGTTTTCAAGCTGAATTTGACTGACGCAGAACGAGCGTGCCGTTGTGTCTGTCAAAAGTCAATGTCCACCTCCACCGGACAATGGTCGGAGCCAAACACCTCGTTGTGAATATTGGCATCAGTGAGTTGTGACTGCAAGCGGTTTGACACCAGAAAGTAGTCGATGCGCCACCCGGCATTCTTTTCGCGGGCACGGAACCGGTACGACCACCAGGAGTACACGCCCTCAAGCGTGGGGTTGAAATAGCGGAAAGTGTCGGTAAAGCCGGCCTGCAGCAGTTGGGTGAATTTGGCACGCTCCTCGTCGGTAAAACCGGCATTCTTGCGATTTGTTTTGGGATTTTTCAAGTCTATCTCCTCATGTGCCACATTCAAGTCGCCACACACCACCACGGGTTTCTTGGCGTCGAGCGACAGCAAATATTGGCGAAAGGCATCGTCCCACGTCATGCGGTAGTCGAGCCGGCGCAGGCCGTCCTGCGAGTTGGGGGTGTAGACAGTAACAAGGTAGAACTGCGGCATTTCGAGGGTGATGACACGGCCTTCGTGGTCGTGCTCTTCAATACCAAGGCCATAAGTCACGCTCAACGGTTTGTGACGCGTAAAAATGGCTGTGCCCGAATAGCCTTTCTTTTCGGCCGAATTCCAATACGACTCATAGCCCTCAAACGCCATGTCGAGCTGATGGGGCTGCATCTTCGTCTCTTGCAGACAAAAAAAGTCGGCATCGAGCGCTGCAAAACTCTCTCTAAAGCCCTTGCCATCGCAGGCACGCAGGCCGTTTACATTCCACGATATGAATTTCATTGACTTGTGTTTGCTTGTTCTAATCCGTTGGCGGATATCTTGGTTAACGAGGTAACGGGTTAACAAAGAAATCCGTCAGCGGGGTCTATTATGTTCTGCGAAGATAGCAACTTATATTGATACCCAATGCAGTCTCACTTTTTTTTCTTAAATTTGCAACGCAATTTTATTACGCATTCTCTGCAAACTATCATCATGAAACATATACTGCTGCTGGCTTTTGCCCTCGTGGCCTCAATGGCTGCAATGGCACAGCCTAAAATAGAATTTGACCATACAACTCAGGAACTTGGCACACTGCTATGGCATGTGCCGCAAACTGCCACATTCAAGGTGATGAACAAGGGCACTCAGGACTTGCTCATAACCAACGTGCGCACCGACTGCGGCTGCACCAATGCCGAATGGACTACCACGGCCATAGGGCCTGGCAGCACGGGCTACATCAAGGCCACCTACAATGCCGAGATGCTGGGACACTTTAACAAGGGGCTGGCCGTGTACACCAATCTTGACCAACAACCGCACTACTTGTCGCTGATGGGCGTGGTGTCAATGACTAACGCCGAGGCTACCACCGAATATCCCTACAAAGTGGGCGAATACTACTTGAGCACGGACGATGTGGAGTTTGACGACGTGAACCGCGGCGACTCGCCCACCTATGTGCTGTCTATTCTCAACTCAAGCAAAAAGTCGTTCCGCCCCGAACTGATGCACTTGCCAAAATACCTGACGGCACAAGCCGACCCAGCTGTAATTCGCCCCGGACGTGTGGGACGCATATTGCTCACACTCAACAGCAACGAACTGCACACCATGGGACTGACGCAAACAAGCATCTACCTGAGCCGCTTTATGGGCGACCGCGTGAGCAAGGAAACGGAAATAAACGTGTCGGCCACACTGCTGCCCGACTTTTTCGACACGCCCACGCAACACGCCCTTGCACCCGTGGCTCAGCTTGACAGCACACACCTCACCCTCGGCCCGTTGGGCAAGAAGAAAAAGGTGACCGGACAGGTAATGTTGACCAATGCTGGCAAAACGCCGTTGGTTATCAGTGCCTTGCAGGTGTATAACCCTGGCATCAGCGTGAGTTTGAACAAACGCCGCATCGACCCGGGCCACACCGAGAAAATGAAGATTACTATCAGCACCAACACATCATACTTCAAGGGCCGCCGTCGCGTGCTGCTTATCACCAACGACCCCGACCACCCGAAAATTGTGATTGATGTGACGGTGAAGAAGTAAACCCATTTTTTATAAATACAACACCAATTATTTTGATTCGTATAATCTTATACATTTTAACTGCATATTTGCCAAGTTTGGCTATAGGCTGTTGGGCACAAAGTGTTAGTTTAGAGTTGGATAGTATTAAAAACAAAACACAAGAGAGATGGATACGTCTATACACATCTACAAACAATAGCTACACAAGTATACCCATTGCCAACATCGATAGTATTTGTACATATAGAGATACAAACAGCAAAAACATTGTCACTGACATTTTCACAAGAACAGATTGCACTAGTTACACTCAAACATTAACAAATGTAGATAGTTTGTATATTATTCATTCAGGACCATCGCAATCGGAAATAGTACACACAGGGCTACCCATGCTGAAATTAGATGTGCCAAATGTGATACAAAGAGGCTTGAACACTCAAGGGGTTTTATCCGAGCCACAAGTTATAACCAACAATATTCTTAATTGCAGTACGTTAGGAATGAATATAGCAGGCCGAGGCAACACAACATGGTATGTAAGCGACAAAGAACCGTACAAAATATCGTTTAACAAGAAAACATCTATACTTAATTTACCCAAACAAAAGAAGTGGATTCTATTTTCTAATCCTTTAGATTCTAGCCTACTACGCAACGAAGTTGGTTTTATGTTATCACGAATGAGCAAGATCAAATGGACTCCACACACAGCCTACGCAGACGTATACCTAAACAATAGTTACAGAGGGACATACCAAATAAGCGAGAAAATCGGAATCAGCGACACTCGAGTCAATGCGGGCGATAATGGCTTTATTATAGAAGTAACGCCTGTTAACCGAGTAAAAGAAGGCGATATAACCTTTACCACGGAACTACTCAATTTCGTTATCTGTGATTCGAACACAGACGCAGATACTTGCTGCTACAACTATATCAAAGACTATGTCAACCGATGCGAACAGGCTATTTACAACAATTCAACATGGCAGGCTAATGATGGCACAACACTTACCGACCTCATAGACATAGATTCCTTTGTAGATTGGTACTTGATTAACGAAATAATGAAAAACGCAGATGCCATTATGTATGCGTCTGTATACATGAATAAAACCAAGAATGGCAAATTGAAAATGGGTCCTGTTTGGGACTTTGATCTTTCATTAGGAAATAGTCTAGACGACCTACCTGAATATTTAGAAAGTCCTTATGGCATATATATAGGAATTGCACCTTGGTTCTTTTCACTAATCAACAATGATATTTTTAGAAAAGCATTACTGAATCGCTATAAATACTTTTACAATCTTAAAGACAAGCTTATCAAGAATATAGAACTTAAAGCATCAGAAATAGAGCTTTCGGCTAAAGCCAATGCCACTAAATGGGCACACAAAAACTCTTTTCAATATCACGTTAAGAAAATGACTAACTTCCTGTCAGAACGAATGGATTGGCTATACGACTATTGGTTCAACGGAGAATACGACCAGACAGGCTTCACTAACTAACACATACAAGAAGCCAATTGCTGTTGGTTTTCAAGCATGGCATTAGCATAAATTTGAACAAGCGTTACATTAGCCCCATTGAAAGTAGGATGATTAAAACCAACATTAGCACCTACACTCCTTACGTTAAGGGCTGTCATCGCGTATTGCCCATTTCCACCCCACTCCATCAGTTGCCAGCAGGGGGTTACATCGAAGTTGGCTCCGACGGACGGGCGCGTAAAGTCATAAAGAAGTAATTTTTTGGGCTACCGCTTGGATATTTCACAAAATGTTCCTACCTTTGCACTACCAAAATCGGAAAGTAGCGCAGTTGGTAGCGCACTACGTTCGGGACGTAGGGGTCGGGCGTTCGAGTCGCCTCATCCCGACCTTATAAAACGAAGCAGCTCTCATGAGTTGCTTCGTTTTTTATTCCCCGCCCTCAAGACGAGAGGAATTTGGGATCACGCGACAAAACAGAAATCTTGGATCAAACAATGGGTTAGGCTTGGGGTGACTTGACCAACTATTCCTCGGAATCTCTGACAAGCCACCCTCCCCATCTATTCTCTAACGAGTCGTAACTCCCGCTTCAAGGCTGAAAGACTCAAGCATCTTCTTCCAAGGCCTTGCCTTTGCCTTGCGAGCCTTTTCCGCCGCTTCCTCCTGGGCCAAACGCTCCTCCAAGGCTGCCATGAATCGGTGATATTCCACCTGGGTGATATCCACCTTGCCATAGCACCTCACCTCGGGATGACGCTCCTTGTAGGCCGTCCGCACCATCTCGTGGGAAACTATGTTAGAAAGCGGAATGTGATACTGACGGATTATGGGCAATAGATACTCGATGCCGCTCTCCACCTGCTCTTCCGTCAATGGAGCCCGCAAAGTATTACCTTGAAACTCGACACCGACAGTGAAGTAATTGCACGACTCGCGCCCATGGAGACAAGACAGACCGGCATGGAAGGTGACAGCGGTAGGGGGACAGAGAATATAGCGCGTGCCGTCGGTGTCTATGACGCAATGCGCGCCGACCCCTCGTCGCTTGTCTGTCAGCGTCATCAAAGACCGCAGCACGGTAGGTACGGCGGTATGGTGCAGGACAATGCCCTGAAGTTCATTGATGGTGTCGGCCGCTATATTAGGCGTGGGCCAACTCACCTCGGCATACTTGTCTTCCTCGCGCTGCGCTTGGGCCGCAAGCGAGAAGAGGAGAAGGAATAATACAAAAAAACGATTCATTATCTATATATAGTTGGGGTGGCAATACATGGAAAACCGGATGGAAATCCTCGTTGTCATTCCATCCGGGCATTAACCACAAAACGCTTTCTATGGGGCAGAAAGCCAAACACCTATGAAAAAAGTTCTCTTCTAACAGGGGACCTATCCCTTCCAAAGCCCGTGGAGGTTGCAATACTCGCGTGCCTCCACCTCCGTGGCATCAGTCTTAAACTCAGCCACGGGCTTATCCTGCGGGGTAAGGTTGTGACGAAGCACACCCGTCGGGGTTACGAGCTCTATCCACTGGATATAGTGAGCATCCGCCATAGGGGGCTCCACAG
>ENA-OUOY01002145-OUOY01002145.1-human-gut-metagenome-genome-assembly--contig:-NODE-2145-length-10357-cov-2.734712_pt1 | contig 10357 bp, 10 predicted proteins | sample MGYA00237937_ERZ548767 | MGnify/ENA primary metagenome ERZ548767 (study PRJEB26490, sample SAMN05356887) | human gut metagenome | biome: terrestrial biome; feature: human-associated habitat; material... | reverse complement strand
GGCCCAATGGTTTCCTTTGTCCGGAATACCGCCCCTGGCATTCGATCATCGACGAATTCTGCAAATGGCTGCCGACCGATTAAAGTTAAAAGCCCGGTATCGGCCGATCGGGATCGATCTGTTGCCCCCTGAATTTAAGATGGCCGATCTTCGGCATTTATACGAATCGGTTTTACAGTGTACACTCGACCGGGATAATTTTCGTAGAAAGATGGTAGGGACCGGATTATTGGTCGATGCAGAACAGGAAAATCGGGCGAAGAACGGTAGGAAGGTAAAATATCGGTATTTTACGGAAAAGGGTTTTTATTTAAAATGGGAATAATGAAGATTACCCGGATTCAGGCGGAAGCTGGGGGTATGGAAGCCTAAGGTCGACGGACAAGTGGTGCCGGACTATTTAAAGGCATTATGTACATACGATCTGGCCTGAGCCTTTAGGTGCCCGTTTTACAACGACAACGGCGCTGAGGTCGAATTTTTAATCGAAGGCATATGATAATCAAAGATTTTACAGATAACGATCTCTACAAATTTACAACGATGAATGCCATTCAGAAGAAATTTCCGGATGCCGAAGTCGTATATCGTTTTGTCAACCGGGGAGAAACCGATTTCCCGTCAGGATTTGCCGAAGCTTTACAGGCAGAAGTGGAAGAGATGCGCGGATTGACTTTGACCGACGAGGCCGAACGGTTTATGCGGCGAAAATGTTATTATTTCGATTCTGTATTTTTCGATCTCTTGAAAGGATATCGTTTCGATCCTTCAGAAGTAAGGATTCTGCAAAATGGGGGTAGCCTGGAACTCGAGATCCGTGGATTATGGTATCGTACGGTACTCTGGGAGGTCCCTTTAATGGCGATGATATCGGAACTTTATTTTCAGATGACCGGCCAGTTTGCCCGGCAGGTGGAAGAAAAAGCGATCCATAAAGCCCGTCGTTTTGCAGAGATCGGTGCAGAAATATCGGAATTCGGCACACGGCGCCGCTTTTCATTCGAGGTACAGGATCGGGTGATCGGAATATTGAAGGAGTATTCCGGCAAATACTTGAAAGGGTCCAGTAATGTATGCCTGGCGATGAAGTATAACCTTACTCCTATGGGAACTCATCCCCACGAATGGTTTATGTACCATGGGGCACATTATGGCTATCGGTCTGCCAATGCTCTGGCTTTGGCTAATTGGGTGGATGTGTATGACGGGCATTTGGGGATAGCCTTGACGGATACCTATACAACCGATAACTTTTTCAGCAGTTTCGATACGCAGTATGCTAAGCTATTCGACGGGTTGCGTTGGGATAGCGGTGATCCTTATGTATTTACCGAGAAAGCTTTGAAACATTACCGGGAGAAACGGATCGATCCGCGGACAAAGACCGTGGTCTATAGCGATGCTCTCGATCTGGAAGGGGTAGAAAATATTCGCTCCTTTGTGAACGGACGATTACATGATGTTTATGGGATCGGTACTTTCTTGTCTAATGATGTCGGAGTAAAACCGCTGAACATGGTAATCAAAATGTTCGAGTGTAAACCTCAGGGAGGAAAAGAATTTTGGCCTGTCGTAAAGCTTTCCGATGTGGAAGGTAAACATACGGGTGACCCGAAGGAAATAGCCCTTTGCCAGGGATTGTTAAGGATTTGAGCGGATAAAACGGTAATGACGGATAAACGGTCACTACACTGGAAATTGGAGGGGCGATAGATTACACTTATTCGATCGTAGCTTTTGCCGGCATCGTAAAATGCGGAATTTTAGTTTGCCGGACGATCCTGTTCGCTGGAGGTATCGCTATGCAGATGGGCCAGAAGAAGTTGGGAATGTTGTAATGAACGGATGAAATTGCAGCGTTCATATTCGTTTTCACAGAGTTCTTGTAATATTTCGATCGATTTGCGGTAACATTGCTCTGCTTTCGGATAGTTTTTTAAATGTACTTCATAAAGTTTTCCCAGGCTTCGCTGGCATTGTGCCGTTGCAGGACGATACCGGTATATATCTTCCCGGTCGAATTCGGATCGGGTATCCAGACTGGCCGAATACAGCCGTTCCGCCGAATTGAAGCGTCGCATGTCGACATATAGATTGCCTAACCGCCATTGGGTTATTGCTACATCTTCGAGGTAAATCCACCAATAGTTTTCTGCCAGTTTCTTTTGTATTTCCAACATTCGCAGTAATATTTGTTCGGAAAGTTCCAAACGATTCGAACGGTTGTATAGGTTTACTAAAAAGTCCATAATCTTCAATTTATGACTCTGTATGATGATTCTGCGCCCTGAATATTTTTCGTAGTTCTCCAATGCCTGAAGAAATAACTTTTCAGCTGAATGGTAATCTTTATAATCATACCAGTAAATTTGAGCCAGATTAGCTTGTAATTCGGCTATTTTAGGGCGATAGACGTTGGGCCTTCGGGAGAGGTTGGATCGGTATTCGGCGATATGGTTATGGATTGTTGTGATCATTTGTTGTATTGAGTCGATTTCGGTATTTTCTTGAAATAATATTTCGGATGTCATAATTTTAAGATTTTTTAATCGATGGTTTTTACTTTTTGTCGATAAATCTATTTACGGGCTGATAGATGAGGATATGTCAAAGAACGATATAAACCGGACCCATTACGGATCTTGGTTTCACTTCAAACAGTGATAAATAAATTTAACGGTAACTGGCAGTCCGGATATCCGGCGGTATCCGGACAAACAATTTGACTGCGGTGGTATTTTCGTGGCAAAGATAGTGATTATTTTTTATACAAAGAAAGTTTTTTCAATGACATTAGGCGTTAACTTGATTAGCGGGAGATTCGTATATGCTTTGTTAATCCTGTCGGAGAGATATTAAAAGTGTATATTTACAAAACATTTTCCTTTGAAGAAATACCGGAGGCACAAAAGTTGATGGAAGTTGGAAAAGTGGTGGTGAGAGTAGGAAAGAAGACTTCTGAGGAGTGGAGATTGAATTTTTAGAATAGGAGAAAATGAATATCGATTTAAGTCCGATCGACCGCCGGAAAGTAAAAAATCTGGGTGAGTTTTTGGAGATGAATAATGAGGTGCTGGGATTAATGAGCAGATATCTTACGGTATGTCCTGATTTTATCACGAAAGAACTGATAGAGGGGATCACCGGTGAGTGTGAAATTACGTTAGCAGAAGCCTATACCAGCTTGTTGGTCGCTGCTTGTGGACTGGATGTGGAAAATAATCCCCGGGATCGTTATCTGTCGACAGCTTATCTGAGGTCCGGTATCCGCCGGCTCGATCCGCAGGAATATCGGATGAATCCTTATTACCGGCAAATTCGGATTCCTGAAGCTCATTTTGGAAATTGGAAGCTGACCATTGAAAAATATAAACCCTATGAAGCGTTTGTTTGTGATGATATCCGGACCGATGAAGAGTTGAAAGAAATTCCACAGATCGGATTTTTCGATACGGAATTTTCATTCCCGGCAGTCATGGAGGACGGGCAGGAGTGGATGGCTATTAAACCGAATGAAATAGAAACCATGCGGCAACCCATAGCCAGGGCAGCGGGGCAGGTTGTTGCTTTCGGACTCGGAATGGGGTATTATGCTTTTATGGTTTCTGAAAAACCGGAAGTGAAAACGCTGACTATTGTCGAAAGGGACGAAAATGTCATCGCTCTGTTCCGGGAGCATATCCTTCCTCAATTTCCTAAAAAGGAGAAGATCGATATCGTTCGGCAAGATGCTTTTGAGTTTGCGACGAATTGCATGTCCGACGGCTATTACGACCATGCTTTTGTGGATTTATGGCACGATGTATCCGACGGATATCCTCTTTACAAGCAAATGAAAGCTTTGGAAAAAAATAGTCCGAATACCCTTTTTTCTTATTGGATCGAGGATTCTTTGCTTTCTCATCTGCGTTGGGAATTATTTCACCGGATGTCGGATCTGCTTTCAGCGACTGCACCTGCCGGAGAGCCAGTCATCCTCCGGCCGGTATATACTTACGAGCAGTTTGTCGCTTGTCTTCGCAATCCGTTTTTACGGAAGCTGGCAGGGACCGGGCTTTTATAATTGATATAGAGTGAGAAAATAAAAAGGATAGTTATATGAAAAGACGTTTGTGTCCGCAATGTAAAATACCGAATTTCTATGTGTTGAACGAGAAAAAAGGACGGCGTTTGGTGTTTGTGACAGTTGAGTTTGAGGTTATTGCCGCCAAGGAGGGGGAGAGTCTCGAAGGGTTCGACCTGACTGTGATTTATTGTTTGGGATGTTCCTGGAGCGGTTCACCTCGTCGTACGGTACGTTATTGAATATAAGATGGTTTAATAATTTGAAATCGGAATACGATGAAAAAAGTAAAGATAACGGTGTTGAAAACCACTTTGGACGAAGAGTTGGTAAAAGAGTACGGAGCAGAAGGTTTGAAGGCTTGTCCGATGTTAAAAGCCGGGCAGGTATTTTATGCCGACTATGCTAAACCCGAGGGCTTTTGCGATGAGGCCTGGAAAGCGATCTACCAATATGTTTTTGCGCTTTCGCATGGAGCGGGTAAAACATTGTTTTATTATGGCGACTGGATCAGAAAACCCGGGGTAGCTATATGTAGTTGTAATGACGGTTTGCGTCCTGTCATATTTAAACTGGAAGCGACCGAAGAGGAATCGGTTATCGACTATACGCCGGTGAGGTAAGAAGTGAGTTTACCCCTAAAGGATCGATAAGCGGTTGTGTCAACCTGGGTGGTTGGGTTTACAGATCGCTGACCGGTCGGGCCCTGCGAGGGACACTGATCCCCACAAGCCTAAAGGCATGGCTTGTGGGGGGGGGAGGGAGCTATTCCAGGTATCTCTTGAGCATAGCAGCTGAAAAAAGGATCAGGGAACGGGTAGGAGGTAAAGTGGCGAATCCGTTGAGCATCCCCCAATCGTGGATCACGCCGTTGAAACGGATGGTGGTGACATCAACACCTGCTTCGTCGAGACGACGGCCCAGGGCTTCTCCCTGGTCTCGAAGGATATCGTTTTCTGCAACTTCGATCAAGGTGGGAGGAAGACCTTGTAACTCTTCGGTAGAGGCTTGTACAGGAGAAAGATGAGGATTCAGGCGGTCGTCTTGCTCGGTAAGATATTGGTCGAACATCCATTGCATCAAGGGAATGGTTAGGAAACGTTGCTCTCCGTAGAGATCATAGGATTCCCAGTCGAAATTCGCGTCCGTTACCGGCCACATCAGGATTTGTACCTTGATTTCAGGCCCTTTTTGCTCTTTGGCCAGCATACTGGTGACGATAGTCATATTGCCCCCGACGCTGTTGCCGACGATACCGAGGCGGTGACCGTCTACATGAATTTCATCCCCATGCTCGGCCACCCAACAGGTCGCTGCATATATTTCATCGATCGCTTGTGGAAATTTGGCTTCGGGCGAAGGCGTGTAATTGACGAACACACAGGCGTAACCGGACTCGACTACCAGATCACGGGCCAGACGTTTGTGGGTGGGGTAATCTCCTAATACCCAGCCTCCACCGTGGATGAAGATGAATACCGGTAACTTTTCCTTAGAACCTTGAGGACGGAGGATATTCAGACGGAGCATGTGATCGTCCACTGTGATTGTTTTTTCCGATTCTTCAATGCCGGAAAGGTCTGTTTTTACGCTGGCTTGTGCTGTTACCAACACCTTTCTGGCTTCCGGAACAGAGAGCGATTCCACCGGCTTGTCACCTGAATTCAATACTTTGAGATATTCTTTTGTACCGACACTAAGATGATCGTCTTTCAGATATTCGGGTGCTTTTTTTCGATTTGCTGTCATGATATAAATTTTTATTTTCCGGTTGTACGCAGAAAAGAAAACCGGAGTTTCTCCGTGACAGCCTTTTGTATTAGATGATGACAGTAACAGCGGATAAAGCGATCTGAATTTGATTTTTATCGCTTTGTCCGCTGTTACTCTTTCATTTTCCGGCGCTTTAAATTTTGCCGCTCAAACCGAATTTTTCCGTAAGGACTTTGGCGACATTCGGTGAAAGGAAAGCGGGCATGGTCGGTCCCAGATGGATATTTTTGATACCTAATGACAGTAAAGCCAGTAGTACGATAACGGCTTTTTGTTCATACCAGGCGATATTGTAAACAATAGGGAGTTCATTGATATCTTTCAGTCCGAATACTTCTTGCAGTTTCAGGGCTATGCGTACCAGTGAATAACTATCGTTACATTGTCCGGCATCCAGGACACGGGGAATGTTTCCGATGTTTCCCAAACCCAGTTTGTTGTAACGGTATTTGGCACAGCCAGCTGTGAGTATCACTGTATCGGAGGGGAGAGATTTGGCAAATTCGGTATAATATTCCCGTATTTTCATGCGTCCGTCACATCCGGCCATGACTACAAACTGACGGATAGCTCCGCTTTTTACAGCTTCGACCACCTTGTCTGCCAGTTGAATGACCTGGTGATGGGCAAAGCCACCGACAATGGTTCCTTTTTCAATTTCTACCGGAGGTTTACAGGTTTTTGCTTTTTCGATGATTTCCGAAAAATCCTTTTTCCCGTCCGCATCTGTTACGATGTGTTTACATCCGGGATATCCGGCTGAATTGGTCGTGTACATCCGGGCTGTGTAGGTGGCTGCCGGTAATGGGGGTACGATACAATTGGTCGTGAAAAGGATCGGTCCGTTAAAAGTTTCGAATTCCTCCCGTTGTTTCCACCAGGCATTTCCATAATTACCGGCGAAATGTTTGTATTTTTTGAATGCCGGATAGTAGTGGGCAGGTAACATTTCACTGTGGGTATACACGTCGATTCCGGTTCCCTCGGTTTGCCGTAACAACTCTTCCATATCTTTCAAATCGTGTCCGCTGATCAGGATTCCGGGATTAGAACGGACGCCCAGATTGACTTCGGTGATTTCAGGATTACCGTAACTTCCGGTATTGGCCTGGTCGAGTAGGGCCATGGCCTGTACGCCGAATGTCCCGGTTTGCAGGACACGGGCGGTGAGTTCTCCGACCGACAGGTTACCGATAGCGATATCGGACAAGGTACGTTGTATAAATTCGTGAAGAGCCGGATTATCGTATCCCAGGCGCATAGCATGCCCGGTATAAGCCGCCATTCCTTTGAGTCCATATACAATTAATTCTTTCAGTGAACGCAGATCTTCGTTCGGTTCGCGTAATACCCCCACTTCAGCCGCTTTATCATCATAAGCTTCCGGGGCTCCGTTCCAGGTCAATTCGTCGGCCGAAGGAAAGGTGATGCCGGCTGACGATGCCTGAGCAACCAGACGGTTGCGAAGATTGAACCCCCGATTGATCCGTTCGGTGATGCTTTTTTCGTCGAAATTAGCATTGGTAATAGTCGAAAAGAGGGCGTCGATGACAAAAGCATTGACTTGTGGATCGGGTAATATCCGGTGCGTACGTAAGGTGTGGGCTGCAATAGAAATTCCTCTGATTACAAAGAGCAGCAAATCCATGCGAGCCGAAGTTGTACTGTTTTTACCGCATACTCCGCGGACTGTACAGCCTGTCCCTTTGGCTGTCTCCTGACATTGAAAACAAAACATCGATTCTTTCATAACATTTTATTGATTTGTATACCTTTTACTTTATACGTAAAAAGTAATCTTATAGCCATATTTCTTCTAAAATTTCGCCCTGTAGGCTGATTTTGACCATCTTTAAAGGAATGTTGCGTTTTGCTTTTTGACGGGCTTTCTGGCAAAGGTGCAATAACCCACTGCAACAAGGCACTTCCATGATCATAACGGTCAGGGTGTCTATTCCTCCTTCATCGATCATCGTAATCAATTTTTCGAGATATATTTCTTGTCCATGATCCAGTTTCGGACACGCGATAGCCAGGCGTTTCCCACGAAGCCAGTTGGTATGAAAATCCCCGGCAGAATAGGCTGTACAATCCGCAGCAACCAATAGATTCGCCTTCTTCAGCCAGGGAGCGGTCGGAGACAGTAAATGTAACTGAACGGGCCACTGTTGTAATTCGCTGGGCATCGATACCGGTGAGGTGAAGGTATCCGTTTGGCTTTGCGCCGATGCCGGGATACCGATGGCTTGTTTTTGTGATTGTGGAGTGAAGGTTATATTCCGGCTTCCGGGACAACCTCCGGTGGCTGAAGTCGGCGTTGCGTGAAACAGAAAGGAATTTTGGGGTGTTGACTTGTTTGCCGGAACAGGTATAGGAAGATGATTTTCCTCCAATACGTCGATGGCTTGTTGGAGATAATCCTGCTGTCCCTGAGTTGCCAGATGACGGAGATGAGCGGAGATCACTTTTTCTCCTTTGGGGAGCAGGCGTTGCATCACTTTACGTTCGTCATAAGCTTCGGCTTCTCTCTCTTCCAGTTCTATCGCTTGCTGCGGGCATTCTCCTAAACAGGCCCCCAAACCGTCGCAATAGAGTTCGCTCACTAGAACGGCTTTGCCCTCGATCAGTTGCAGAGCCCCTTCGTGACAACCTTTTACACAAAGACCGCAACCATTACACCGGGAGTCGTCGATTTTAATTATCGTGCGTTTCATATTTGTCTGTTTTAATGTAATGACAAAAATCGGAATCTTATTACAGAAGAATTGTCACAAATGTTACAATGGAAAAAAATATGGAGGGGAATTGTGCTATATTTGGGGAGGAGAGTTGTTGAGTTGTAGAGTTGCTGAGTTGTTGAGTTACTGAGTTATAGAGTTACTGAGTTGTTGAGTTACTGAGTTATAGAGTTATGAAGTTGTTGGGTTATTGGGGGAAAAGGTGTTTGCAGGGAGAAGGATAATAAATAATAAACAAGACGGATGATGGATTATAAGAAATTGGCAGAGGCTCCGGTTTTCAGAGGGCTTTCAGAAAGGTTCCTGGAAAATTTTATCGGTCGTACTCCGAATGCTTTGCGTGAGTTTGGTATCGGTGATTTTATTGCTTTACAGGGGACGGTTTGTCAGTCGTTGTATTTGTTGTATAGTGGCCGGGTACGGACTAATATGGTGAATGAAGAGGGGAAACAGGTGACGATAGAGGAGATCGAAGCTCCCCGTTTGTTGGCTCCGGCTTTTATTTTTGCTACAGACAACCGTTTCCCGGTAAATATTACCACTTTAACAAATTGTGAAGTGCTGGTTTTGAACCGGACTGATTTTGTAGACCTGATGCATCGGGAAAAGATAGTGATGTAAAATTTTCTGCGGATCATTTCCGACCGGAGTATTTTTTTGAGCCGTAAGTTGAATGCTTTTGCCTTACAGGATTTGAAAACCCGCTTGCTGGCTTATCTTCGCGAACATGAAAATCCGCGTAGTCGACAAGAGATCGCCGATATCCTGGGAGTGGCACGTCCCTCCTTAGCCCGGGTATTGTCGGAATTGGCCGATGAAGGATATCTCCGGATCGAAAAGCGGAAAATCACTGTCGTACGGCATAAGATCGATTGACGGGGATAAGTGAGGTGAGCAGTTTGGGAAGTCTCAACAAACTAAAAGTTTCTAAACACGAAATTCCTGCTCTATAGCTTTATTTTTGCCCGAATCCGGCTCAGTGACTGCGGGGTGATCCACAGATAAGAAGCGATGTGTTTTTGCGGGACATGTTGCAATAATTCCGGGGTTTCCCGGATTAAAGTCAGGTAGCGTTCTTTAGCACGCGGACTGTCATTACTGAGTAACCAGTTTTCAGTGGTAAGCAATTGTTGCTCCATCAGACGGCGCCCGAGGTTGGCTAATCCAAGGGATGAATCGAATAACTTGGTTAAAAGATGGCGCGGAATACTGTATGCGATACTGTCATTACAGGCTTCTATAGAGATTTGGGAGATCGAATTGTCGGCATATCCCCAGATCGAAAAGGCTATTTCACCGACAGAAGCAAACCAGATAGTCGTATCGGTTCCGTCTTTCAGATAATGTCCTCTCCAGATTCCTTCTTTGATCAGGTATAAATTGCTATTGCGTTCTCCTTCAATGACAATAGCTTCTTTTTTTCTAAAACGTACTTCCTGCATTTGTTCTGTCAATGCTTTTACATCCGTTTCTGAAAGGTTATACCTTCGGCAGAATTTCTCGATAAAGACTTCCATAGTTGATCTGTTCTTTTTGCCCTGCAAAGATAGTGCTTAATTTTAGATTAAGGTAGTCGTAAGGGCGGCGGACAAGACCGAAAGTTCTCCACAGGAGTAAAGCCGATTTCGGTAAATTTAAGACTTCTGTTTCTGCTTTTCGTGCAGATAAAGGCTGCCGATCAGGAGAAGGGTGAGTACTTCTGCCAGAGGGACGGCCAGCCATATTCCTTTTACATCGAGTAATATAGGAAGCACCAGGAAGCCCACCAGCATAAATAGTATCC
>ENA-OUOY01002143-OUOY01002143.1-human-gut-metagenome-genome-assembly--contig:-NODE-2143-length-10369-cov-10.159104_pt1 | contig 10369 bp, 10 predicted proteins | sample MGYA00237937_ERZ548767 | MGnify/ENA primary metagenome ERZ548767 (study PRJEB26490, sample SAMN05356887) | human gut metagenome | biome: terrestrial biome; feature: human-associated habitat... | reverse complement strand
GCCTTGCTCATCAGGGGCAGCTCCCGGGTGCCGTCCGGGGTGATGAAGGTGACCACGTTGGTGTCCACCCCAAAGCCTGCACCGGCCACCTTGAGGTTGTTGGCCACCACCATGTCCAGATTTTTCTTGGCAAGCTTCGCGGAGGAGTTTTCCACAAGGTCCCGGGTCTCCATGGAAAACCCGCACAGGAACTGGTGGGTCTTGCGGGGGCCGATGGTGCCAAGGATATCCTCGGTGCGCTCCACCGGGATGGAGAGGTCGCCTTCCTTCTTTTTGATCTTGTCGTTGGCCACGGTGGCGGGGCGGTAGTCCGCCACGGCAGCGGCCATGATGAGCACATCGGTGGTGTCAAAGCGGTCAGTCACCGCCTCGTACATCTGCTGGGCAGTGGTCACCGGCACATCGGTGGTGAACTTGACCGGCGGCAGCGCGGTCTGTCCGTGGATCAGGGTCACTTCGGCGCCCCGCATGGCGGCGGCGCGGGCAAGGGCGTAGCCCATCTTGCCGGTGGAGTGGTTGGTCAGGTAGCGCACCGGGTCCAGCGCCTCCTGCGTAGGGCCGGCGGTCACCGCGACGCGCACCCCGGCCAGATCCTTCGGGCGGGCGATGGTGTGCAGGATGTGCTCCAGCAGTACCTCCTCCTTGGGCAGGCGTCCGCTGCCCACGTCCTTGCAGGCCAACACGCCGCTTTCGGAGGGGATAACGGTAAAGCCGTACCGCTCCAGCGTGGCAAGGTTATCCTGCGTGATGGGGTTTTCCAGCATGCCGGTGTTCATGGCAGGGGCTACCAGCTTCGGGCACTTGGCGGCCAGCACCACGGTGGTAAGCATATCGTCCGCAATGCCGTGCGCCATTTTGGCAATGACGTTTGCGGTGGCGGGGGCGACTAAGATCACATCCGCTTTTTTTGCCAGCGAGATGTGGGTGACCTCAAACTTGAAATCCCGGTCAAAGGTGTCCACCATGCACTTGTGGCCGGTCAGGGTCTCAAAGGTGAGAGGGGTAATGAACTGGGTGGCGTTTTTGGTCATGATGACCTCCACATCCGCACCCAGCTTGCGCAGTGCACTGGCCACATTGGCCATCTTATAGGCGGCAATGCCGCCGCTCACGCCCAGCAGGACGCACTTGCCGTTCAGATCCATGGTTCGTTTACCTCCCGGAAAAACAGTTCTTTTCCACATATCTTACCTTAGTATAATGCAAAACTTCCACCAGCACAACAAAATCTTTGCCGGGAACTTGTATCCGGAGCAAAAATGCGGTAAAATACGCTTGACAAAGAGCAAACCGGTTCTTTTCTTTTATTTTGAAAAGGAAAACAGAATTATGATCTTAGCCATTGATATAGGCAACACCACCGTCGCCCTTGGGGGCATCCGGGACGGACGTGTATGCTTTGTGGCGCGCATGGACACGGTGCGCACCCGCACGGCTGCGGAATATCGTGCCGAAATGGATAAAATATTTGCGCACCGCCGCCATCCGGAGCGTCCCATGCGCTTTGAAGGTGCAGTGCTTACCAGCGTAGTGCCCCAGATCACCGGGGCACTGGCCGAGTGCGCCCGCCACTACACCGGCAAAAAGCCGGTCATCGTTTCGCCGGACATCCGCACCGGGCTGACCATGGGGGTGGACGAGCCCCGCGCCGTGGGCAAGGACCGGCTGGTGGATGCCGCCTATGCGGCGGCAAACTTTCCGCTGCCGGTCATCACAGTAGACCTTGGCACCGCCACCACCTTTAATGTGGTGGACAAGGATCGGGTGTTCCGGGGCGGCGTGATCTGCCCCGGCCTTTCCACCGGGCTGCGCGCACTGGGTGAGCGCTGTGCCCAGCTGCCGCAGGTGCATCTGGGCTCCCCGAAAAAAGCCATCGGCACCAATACCGAAAGCTGTATGCTGTCCGGCTCGGTGCTGGGCACCGCCGTGCTCATTGACGGCATGGTGCAGCGCATTGAAGAGGAATTGGGCAGCCCGGCTACACTGGTGGTCACCGGCGGTCTGGCAAAGTACGTCACCCCGCTGTGCCGCCACCCCCTGACCTATGACCCGGAGTTGCTGATGAAGGGGCTGGCACTGCTGTACCAGCTGAATGCCCCGCAGGAGCACGGCCGCAGCCATGGCGGCGGCAGGCATTACGGTCAGCAGGGACGCCTCCGGGCAAAGCACCCGCACCCCAACCGCCGCACCCGCCGCGAGCCGGAGGCGCTGGTAGGCTGAGGGAACAAGAGGATAAGGGAGAGCATTATGAAACTGGGCATTCTTGGCACGGGTAAGATCGTGCAGGAATTTTTGCCATGGCTTGTGGAGCACACGCCGTTTACTGTGCAGGCGGTGTGCAGCACCCCGCGCTCGGCGGCAAAAGCCGCAGAGCTGTGTGCGCAATATCAGATCCCGCAGCACACCACCAATTATTTTGAGCTTTTGCAGTGGGTGGACGCGGTCTACATCGCCGTGCCCAACTTACAGCACGCCCGCTACGCCCGGGTGGCGCTGGAGGCGGGCAAGCACGTCATTGTGGAAAAGCCCATGGCGGTGACCGCCGCCGAGACTGAGGAACTGGCTGCGCTGGCACAGCGCAAGCGGCTGTTCCTCTTTGAGGCTATGACCACCCAGTACCAGCCCAACTACGCTAAACTCCGGGAGCTGCTGCCCCGGGTGGGCACGGTGCGCATGGTACAGTGCAGCTTCAGCCAGTATTCCAGCCGGTACGACGCCTTTTGCGCCGGGCAGACCCCGCCGGTGTTCGACCCACTGTGTGCGGGCGGCGCACTGATGGACTTGGGCGTGTACAACGTCAGCTACATCGTGGGTCTGTTCGGTGAGCCCAACAAGGCGGTGTATGCCGCCAACATGGAGCGCAATATCGACACCAGCGGTGTGCTGATGATGGATTACAGCGGCTTCAAGGCGGTAAGCCTTGCCGCCAAGGACTGCGCAGCCCCTGCCCGCTGCATCATTCAGGGCACGAAGGGCTACATCCTGCAAAAATCCACCCCGAACTACTGCGGCGGTGTGACCTTCCATCCCAACGAGGGCAAGGAGGAGCACTACAACCTGAACGGAGATCGTCCCCGACAGGCGGCAGAGTTCGAGGCCTTTTACCGCGCCATGACCGCCGGAGACCAGGAGCTGTGCGCCCGTATGCTGGACACCAGCATCGCGGTGAGCCGGGTACTCACGGTGGCGCGCCGTAGCGCCGGGGTGCGCTTCCCCGGCGACAGATTCTAACGCATTTTTCTCTGGAACACGCCCTGACACAATAACGCGCTTCCAAAGATTTGAATATTCACCTAAAACCCGCAAAGAGCGGGCAGGTTTGCGCCGTATCCGACAAAAAGGGCGGAACGGCAGCAGGAGGAAAACTGAATTATGAAGAATACCAATACGAAGACTTTGACTCGTGTGGCCCTGCTGGTGGCCATTGAACTGGTGATGAAGCTTGTCGGTCTGGGCAGTGTGCCCGTGGGCCCGCTGTACATGAGCTTCCTCACCCTGCCCATCGCCGTGGGCGCCATCACCATGGGCCCCGCCGTGGGTGCCCTGCTGGGCGGCGTGTTCGGCGCTGTGAGCTTCTACGATGCCATCACCGGTGCCTCTGCCATGACCGGTGCACTGTTTCAGGTCAGCCCGCTGAACACCTTTATCCTGTGCGTGGGTATGCGTGTGCTCATGGGTCTGTGCTGCGGCCTGATCTTCAAGGCTCTGCAGAAGCTGGACAAGTCCCGCACCTGGAGCTACATCCTCAGCGCCATGACCGCACCCGCCCTGAACACCCTGTTCTTCATGGGCTACATCGTGCTGGCTTTCTACGGCTGCGACTATGTGCAGAATCTGGTGTCCGTCAAGGGCGCTGCCAACCCCTTCATGTTCGTAGTGCTGCTGGTTGGCGTGCAGGGCGTAGCCGAATTTCTGGTGTCCGGCATTCTGGGCGGCATCGTCGCCCGCGCCGTGGCAAAGTTCCTGAAGTAAGCCCGGCTGCGCACCATGTCAGGGCGGCACATCCGTGTTTAGAATAGAAAAATGAATGCTCCTCCGGCAACCCGCCGGGGGAGTTTTTTTGTTGGGAACGGCTCCAATATCCTTCCTGTGAAAATGCAATGCCGGAGCGTCTGAGGACGCTCCGGCATTGCTCTATTCACAAAAATATCGTCCCGCCTGCCCGGCAGCCTTTACTTCTTTTCCCGCAGCTGTTCCAGATAGCCGTCGGCCTTGATGGCCTCCGGGGTGAAGGAGTTATTCTTCCACCAGTTCACAAGGGCGGCGGTCACGGTCAGGCCGGTGGTCACCAGCTGCTCCACGGTGGCGCTCTCGATGGGCAGCATGGGCTTGCCGCAGGCGCTCAGCACCTGATTGGTCAGTGCCAGCGCCAGCGCAGCCGTGCGTGCCAGGGTGGCGGCAGAAATTTTGCAATGGGTATCGTTCATAGGTTCAGTTCCTCTCTTTCTCTAAATCTGCGATGCGGTGGTTGGCCACCTTCATCTGTTCTTCTAAAATGGGTACGCGGCGGGCGAAGTTGTTATGCTCCCGCACCTCCCGGGTCAGTTCTTCCAGCTTGGTGTCGGTCACCGCCTGGCTTTTTCCGTTGGCGATCAGCACGCCGATCAGGGTCACCGCGCCTGCAATGATGGCTGAGATGATGCCTGTCATCGCGCTCACCCCCTCCACCGGGCTTTGTCTGCCCGGGTGTCCACGTGCACCCAGCCGGCGGCTCTGCCCGCCTTCGCGGGGTAGCGTCCCACGCCACCCCGGTCTGGCATCAGGCTTTCGGCGTAGGCGGCCACGTCCTCCACGCTCACGTCCTGCACCCGGATATCCGCTGCCCGGCCATACAGGTGCTGGCTGAACTTTGCCCCGCCTGCCTTGGCGTTGTGTGCCGGGGTGCGGTAGGCGCTGGTGATCGTCACCGGTTTTCCGAAGTGCTCCCGGATGCACTGCAACACCACGGTCAGCGTCTCGTCCACCATAACGGTGTCGCTGCCATCCCGGCAGCGCAGCTCCCGCACCTTAAAGTCCGGTGCAAGCTTGCGGTTGCCGTCCTTTGCAAGACTATACTGTCTGATCATCTCGCTTCACATCCTTTCCTTACAGCCGCTTCAGCAGCGCAGCGATGGGCTCCGTATAAAACCGCTCGTAGCCCGCTGCATTGGGGTGGGTGCCGTCGCTGGTATACTTATCGCCCAGTTCGCTGACGCCGTGTTTTCCCATAGGCGGGGTGGTCTCCGCAATGTCAACGTAGGGCACGCCCCATTTTTTCAGCGCCGCAAGGATGGCAGGCTTATAGGTCTTGTACCAGTTTTCGCTGCCTGCAAACATCCCGCCGTGCGGGAATACATAGGCCACGCACTTGTCGCTGTAATTCGTTGCCAGATCGTCCAGCATCTTCTCCAGTGCGCCGGTCATGGTCGTTTCATCGTAGGCAGCGGCAAACCCATCGGTCAAGGTACCCACAGGGGCGTTGTTCCAGGCATCATTCACGCCGCCCTCCAACAGGATGTAGTCTGCCTTTGCAAGCGCTGTGGAGTTTGTCACCACTGTGCTGATGCAGCCACGGGTGCCGCCGTATACCTTATCGGTAATATTCGGGGTCAGCGTTGCGCCGTCCACTGCTTCATTGGTCAGGGTCATGCCGTACTTGTCTGCAATACATTTGCCGTAGCCGCCTGCGCTGCTCTTGCCGTAAGCGATGCTGTCGCCTGCAACGTACAGCGTTTTTCCCGCCAGCGGGCTGATGATCTGACCGTTGATGTCAAACACTTCCATTTTACCACCCCTTCTCGATGTAATCGTTCACCTTGTCGTCACTCAGCAGTCCTTTATACACCCTGCACTGATACAACGTACCAGACCAGAACTGCTGCTTTTTGCTGCCGTCCGCGCTCTGCGCCGCACCGATCAGGAAGGTCTGGGGCACATCTATGATTGTGCCGTTTGTGGTTTTCCACTCGGTCAGCGGGCAGTAGGTACTGCCGCCGCGATATTTTCTGCCGTCGATCTGCACTGCATACCGCGTACGGGTCTTGAAGTGTTCGATGCTGTCTGACAGGGTCACGCCGCCGTAGTTGTAGTATGCGAACTCGGTCTTATTGTTCAGGGGGCTGCTGGTGGAGTTGAAGCCGGGCAGATTGCCGGTATCGCCGGTCTCGGTCAGGCAGTGCAGGAAGGCAGGCCATGTGTTTGCATTAAAGTCGTCCCCCGCTTTCGCATCCACTAGGATCGTGTATTGCGGCGTCTCGGTGGAGGCGTGCTCCAGCAGCTTCAGGCCGGTGTCCAGTCCCTGGGTCAGCACGGTCTCGCCGGGCAGACTGTAGATCAGCTGTGCTGTCTCCACTACTTCCACCGTTACCGCGCAGCTTGCACTCTTACCGCCTGCTGTGGCAGTCACGGTGCAGTTACCTGCTTTGATGCCTGTTACCACGCCGTTTGCCACAGTGGCAAAGCCGGCAGGCAGAACGCTCCACACCACCGTTTTATTGGTTGCATTCGCGGGCAGCACGGTGGCCGTCAGGGTCTTACTCTCGCCCTCGTTCAGGGTCATGGTCACGGCGCTCAGGCTCACGCTCTGCACCGGAACTTCCTGTGCACTGCCGCCCCACTCTGCACGCAGAGCATTCAGGGTGGGCTGCATCGTGTCGGTCTTATAGGCTGCATTTTCAAACAGGTTCAGCAGCAGCGCCTTTGCGTTGGCGGTAAAGCCCTCGCCCGGGTCACCTTTTGCACCCGCCGGGCCGGGGTCGCCCTTTTCTCCCTTGTCGCCTTTTTCGCCCTGCGTTCCGGCAGCATTGGCAATGCCTGCTTCCATGTGGTTCAGCTGGGCAGCCGTCAGGGTCTGGCCGTCCACAAAATTCTGTTTTACGTAGCTCATTTGTTCCTCCCTAAGATCATTTTTCCAAGGACTGCCTGTCCCAGCACGGCAAAAACGTTCTCCTTCGGCGGCTGCGGGTTGCCCCACAGCGTCGCCAGACGGTCACAGACATCCATGGCTGCGTCATTGCCCGCCGCCAGCATGCGCAGTACTGTCAGCAGCGCCTGTTTTTCCGCGGTGGTAATACCGCCGCCTGTGCCCAGCAGCCCCACCAGCGCCTCCCACGCAGGCGTAGCCGGGGCGGGCATCGTGCCCTCTGCCGTGCCGCTGTTGGCGCATACTTTGCACCGCACATCAGCGCTGGTCACGGTGCGGCTGCCGTCCGTGCCCTCAAAGGTGATGCAGCCCGCGCCGGGCACTGCCGTCACCGCCGCCGGTACGGTCAGGATTCCGTTTTCCACCAGCGTAGCCGCGCTTGCGCCGGGGGTGTGCCAGTGGGCACACACGGTCAGCCCCTTCCACTCGCCCCGCTGCTCGATGCGCAGCCGGTAGTTGCCCCGGTTGCCCGCATACCCCAGCAGCAGCTGTCCGCCGGGCACCGCTGCCGCGCCGTTTCTGTCCAGCCGGATGGTCATCTCATTCATGCTGCACCGCCCTTACACATACTGGTAGCCCTCCACGTTGAAGGGATAAGCGTTGTCATTGCTCGCCAGGTTTACATCGACCACGCCGATGTTCACCGTGCCGTTCGCAGCAAAACTCACCTTCACCAGTGCTTCGCCCTTGCAGTAAACGCCGTCCCGCAGATTGTAGGTGTTGCCGCCGCCCACTATGGCCACCGCCGTACCGCCCCGCACGATGCGGGTGCAGCCGTAGTCCGCAGCCGCCGCTGCGGCTACTCCGCCGGTGGTAGCGATCGTGGTACATTCCAGAGGGACCGCCATCCTTACCACAATATAATCCACCTCGTCCGGCACAGTCATCGTCTTGTTGCTTTTGCCCGCTGCACCGTCGCTTGTGTAGACAAGCTTTCCGTTCATGTCCGTCACTCCTCTCAGTTGATTCAGTTTTTCTGCCAGGCTAAAGCCCAGCACCGTGTCAAGGTTTTCCGCCGTTACTTCCAGTGTGCCGTCTGCGCTCACGGTCAGGCCCCGCCCCACCTTCACGCCGCCCAGCACGGCTGCGGTGGCGGGTGGCATGGTGCAGCCCATGCCGAATTTCCGGTCTGCCTCAGCCTTGGAGTAAAACCGGTCGTCCGCGCCCAGCTGCAATAGTGCGGCAGCCTTTTCCTGCGCCGACCAGCCTGCTGCCCCGGCGGCACTGGTCAGCGCCTTTTTTACGCCGTAGGGCAGCAGCGCCGGGGTCAAGGGCGCATAGGCCTCGGTCATACGGTCCAGCTGCGCCGCCGTGGCGGGCACGGTGGTCAGGGTGGCATCTGCCCGCACCGCAACGCCGTACTGCCCGTCTGCCCGCACCGCGCCGGGCGTTGCCGCCGTAGGCACGGTCTCGCTGCGCACATAGGGGCGCAGGTCCGGCAGCGGGGTGGTATCGGTCTGCACCGCGCCGGTGGCGGCATCCACGCTGAGAATGCGCACCATCTCGCCAGGCAACGGCTGCACCGGGAGCGGCACCGCCCCCACATCCTGTGCGTTCAGCTGCACCGCGCCGCCCTTGCTGTTCACGCTCAGCACCTGCCCACCGGTGGGTGCATAGCTTTCTGCCCGCAGTGCGGCAGCCTCCGCCCGCTTTGCGCTGGCCTCGGCATCGGTACGGTCGGCCAGAATTTTGTCCGCAGTCTTTTGCGCCAGTGCCGCCTGCATGGCGGTATCTGCCGCACCGTTTTCGGCACGGCGGGCGCTTTCCGCTGCGGCGTGTGCGCTTTCCAGCACGCGCGCCACAAACTGCTCGTACACCGAGGGCGGCAGCTCCTCACTGCCGCCGTCCGTAGGCAGGGTGGCGTACGCATCGTAGCTGCCGGGGCGGGAGTAGGCGGTGTAACCGCCGCTGCCTATGGCGGCCAGCATCCACTGTCCCCGCACGCTGCCGGTCAGGCGGCGGTCCACCGTCACACTGTCGTCGGCGTCCAGCGGAATGGCGGCCAGCTGCACCCCATCGCTGCGGCGCAGATACAGCGCCAGGGTGCACCCCGCCCACGCTGCGGGCAGGATGAACTGCAGCCGGTCCACCCCCTCGGCGTTCTGTGCGCCAAGGTGCAGCCGGTGCGGCCGGGGCACAAATTCGGTGCCGCCGCACTGCTGCTCAAGGATTTCGATCTCCATGCAAAACCTCCTTTTCTGTTTGCTGTCCCGATTGTACCGCCGGGGGCGCAAAACTATCCAGTGTGTACTAAAAATGTGAAATTTTCTGTTCTTCGGCATTTTGCTAAACGGGGTTTTGGCACCGGAAATGCGAGCTTTTCTCCCCTGCCGGGACCGGGTAATTCCCCTGCAGGTTTTCCATGCAAAACCCGCGATGTGGGGCAGCTTGTTTTGGGCGCAGCGGCCGCTGCTGCGGCCTTATTCGCAGAGAAAAGAGCCGGTGCAAATGTTAAAAATTCATGAACGAATCGCCCCCAGAAAAAAGGAAAAAATCAGAAGGAAACCACCTAAAAACCAAAATATCAAAAGAAACACTGTGAAAATTGCACAAAAAATAATGTTACAAATCTAACAAAGTGCAAGACACAAATTTGACAGATGCTTTACGGTCTGGTAAAATAGCGTTTGTGCAACGAACGTTGCAGCGTTTAAATTCTATCTGGATGAAGTAAAAAGCCGTCCTGCGTACGGCACGGCATGGGCAGATGCGGCCTGTGCCGGGGCAGTTTTGTGGTCTGCCCGAAGCGGATTCCAACCTGTAATACGGTGCTCATTCTTTTTACCCGAATAGAGCATCGTATTTGACTGTGAGACGCTTATACTCAGAGCAGCCACAGTCCGGGCGGCCGGGGTGCTGATGCAATACAGACCCGCGGCCGCGCCAAATACGACAAAGAGAGGAGTTGTCTCGTATCGCTTCCGTTAAATTGAAGAAAGCAGTTACTGCCGCAAAGCAGGCAGTATCTCCCCGTGTGCTGGCATTTTGTGTCATGGTGGTATGCCTTGTGGCTACCCTTGGCGTCACCGCTGCAAATCTGCGGCTGACCTACGTCACCGACTCCAATGGTGCACGGCAGGTCCTTCTGACCGATGCCGATGCTTCCCCCGCACAGGTCATGCACCTTTCCGGCATCCGCTCTGAGGAGGGCGATGAGGTCTACTACACCGCGTTCAGCGGCAATCTTGCCTCCCTGAACATCGAGCGCGCATTCTCCGTCAGCATCACCGCCGACGGGCAGGAGTACCCTGTAAAGCTGGTGTTCGGCACTGTAGCCGATGCACTGGAGCGCGCCGGTATCACCCTTGAAGGGGACGACTACACCGAGCCGGCGCTGGATCACGTTGTGACCGCCGGCAGCAAGATCGTGGTCCACCGCGTGGACTACGAAGAGCGTGTGGAGACACAGGCCATCCCCTACGACACCCAGTATGTCTACACCAGCCTGTACTTCCGCAACACCGGCCG
>ENA-OUOY01002128-OUOY01002128.1-human-gut-metagenome-genome-assembly--contig:-NODE-2128-length-10425-cov-13.367792_pt1 | contig 10425 bp, 9 predicted proteins | sample MGYA00237937_ERZ548767 | MGnify/ENA primary metagenome ERZ548767 (study PRJEB26490, sample SAMN05356887) | human gut metagenome | biome: terrestrial biome; feature: human-associated habitat; material... | reverse complement strand
TGAATATACAAATCCACATTCACATATTCAATTTTACAAATTAACAACACCGTCTTCAACCACGGTTACAAACAGGTTGAAAGAAAGGAGGAGTATATTGTAGATGACCAGTTAGATGGGTCAATTACAATATACCAGGAGATGAAATCATGGATACAAATGAATTTATTGACTTTATTCCATCTTTTTTTGAAAAATTAAAAGAAGATCATATGAGCCAATCTGTGATTGACACAAACAAATGAGTTATCAATCATTTTAAAAAATATTGTTTGCAAAACAATATCCAAGAAATTAATATGCAAGTTATCAAGGAGTTTTATTCTAAACAATATGATGTAGACATTTATAATCCAATGTGTCCAGTGCAAACTGTATTAAGAAGACCTTTACTTATTTTTATAGAATATTTTGAAACGGGTAGTTATTATAAAACTCATCAAAAATCAGTTAAAACGAAAGTCGATGAAAAATTTTTTGAACTTTTCTTAGAGATTCAAAATGATTTTATTAATACTCAAAATATTGTATTCAAATCAAAAGAACGAAAATTATGGATAGTCGCGCAATTTTTAAATTATTTATCCACCTGTGATATTCATTCCATAACAAATTTAGAAATTTCTCATGTATCAAATTATATTAATAAGGTATCAGATCAATATGCACCAGAATCTTTACGAATTCAAAAAACAGTTTTACGAGAGACTTTAGATTATCTATATAACAAAAGTTATATTAATTTTAGTGGAAGAACAGCATTCCCATTTATCAAGAAAGATAATCGTAGAAAATTACTAACAACGTATACACTAGAAGAGATAACTAAAATATTAAATATCATTGATATAAGTTCAGCTAATGGAAAAGAAATGTATTTTATTGTTTCATTGATTGCCTTTCTAGGATTAAGAGTGGGAGACGTTATCAATCTTAAATTTGATAATATAGATTGGGAAAATAATCAAATCAATATTGTGCAACAGAAAACAAATCAAAGCCTTACTTTACCGCTTATTGATGAGGTTAAATTTCCATTACTTGATTATTTAAAAAACGGCAGACATCCGAGTATCGATAAAGACTATATATTAACGACATTTTATGCACCATACACAAGAATTAAAAGTAGCAGTACAATACACCGTGCTATAACACGTGCTATGGATTTAGCAGGTGTCAATTATGAAGGCAAACATCATGGAGCGCATACACTTCGTCATAGCTTGGCTACCAATATGGTAAATAATAATGTCCCTATAAGTGCTATTTCTCAAGTTTTAGGGCATTCAAGCAGTAGAACCACAGAGATTTATATCACAAAAGATACAACTCATTTAAGAGAATTATCTTTGGAGGTGCCTTATGCATTCTAAAGATTGGATTCCTGAATTTAAAAGTCTGTTTAAAAAAGAATTGGAAAACTTTATAAAATTTAAAAGAAGTAATGGTTACGTATATGGAGATCCCATCTGTTACCGATTAAAAGAATTAGATACATTTTTATTATCATTGAATCAAAGCAAGCCATATATTGATCAAGAAGTATATGATTTATGGATAACACAATGTAAAGCACCAAAAGAATCTACCAAAGCAAAATATAGTGGAGCCATTATTACATTTTGTGAATATTTGCGAATGACAGGACATGAAAATATCATTCAGCCAGATATTCCAAAATCTTTTATACACCAAGATTATATTCCCTATATTTTTTCTGATGAAGAAATTCAACAAATGTTTACTACTCTCATAAACAAAGTTAGGGATACTGATGATTGGAATATGAAAACATTCTATTCTCTATTTTGTTTATATTATGGTTGTGGACTAAGAAAAAGCGAAGCTTTAAACCTAAAAATAAAAGATGTATCATATAGTGAGAAGTCGATAACGATACTAGATGGAAAAAATAAGATAAGTCGAATAATCCCATTATCAGAATCAAATTTTAAACAATTGAGCCACTATATTTCAATGAATAAATATGATAATAAAGAATCATATATTTTTACCGATATCAATGGAAAACATTTTAAAGATAGGATACTATACGAGATGTATCATCAATTATTAAAAGATGCACATATTCCAATAAGATATGATGGAAAAAGACAAAGAATACATGATCTTAGACACCTTTTCGCAATAAAGAGCTTAAAGCAAATGGAAGATAAAGGTTTTGATTTATATACATCCCTTCCTATACTTTCTGTTTATTTAGGGCATAAGCATATTACTGAAACAGAATATTATTTAAGATTAATAAAAAATGAAGAAGCTACAGTAACTAAAAAAACAAGCGAATATCTGCAAAAACTCTATAAACAAAAGGATGAATATTATGAATAATAATCAGTTTAGTTATCATATAACAAAATATTTTTCTGAATATCTTCCTTCGGTAAAAGGTGTCTCCAATAAAACAATTCAATCTTATAGAGACACATTCGTTATTTTTCTGGATTATATTCACGAAGTATACAAACTAAATATAAATAAACTTTCTATACATGACATCGATGAAATTATAATTGAAAAGTTTTTAGAATATTTAGAAAACAATAGAAAAAACAGTATTTCTACAAGGAATCAAAGATTAGCTGCACTCCATTCATTTTATCGATATCTACAAAAAAGAGAGCTGTCCTGTTATGATCTATGTTCCCGCATATTGTCAATTCCAAACAAGAAAGCTCCTACTAAAACGATATCATATTTTTCAGTGGATGAGATAACAAAGTTAATCAATATGCCTAATACTAAAACAAAAGATGGATTTAGAGATTATACTTTATTACTATTCATGTATGAAACAGCAGCTAGAGCACAAGAAGTCGCGGATTTAAAAGTAAATCAATTAATTTTAGGCGAAAACTCAAGCGTTATTTTAACTGGGAAAGGAAATAAAAGTCGTAGAATCCCTATAACCAATGAACTTTCTCAAACTCTCGATAAATATATTAAGACTTTTCACATAACAGAAGATGAAATTATATTTAAAAATAGACGAAATGAAAAGCTAACAACAAAAGGTATCGAATACATATTGTATAAATATATAAAAAATTGTAAAGCAACATATCCAAAACAATTTAAGAATCATTATAGTAATCATTCTATGCGACATTCTAGAGCCATGCATTTATTAGAAAGTGGTATTAACCTAATCTATATTAGAGATATTTTAGGTCATTCGTCAGTCGTAACAACTGAAATTTATGCGAAAACGAATGCGATTATTAAGGAAAAACAAATTAGAGAACATAGTAAAAATTTACAGGTAAAAGAAAGATATAGTGAAAATCAGAAAGCTGATTTACTTAAATATTTGAAGAATCTTAAATAAAAATTATGAGAAGTTTAATGGACAAAAAAAGTGCAAAAGAACTTTCTAGTTCAACTTCTCATAATATTTTTCTTCTCATAACATCGTTTATCAGAAGATTCTGATAAACAATGTGCTATCGCATTGACTAATGCTTCGTGGTAACTACGTTCAACATATTCTGGCATTTCTTCTCTAGAATTTGCTGTCTTTTTCCACATCATTTTGGCATTTCTTTTAATGAAGGCTTCACCATTGTCTATTAAAGAAATAACACTGCCTTCATATTCAGCATCATCTAATGCATCGAAAGTACCTCCGCTTTTATTCAACCCATTCCAACGTGTACAAAAGATTCTTGAATAGCGAATTGGACTTTCATCCGCAATTAAAGCACCTGCATTTGTAAGATAACCATCTTCGGTTGCTAGTCCAAATGAAACGAGATCTTTTTCGTCAAAACTATTACCCGTCCATTTTTTATATCTTTCTCTAAGTTTAGAAAAAGCATAATCTTCAACTTTATACATTGAATTTTGAGAATCAAAAGTTGTGTTACGGCCTCTTAATACAAGACGTTTTAATTCGATAGGAGACGCTTTTACACTTTCATTACCAATACGAACATAAGCTTCAAGTAATCCGTCTCCTGAATAATAGTAAGGTGTTTCTTCTCCTTTGAATACCTGAACAATTAAAAGAACATTTCCATCTTCAGTATGAAAAGAAATTTTAAACTCTGGAATCGGATTTAATCTTGTTTTAATGATTTCGCTGATAAGTTCAGCATCTTTATCCGGAGTTTCTAAACCAACGATTTGATTATCATCTGAAATCCCAAAGATTAAGAAACCTCCTAAAGTATTCGCAAAAGCACTGATGCTTTTACACCAGCTTTTAGGTTTTTTAACTTCTAATTTTAGTTTTTTGTCATATTCCGTTGTTTCACCAATTATATTTTTAATTTCCAAGATATCCACCAACCTTTATAAAAATTATGACATAGAATTCTTTTAACAATCAAAAAAATACTATAAAGCAATCAAAATTTCATAGTAAGAAAATAAAAATTATTACTACGTGTAGCTTTTTGCTTGTTCCATCCAATAAGAACGAATTCTTTCTATCATATCAATACAATCATTTTGCGCAGTAGTTGCATTATATTTTTTCATATCACTGAAAGTATGTCCGCACGGTACAAGATCATTATCTACATAACCGCCACTAACCCCAACAAGCCATGAAGTAAATACACTTCTCTTAAATTTAAAAATATAAGAATACATCTCATACAATTCAAATTTTTTAACAAATTCAATTTTAGATGGCTTTTTACCTAATTCTTGCGAATCTGATAACCATTCCACCATATTCATTTGAGCCACTTCTTGTTGTTTAATGTTCATTATTTTATCAATCCATTCATCCACAAACTGGAATTTGCATGACTGCTGTGCTAACTGATATTTCCTGATTTATTGGGATGAATATTATCAGGATAATACACTCAGTGCTTTGTTCTTTTTACTTACTAATTTTCTGTCAATAATACCAAGCACTCCAGATATAATCAGACTGGCAAGTATCGCTCCTAATACCACCGGCTTTACACTTTCAGTTAAATCTCCAAAAAGCAACATTACCATAAACTCTACTCCACCTAAAAGTGTAGAAGCCTGAATAATCCTAATAACGTATTTCATACCTATATCTCCTAGTGTCTGTAAATGATAAACCACGCAAATAGCTTATTTCCTGATCAGGGCACCTTTGCCAACTCCGCCCATGACATCCAGAATGATCCAGGCACTGACTCCTTCTTTGGCCTTGTGCTTTCCGAAATTGGCATTCAGCTCTGTTTCAAATGTACTTGATGAACTGCATTCGATGACATCCAGAATCGTCGTAGTCATATCTGCACCATCTAATGAAACCGTCACCTCATCGCCTCTGCTGAATTCGCCTGACATGATATAGCTTGTGGCAACAATTTTATTTTTCAAAGCCTTTGCACGTTTCAGTCCCACATCCGTAACCTTCGGAGCGATGCTGAATGTGTTCTCCACCTTTGCGATTGCTGCATAGTCATCGCCAATTTCTTCCACTACCTGCGTCTGCTCTGCTTTCTTTTCATTGATCATCTCCTTGATTTCTTCGACTGTCATGGCTTTCAGCGGATCGCTTGTCGTCCGGTTCCATTCGCAACAGCCGTAATTTTTCCAGTATTCGTCGATATCAAACTGACCTCTAACCATTTTCTCACAGTCATCACAGATGGTACCGTCCGAGATTACTAACCCCGAAAAAAAGGATATTTCCTTGCCACAGATCGGGCAACGCTCTGCATCTTTCTTTTTCTTTCCAAATAATCCCATAAGTTTTTCTCCTTTCAACATTAAAACCATTTTATTTTGACAACTTCCGATTTATCTAGCTAAATAATATCATACACCTTAGTTTTAAACATTAGCTATATTAACCAATTTAGCTAGAATTACAATTCTCTTATTGTTACCTCTTGTATCACAAGTAACCAAAGTCATTAATTGATCATCTTTATTTACTGAAACACCAGTCTTATACAATCCCCTATTAATGGAATCTGATATAAATGCATTAAATGAATTTATTGAATCCCATTCTGTTTGAGTAAATTCTAAAGAATCATTCAAGTTATTTAAATCAACATTTATTACTCCAAAGATCTGATATATTCTAGTTTCATCTTCTGTAATGAATTTAAATGTATCATGCTTTTTATAATAGTTCTGATCTATATAACTCATCAAAGGTGTAAAAATAATGTTATCCCATTTACTAGAATGACCATAGATTACAACATTTTTTGAATCTATATTTCCATCTGCAGATACAAATGGTATTCCGGCATTTGCATATTCTTTGTTGATGTTTTTACGAACATAGTAATCATTATTTGGAGCTTGTACAATCGGCTCATAAATAATTCGATCATCAAATTCTAAAATACCAACAACATCTTTATTTGTTTTTTTCAACAAAGATAAAGAAAGCTCCTTTTCAGAAGCTTCCTCATTCTCTTTATTTGATTCTTTTTTAGTTGTTTTTGTTTCTACATAATAATCCGAATAGTCATAAGATTTCTTTGCAGTAACCTGATTGTAGATAACACCACCAATCAATCCCACTACAAGTAGTGCAGCTGCTATTTTTATTTTTTTATATTTCATACTATTTATACCCCTGTATTTGGAACGACGATACGTGCGTTTTCAAAATAATAGATAATTGTATCGGTTTCCTCATCTGCCTCTACTTTATAAGCTTTAGACTTATCAGCAAACTGATAAGAAGTAGGTGCTTTGATTTCCTTAAATTCATATTCATGGCCGTAAATAGCATCCGCTAATACTGCTTTTCCATCTTTTACAATATGCTTTGTTACCTTGTCATCTCCAACTTTTCTAGAATAATATGTTCCATCATCAATATCTAAAACAATCTGTTTGTTTTCATCCGTTTTTACTGTCTTGATAATTTTAGAGAAGTCTTCTTTTTTAGAGATTTCATACTCTTCATCTTTTTCTTCTCCTGTAATCATCAATTGACCACTGGCTAAAGTAGTAACATAAGCATCAATTGTCTTATCATATACTTCAAAAATCGCTCCATTTAAGAAATGGTCTTTATGATCTTTATCTACTTTATTTACATCTAGCTCTAAACGACGTTTTTCATTATAAAGATCCATTGAAACTGTTACAGTAGGTTTGGTTGTATCTTCATCATAATCGAAAGTGAAGTCATGCTTTTCTTCATCCAATTTGAAGCCTACATTTGTTTCTAATTCCTTAACATAGTATTCGCCTGTTGGAAGATCTAACTGTTCAATGTTCTTACCATCTTCATCAATCGTTAATGTTCCAACCAATCCATCTGCAGGAATAATAACTTTGTCGTTTAAAGTAATATCATTTTTAGAATATACACCAAAGACAACATCTTTATATGCATCCTTATCTTCATCTTCAAATGTTTTAGTAATCTGCAAATCTAATTTCTGTCTTTCATTTACATAAGACTGTTTGATTTCAACAACATCAATCATCTGACCAGCATATTCAATATCAAAGTCATATGTGTTTTCATCTAACACAAAACCAGTTTGTGTTGCTGTTTCTTTAATAGAATACTTACCTAATTGAAGTAAAGCTGAAGTTGTTACACCATCCCCTGTTGTAAATGTATCAACTACATCTCCTTTGTGGAACCACACAGTTCCTTCTGGAGTTACAATATCTTCACGTGCTGTAATTTCATAAGTGACACCAGATAAGTATTGTTCTTTGTATTCAGGAGTATACAAAGTTCCATAATCTGTTTCAGATTCTTTTGCTCCTGACAACATCTCACCTGTCTTTTCCACATAGACCTGGCCTTTTTGTGTTTTATTGTCAAAATCCATAAAGATTTCTGTACTAGAACCGTCCACATTGATTGGGATTTCTGTATCTTTTAATACATAGCCATGAGGCGCTTTGATCTCCACCAATTTATATTCACCATACTTTAATGGAGAAGGTAAATGTACAGAACCATCTTCATCTGTTTTAAATACATCTGTAGTTTCTTTTTTAGGATACGTTACTTCCTGTGTTACATAATTTCCATCTGCATCTTTGATTTTAAATTCAACTCCGGCTGCCGGAATACGTTTTCCAGTTTCACTGTCCGTTTTATAGATAGTCAATTCAGCTTTGATCGTATCATTGTAGATGTTATAGAAATATGTCTTCTCATTTTGATCAATCTTTACTTCAAAAGGTTTTAAAGTATCATAGCCTTTTGTTTCATGTTCTTTAACGATATAAGTTCCATATGGAAGATAATCACTAATAGCTCGACCATCTTCATCCGTAGTCAATGTTGATACGACTTTACCTGTCGATTTTAAAATAATATCAAATTTAAATCCTTCACCAGGCTTTTGAACATTGCTTTGGAACAATCCATATTTCTCTTTATCAATTGTTTTCGCAATCTCAATGCGACCCTTAACTACTTGATCTTTAATAGTTGTAGAGAATGTACTAGGTGTGTTATCACCTGAATATTTGAGTTCTACTGTATTACATGAACTATTAGTTAAATATCCTTCAGGAGAAGTAACCTCACATACATTCAAAGTTGTTCCAACTGGATATTTTTTAGATTTAGCTTTTGATCCATTTGTCGTGATTGTTTCAAGTACATTTCCACTTGTATCTTTAATCGCAAATGTTGCGCCATTGAAAGTAGCATCTCCTTGAGTCTTAGTACCTGTTTGAGAATCCTGTTTTTCAACTTCAATATCTGCATACATCAAATCGAAATTTAATTTAAAGTTTGGAGAAGGATCTCGCCTGGATGCTAAATAAATAACTCTTTGATATCCACCTGATCCATAGATAACATTTACATCTCGTGCTGTAAAATTACGTGAAAAAGTAATACTCTTATCATAATTTTCAGATGTGATAGCTACTGTAAGATTGTTCCCATTTACAGAAGCACTAATTCCATTTGAATTTGTGATTGAATAGTTTGATAAACTACCCTTCGTATCCGTTAGTGTTACCGGTGTATTTAATCCCATTTTAATCGTTTGATTATTGAATGAAGGTCTACCTTGAGGCTGCGTGCGCAAATTGTTGATGACTGCTACCTCATTTGAAATATCATACACTGTTGTTCCATCTGTATAGTAAGGCTGATACCATGTTCCAGTCACTGCCTGCCAAATCATAACCTGAGTTGCGACATAGTATTTTTCTGTTTGATGACCAGAATAGCTGTATCCATAATAATTGATTTCCCAGATATTCTGACGAGTTTGTTCAGATAATTCATCCCATTTTGCAGTATCCTGATGATAATCCAAGCCTTCTGTAAAAAGCTGCATAGGTTCAATACAGAATACTGTCTTATCCCCAACATACAATTGCTGTACATAATCAAATCCATACTGATTGGCAATATGGATCATTGCATAAATACTGCCTGTTCCTGTTGTATCCGTTAATGAGATTCCATCAGACTGAGGCATCAAATCAGGAAATACATCTTCTGCATTTCCAAGCTCTACAATTGTATCTAAATCATTTTCATCTGTAGTTGTTTCTTCAGCATGTACCGGTAGAGTATTCATCAATGAATTGAGAATAACTAATGCTGTTAGAAAGAATTTACTACCTTTCTTCAATATGTTTTTCATATTCTTTTTCCTTTCCATTGTTGCAACAAAAAAAGCGAGAATTTTTCCTCGCTAAAATAATGTATTTCATTTAGATTAAGTTTTTTGATATCAAGTGATAAATATCTTTATGATAATAAGATAATATTTGCTCATTTCCATATTCTATTTTATTAAATGTTTTATCCTTTTTTTCTTTAGATAGTATTAAGTCAATTTGATTGGTACTCATATTAAGCATATTACCTTTAAGAAGTGTTTTGGGTCTTGAATAAATTCCTTCAGAAAAACCAATTGTTATTTTATTGTCCGATGTAGCAATTACACAACTGACTTTATTTTTGCGAAACCCTTCTTCGATATATAGCTCTTGTGCAAAAAAATTATTTATGTTTTCTAAAGCTGATATTTTTCTTCTAACCGAACCTTTTACACTTTTTTCACTTTGATTCTTTTTTGAAAAATCAAAATCATTTTCAGTAAGAGTATCATTAAAACATTTTTCAAAAAATTCAGAAGGAGTTAGAGTTGTATGAACGCCTACTAAATGCAAGTAGTTATCCTTGTTTGCAACTAAAATATAGTATTTCCGATTTGTAAAACATTTTGAGCAAATTAGGTATTGTCGATCAACAAAGATTTTTTGATATATTTTTGATTGATCAATTATTGATTGGCATACCCTTTGTTTAAATGAAATATTATTCATACAATACTCTCTTTCTAAAATTAAAAGGCGATTGCTCGCCTTTTAAGATGTTTAGCAGTTTTCTCTGCACTGGAACAAGTTTTAGGTCTTTGTTCCGACCAATGGCATGGGTTTATAGTCTCCATACCGACTCTTCATTTATAATATATCATTTTTACTAATAAGATACAA
>ENA-OUOY01002124-OUOY01002124.1-human-gut-metagenome-genome-assembly--contig:-NODE-2124-length-10434-cov-3.022353_pt1 | contig 10434 bp, 8 predicted proteins | sample MGYA00237937_ERZ548767 | MGnify/ENA primary metagenome ERZ548767 (study PRJEB26490, sample SAMN05356887) | human gut metagenome | biome: terrestrial biome; feature: human-associated habitat; material... | reverse complement strand
GATATATGGAGTTTTTATCTACTTTTGTTTCGAAATGAAGATGTTTTTATTTCATTTCAAAATAATGTGCGCCGAAAACGTTGTAATAACGAAAGTGATAGGTTTTTCTTAGAAACAATTTGAATCTTAAACTAATAGCTATGTGGAGTTTTTTAAAACCAGAGCCTCATCGGCCCTTGTTGTCAAAAGAAAAGATTGATCCGACGTATAAGCGTCTGCGTTGGCAAGTATTCATCGGTATCTTTATTGGATATGCAGGCTACTATTTAGTTCGGAAGAATTTTTCTCTTGCTATGCCTTATCTGGTGGATATGGGATTCGATAAAGGGCTTCTCGGGGTTGCTATTTCAGCTAATGCTATTGCCTATGGATTGTCTAAGTTTATTATGGGTGGGGTTTCAGACCGTAGTAGTGCCCGTAAATTCTTGCCCTTGGGGTTGACATTGTCGGCTTTAGCTACTCTTTTATTAGGTACGAAAGTGGGAGTTTCTTCCATCGTCTCTATGTTTATTTTGCAATTTCTGATCGGTTGGTTTCAGGGGATGGGATGGCCTCCGTGTGGCCGTGTTATGACGCATTGGTTTTCACAAAACGAAAGAGGAACGAAAATGTCTATCTGGAATTGTGCTCACAATGTAGGTGGTGCTTTGATCGGTCCGATGGCTGCCGGTGGTTTGGTATGGTTCGGTTCCTGGCAAGCCGGTACATTCTGGTTCCCGGCGGTGGTGGCTTTGATTATTGTGGTTATCGCTTATTCGTTGATCCGGGATACTCCGCAATCTTGTGGTTTACCTCCTATCGAAGAGTATCGGAATGATTACCCTAAAAATTACAGTGCTAAATCGGAGGTTGAACTGACGGCTAAAGAGATCTTTTTCAAATATGTTTTGAATAATAAGACTTTGTGGTTTATCGCGCTGGCCAATGCTTTTATTTATCTGATCCGTTACGGTGTATTGGATTGGGCCCCCACCTATCTGAAAGAGGTGAAGGGATATGATATTACAGAAATCGGTTGGGCTTATTTTGCTTATGAATTTGCTGCTATTCCCGGTACGATCGTATGTGGATGGTTGAGTGACAAATTGTTCAAGGGACGCCGTGCTTTAACGACCATGATCTATATGGTTTTGATCGCTGTTTCGATCTTTGTTTACTGGCAATTCAGTGCTACTCCGCTGATGGATAGTATTTGTCTGATTGCTATCGGTTTCTTGATTTACGGACCGGTGATGTTGATCGGGGTACACGCTTTGGATCTGGCTCCTAAAAAGGCTGCCGGTACGGCTGCCGGATTTACCGGGTTCTTCGGCTATTTCTTTGGAACGGCCCTGTTCGCTAATATCGGTTTAGGTTATATCGTGCAGCATTTGGGATGGAATTGGAACTTTATCGTTTTGTTGGGTGCTTGTGCTTTAGCCTTCCTGTTTATTGCATTTACTTATAAAGAAGAACAATATCTGGTTAAAAACAAAAACTAATTAAATCCATGATTAAGAAGAATTTAACGAGTAGTATCATCCTGGTGATGATGCTACTGATCACCCCCTGTGTCTCTGCACAAACCTATCGGCAGATCAAAGGATGGTCAAAAGAAGTCAATGATCGGCTGGAAGATTTCCTGAATTCGACCATTACGATGAAGATTCGGAAAGTGGCGGTTTTCGATGGTGACGGTACGGTTATGGGACAGGTACCTCATTATTTGGCGGATGAAGCTTTATATCAATATGCCGACGAACATTTTAAAGGAAAAACGGATAAGTTTTCGAAAGAGAAAATGGCGATCCTGAACCGGATGGTAAAAGATGGAAATAATGTGGGGAAACCTTATGTCGAGGATCGGGTGCATTTTTTGGCAGGACTGACGCCCGAAGAAATTCTCGAAATGGGATATGCATGTTACCAGACTTCTTACCGGAACAAGTTCTATCCGGAAATGAAACAACTGATTGCCAATCTCAAGGAATATGGATTCGAGGTTTGGATTTTGACCGCTTCTCCGGAATTTTTATATCAGAAATTTCTGGCCGAAGAACTCGGTATCCCGGAGGTAAATATCCTGGGGGTAAAATCGGTGGTTGTCGGCGGTAAATTGACAGATGATATCATCTTACCGATTCCGCAGGATGACGGTAAAGCAAATGTGATCCCGACCTTTATTAAAACCCGTCCTTTGGTTGTCGGAGGGAATAGCCGGGGAGATATGGATATGCTCAATCAGTCTTGTGGATTGAAGATTGTGGTGAATCCGGACGATAAAACAGTGCGTGGGAAAGAAGACGGGCCGATGAACGGTTATACGGTAAAAGGCTATTGGGAAAAAGAAGGGGCTTTGATCGTGAAATGTCATGATGTCAGGGAACCCGGTCTGCGTTTCCATACAGAAGAATGGGGAATCCGCGAAAATGTATCTAATCCGAAAGAATAATTCAGGAATAGAATTATATAATTGATTTTACGTATAATTTATTTGATGTTACTATGAAAAAAAATTTTCTATTAAACGTGGTAATGTTGTGCTGTGCTTTATTTGTAGGTACATCAGCATGGGCAAAAACTGAAGACGGGGAAGCTGCTGCTAAAAGCGAACCGGTGTCAGCCAATGAAGAAGAATTATTGAACAAAATTCTTTCTAAGTTACCGAAAGTATCCGGTTATATTCAGACCGGTTATAATTATGGAGATAAGAACGGGGATAACAGATCTTCTTTCCAGTTGAAGCGTATGCGGGTACTTCTTGACAAAAAGATCTCCAATACGTTTGATTTCCGGGCTCAGTTCGAATGTTTTTCCGGTTCTACCGATGGCGGGGCTTACAAAAAGAAAGTCATTACTGTGATGGACGCTTTTGTCAGTGCTCACATTAACAAAGCCATCAACTTCCGGGCAGGACAATATTATCTGCCGCTGGGTTTCGAGAACTACGATATTTCTCCGGCTACTTTGGAGACTGTAGATTTCTCTAATATCTGTTATCGTATGGTATGCCGGAATGCGATTTCTTCTGCCGATCTGATCGACTATGGACGTGATCTCGGTGTGATGGCTTACGGTGATCTGTTGCAGAATCAGGAAAAAGGATTCAGCTATTTGAGCTATAATTTATCTTTGACCAACGGTTATTTGCCTACTTTGAACGATGACAACAGATGTAAAGATTTCGTCGGTCGTCTGACTTTCCGTCCTGTAAAACAGTTGAGTATTATGGGATCGTACAACTACGGTGAATACCAGGGTAAAGTCGGAGACGATGTTAAAAAATATCTTCCGATGAATCGGGTGATTGCCGGTGCCTGGTATTTCGACCCGAACGGTCTCGATCTGCGTGCTGAATACGGCCATATCAAAAGTAGCGAAGCTAATGTAGAAGAAGACGGTTTTTATGCTTTGGCCGCTTATCGCTTCGGAAAATTCCTGCCGGTAGTACGTTACGATATGTACCGCGATAAAACCAACAAGACCTCTGCCAACAACAGAGATGCTTACCTGGTGGGTTGTACTTACGAATTGATCAAGAACCTGAAATTCCAGGTTAACTATATCCACTCTATCTATACCGATAAAGTGAAAGATGCAGGTACGCGGACAGGGAACGGAAATAGTTTGCAAATCATGCTTTTGGCTAAATTCTAAGATTTGATTTACCTTTATTAATATCCTAAATTCCTTTATTATGAATAAATTATTTTTTGCAATGGCACTGCTTTTTGTAGGCATGTCAGTAAATGCACAACATCTCGGTTCAGAATACCGGTTGAAAAAAGTGATTCCGGTTGCCGGACGTCAGGGAATTGCTATCGATAGCAATTACTACTATGTTTCCGACACCAAAGTACTGTACAAATACGACAAACAGGGAAATCTGGTGATGAAGAACGATCAGCCGTTCCAAAATCCCGAAATTGCCAACCACTTCGGTGATATCGATATCTACAATGGAGAAATTTACTGCGGTATTGAAAAATTCGAATACGGACGTGGTTATAATATCGCCGTATCGATTTACGATGCAGAGACTTTGAAATGGAAACGCGATCTGCCTTGGTCTCCTGAATCAGGACAAGTAGAGGTTTCAGGTCTTGCTGTTGATCGGGAGAAAAATATGGTTTGGATGTCTGACTGGGTAGATAGCCGTTACGTATATTGCTATAGCCTGGAAACCGGACAGTACTATACCAAAATGCAATGCCGTCCTACTCCGTACTGGTGTCAAGGTATTTTCATCGCCGATGGAAAAATGCTGTTCACCTCTGATGATGGCGAATCTTTGTACAATATTCCTGATAATATCTATGTGGCTGACATCTCTGAAGTACACTTTACCGGTTTACAAGACGGAACTGAAGTGGTGAAAGAAACTCCGTTCAGCGTAAAACTCGATAAAAAGGGAAAACCTGTTATGCGTAAAGGTAAAATTGCAGGTGGTGCAAAAGCCGGAAGAGTTGAATTATTCCGCGAAATGAGTGATTTCCGCCGTGCAGGTGAGATTGAAGGACTCTCTATTGACCCGGTAAACGACGACCTCGTTGTATTGAACAACCGTGGTACACTGATCGTTCTCGGTATGTCACAGGGTCCGTTCGCTGAAGAAGGGTATACCGGTGAAATTCATGAACTTTATATCTACGAGAAAATTAAATAATTGTAGGGATAGATCCTGAATGATCTGAAAACAATTACTTTCAAATGAGATGAACGAGGTCTGTAGAGACCTCGTTCTTTAATTTATGCAGGAGCAGCTGTTTTAATCTGAGTCTCCTAAAAAATTCATAATTGACATATTGGCATCTAAAATAACAAAGATGTGCTGTAATTGATTCTTTTTTTGCCAAGTAGTGCAAACAGTAGATATCGGGTTTTGTTCCGGAAGACCCTTGGAACAGAAACGAGGGGCCGCATAGGCTCTCCGAATACCCGACCGGTGGTGTATGACAGAAACATTCGTTCATTTGTCATTGAAACAGTGACCGATCTGAATCTTCTTCGCTTTAACCTCCTTCTCTTTATTACGTAAAAAACGAAACATTAAAAGTTTAAATAACGTAAAATTTATCCATAAAGACGGAGATGGGTAATTTTTTATATTAAAATAAACAAATATGTGGAGTTTTTTAAGACCGGAGCCTCATAGGCCCTTATTGCCGAAAGAACAGATCGACCCGACATACAAACGTTTACGGGTACAGGTTTTTATCGGTATTTTTATCGGATACGCTGGTTATTATTTAGTTCGTAAGAACTTTGCGCTGGCGATGCCTTACTTGGTGGAAATGGGGTTCGATAAGGGACTTTTAGGAGTTGCTATATCAGCGAATGCCATTGCTTACGGACTTTCTAAATTTTTAATGGGTGGAGTCTCTGACCGTAGTAGTGCCCGTAAGTTTTTACCCTTGGGATTGACTTTGTCTGCTTTGACGACTTTAATTCTGGGTACCCGGGCCGGATTGTCGTCTGTCGTGTCGATGTTTATCCTGCAGTTTTTAATCGGTTGGTTTCAGGGTATGGGTTGGCCTCCTAGCGGACGGGTGATGACACACTGGTTTTCGCAGCATGAACGGGGGACGAAAATGTCGATCTGGAATGTGGCCCATAATGTCGGTGGGGCTTTGATCGGACCGATGGCTGCCGTGGGGATGGCCTGGTTCGGTTCCTGGCAGGCCGGTACCTTCTGGTTTCCTGCTATTGTCGCTTTGGGCATTGTGGTGATCGCTTATCTGCTGATCCGCGATACCCCTCAGTCTTGTGGTCTGCCACCTATCGAACAATACCGTAACGACTATCCGCCCAACTATAGTGCCCAGTCGGAAGTGGAACTGACGGCCAAAGAAATTTTCTTTAAATATGTATTGAGTAATAAAATATTGTGGTATATCGCTATCGCTAACGCTTTTATCTATCTCGTCCGCTATGGAGTGCTCGATTGGGCACCTACTTATCTGAAAGAGGTGAAAGGCTACGATATCAAAGAGATCGGTTGGGCTTACTTTTCTTATGAATTTGCCGCTATCCCCGGGACGATTTTCTGTGGTTGGTTGAGCGATAAAGTCTTCAAGGGGAGGCGTGCTATTACGACCATGATTTATATGGTCGCCGTCGCCATTTTTGTTTTTGTCTATTGGGAATTTAGTAAAACTCCGCTGATGGACAGTATCTGTCTGATCGCCATCGGTTTTCTGATCTACGGCCCGGTAATGCTGATCGGGGTTCATGCTTTGGATTTAGCCCCTAAAAAAGCGGCCGGTACGGCTGCCGGATTTACCGGATTTTTCGGCTATTTCTTCGGGACCGCCCTCTTTGCTAATATCGGTTTGGGATATGTTGTTCAGAATTTGGGCTGGAACTGGAATTTTATCGTGTTATTGGTGGCCTGTGCCCTGGCGTTCATCTTTATTGGATTCACGGCAAAGGAAGAACAATATCTAGTGAAACAAGCAAAACAATAATCACTTTATTTAAAAATCACAACTATGATTAAAAGATGGGTTTATGTAGCATTGGCATTCGGATTAGGTATGTCTGCGATGTCATGTGAGAATCAGAAATTTAATGATGTGAAGGTGGATGTCGACCGGGTACATGTCGATGAGCTTTCACCTGAAATGATCAAAGTGCGCGACTATGTTCCCGAATATGCGGTTATTGCACATCGGGGCTCTACTTTCTGGACACCCGAAGAAACGGAATCCGCCTATCGGTGGGCGAGAGAAATCGGTGCGGATTACCTGGAATGCAATATGCAGGTGTCGAAAGACGGAGTGGTACTGGCACTACATGACGATAACCTGAAACGGACCACTAACATCGAAACGGTTTTCGGAGAAACACTACCCCGGGAAATCCGGAAGAATTATTATATGAAAATCGGATACTCGGAGACAGAAGCCGAAGAAAAGGTAAAAGCGGATGAAGCGAATTTTGTTCCTAACTTACCGGCTTATTATACTTACGAAGAACTGCTGATGCTCGATGCCGGTAGTTGGTTCAATAACGAGAATCTCGAAGAAGCCCTGCCCGGATTGGCTAAAGAAAAGCAATATATTTCCACACTGGAAGACCTGATTATGTATTCGAAAGGGTATCGGTTGATCCGGGACCGCAATCAACCGGGAATGCCCCGGCAATATTCCATTGTCGGGAAAACAGGGGAAACGATTACCAGTCTGAGCGGTACTGCCGATATTGTGAAATATGATTTCGGGTATGAAATCGATCCGGTATGGGAAGCCGGAAATAAGAATATCCCGGGAATCTATATCGAATTTAAAGAACCCTGGCTGAATCCCAAAGGATTCGAACAGATCGTGTATGATGTACTGGCCAATACGCAGGATATGAATATTATCGAAAAACCGGAACCCGAGGACACGCCTTTTTATATCAACAACGGGACGATTAATGTAGGAAATACCAACGGTAAAGTGATCCTGCAAACCTTCTCTTTGGAAAGTTTGGTCCGGGTGGCCGAGGTATTCCAGGGCAAAGTTCCCATGTGTTTCCTGTTGTGGAAAGGGACCGGTGCTACCGATCTCACTTATGACGATCCGCTGGGATATGCTTCTTTTATCAACCTGGGCGTAAAATATAAAGCACATTTTATCGGACCGTGTATCGCGGGGGCCCCTAATGATTATCCTGAATTGGATCAACCCTGGCAGGATTACCTGATCCATCGGGCGAAGATGAAAAACCATCCTTATACTTTCGATACCTATGATCAGATGGCGAAGTATTTCGGACAATATAATTTCGGCGTAGCCGACGGAATGTTCAATCCTCCTTATCTGGATGCTTTATTTACCAACCATTCCGATATGAGTATCAACTATATGATTACGCACGGATGGCGGAAGAGTCCTGCTTCCCAGACCCTGGTCGATGCAAGGGAAGTATTGAGAAAATTGGGATACTTAGATAATAATTAATTAGGGTGAATTTCAAAACTTTGTAAAAATGAATCAGATGAAAAAACAAATATTTTTCCCCGCCTTTTTGGTTGCGATCTTTTTATGGTCCGGGAATATTCAGGCTCAGGTTGAAGATGTGGCCAATCCGCTGTTGAAATATGTCAATCGGAACAATGGACTCAGATTTACTGCCGGAGGCCGTTTGTTTACCGATGTAGCTTATTATCATTCCGAATATACGCCGATGAAATCGGGGGCTGCTATTACCGATGCACGTATCCGTACTTCATTGAAATACAAACAATTCTATTTTTATGCCGATTTCGATTTTTCTAAAGGTTCTTTCAAACAGAAGAATATTTTCGGACAATACAACTTTAAAGAGAATTACCGGGGAGTACAGAGTGTGAAAGCCGGTTATTTTTGCGAGCCTTCTACGATGGCTTACAATACGAGTCTTTATAACTATCATTTTATTTCCCGTCCGGCAGTCGTCAATGCTTTGGCGCCTGGCCGAAGTCTGGGGATTACTTATAAGTTTTTCAATCAGAAGGTGTTGGCCGATCAGGGTATTTTTGCCGAAAATAAATACAATGATCAGATCAGCGGATTTCAGGGGTTTAGTCTGAGCGGTCGTTGGTTGTATAAGGTGATCAACGACGATTATATGACGCTGCATGTCGGATTGGGATTGCGTTACTCCCGGATAAATACCGGACGGGTAGTCGATGACGATGCTTTTAAAACTGAAGTAACTATAGAGTCGGCCATGGAGACTTATGTGGATGCGACTACAAAATTTCTGAATGCCGATGTCGCCTGGGCTAAGAATATTCTCGATCTGAATCCGGAACTCTTGTTTAAGACCGACCGTTTGTTCGTCCGCGGGGAATATCTGTATAAACGTTTGTACAAAGACCGGCCCGATTTTGAATTATTCACCAATCAACTGGGAGGAGTATGGAGTTGGACGACGCTGGATGCCTGGAAAGCCGGTAACCCGATCCGCAGTACCAAATTCGACGGTGGTTATGTAGAAGCCGGCTATCTGATCATGGGCAACCGTTATACCTACAACGACGAATACGGTTTACTGGACGGTATGAATGAAAAGAATTCGCTGGAAATCGTCGCCCGTTATAGCATTGTCAATCTCAACGATATCAATAAAGGAGATTTTTTCCTGATCGGAAAGCATGTTTTCTACCCGGGCGGAGTCGTTTCGGATTATCCTCCTGTCTCGACGAGTATCGGAGGGGGTAAAATGCAGGCGGCTACCGTCGGTTTGAACTATACACTGAATCAGTATATCAAGGTGATGGGGGAATACAAATACAGCCGTTTGAGTAATGTGTATTATCCGATGGATAAGAATTTCCATGAATTGCAGATGCGGTTGATGGTTTCGTTTTAGTTTTACCGGACAGCAATGATAAAAATCAGCGAGATACTGTCAGGAAACAGTATCTCGACAAATATACTTTTTAAGGAATGCCTGTCTGGATTTTTGCCTTATTAGCCTCCTTATGTTAAAATGATGTATATAAAACAGAAACAGGATCTCCGGCGGTTGTAAATGCATTGACGGCCGGTGGGGTTATGTGATAAAAGGTTAGGTCGTCTTTATAATGATTATTGTTTAAAATGATTTTTTTCCCCGACTTTTTAAAATAATAGACCAAAAACGGCATATCATCTAAAGCTTCACATTCAAAAATAAAATGGATATACTTGTCATTTTCGTAATAACGATTCATGTGTGCTATATCCGGTTGTAGAAAATATATACCTTGACGTGTATTTTCTAATTTGCCTTTATATGCGAACTCTTGAAAATCAATGTATCGGGCAGGGATTAATTCTTGCTCTGTATAGCATTTGTTCAAATTCTCGCTGCCATAATATTTCATTATTGCATTTGGTAAATGGTTTTAGAGGCCGGCAGTTGTAATGAGGGGTGTATTTTAAGTATGAGTTAATCCGTTTTTTGTTACGATAATCCCAAAGTACGACTTGGTCTTCAAATGCAGCTCCATTAAAAATAAGTATCGAATCATTTAGTATTTCAAAAGAGTCGGCAAAAAAAGGTAATTCTTGCAGAGCAATTGGCATCCCGTTTAATTCCTGATCCTTCGCAAATCAAATCCAATGGCTTGGTGCTAAATTTGACGGAGATATTAAGTATGCTTCTAATTACTTCGAGAAAATGTACGAGGCAGCGGTTACTCTTATTAAGAAGGGCAAGGCATATGTTTGTGACCTTACAGCTGACGAAATCAGAGAGTACAGAGGTACACTTACAGAGCCTGGTAAGGAAAGTCCATACAGAAACAGATCTGTTGAAGAGAACCTTGATTTATTCGAAAGAATGAAAAATGGTGAATTTGTTGATGGTGAAAAGGTGCTTCGTGCAAAGATTGACATGGCATCACCTAATATCAACATGAGAGATCCTGTTATCTACAGAGTAGCTCATCTTACACATCACAGAACAGGTGATGACTGGTGCATTTATCCAATGTATGAC
>ENA-OUOY01002115-OUOY01002115.1-human-gut-metagenome-genome-assembly--contig:-NODE-2115-length-10478-cov-3.033196_pt1 | contig 10478 bp, 8 predicted proteins | sample MGYA00237937_ERZ548767 | MGnify/ENA primary metagenome ERZ548767 (study PRJEB26490, sample SAMN05356887) | human gut metagenome | biome: terrestrial biome; feature: human-associated habitat; material... | reverse complement strand
GGCAGCGTCAGATGTGTATAAGAGACAGGATCGAAGAAGTTAGACGTCAGTTCCGTGAGAAACCAGGTATCATGAAGGGTGAAGATAAACCAGATTATACATCATGTGTATCTATCTCTACATCAGCAGCTCTTCACGAAATGCTTCTTCCAGGATTGATGGCAGTTATCGTTCCATTGTTAGTTGGTATCGTTCTTGGTGTTGAGTCCCTTGGAGGACTTCTTGCAGGAGCTCTTGTAACAGGTGTTCTGATGGCTATCTTTATGTCAAATGCCGGTGGTGCATGGGACAATGCTAAGAAATACATCGAAGAAGGAAATCATGGCGGAAAAGGTAGTGAGGCTCACAAAGCAGCAGTAGTTGGTGATACAGTAGGAGACCCATTCAAAGATACATCAGGTCCATCTATTAACATCCTGATCAAACTTATGACAGTAGTATCACTTGTATTTGCACCACTCTTCCTTTCAATCGGCGGACTTCTGTAATATTAAATACAAGAGTAATATAAAATAAGAAAGGCTGTATATCTGTTTTGGATATGCAGTCTTTTTTTCACATTGATTGGAAAATCAAAATAAAAAAGTGGATAAAAAAAGAAATCCGGATGCATTATGTGAATAACATTCGGATTTCTTTTTGCTGTTAGAGATACAAGATTCTATCTTGTAAAAAGTAAATGTTTTGTTGCTTTTTTAATCAGCAACAGTTTATAGAAAAGAGATATTAAATCTCTTCGCCATTGTTGTATTTGCGAAGTACATTCTGAATTCTTTCGTTTGGACTCAGAATATTGCTTAAAGAACCATCATGGTTTAATGTGTCAATGATCAAAGCAATATATTTGCTCATGTCACAGTTAATATAATAAGGTTTTGACAATAACTCAGGTGTCTGATAAATCAGGTTTGTTGTCAAGATACCATGGATGATTCCTTTTTCATATGCTTCATCGAATTTAGCCAGTCCATTTGTGAAAAGACCAAATGTTGCAGCAGCATAGATGCGGTTAGCTTTTCTGCGTTTCAGTTCAGTAGCAACTTCGATGATACTGTCTCCGGAAGAAATCATGTCATCAATGATGATTACATCTTTTCCTTCTACAGAAGACCCAAGGAATTCGTGGGCAACGATAGGATTACGTCCGTCTACGATTTTGGTATAATCTCTTCTCTTGTAGAACATACCCATATCAAGACCAAGTACGTTGGCAAGATAAACGGCACGGTTTGTACCACCTTCATCCGGGCTGATTGCCATCATGTGTTCGCTGTCGATTTTAAGATCTTTTACTGTGCGCAGAAGACCTTTGATAAACTGGTATGTTGGTGAAACTGTTTCAAATCCGCTAAGTGGGATTGCATTCTGTACACGTGGATCATGTGCATCAAATGTAATGATGTTGTCAACGCCCATACGTACAAGCTCCTGAAGTGCAAGAGCACAGTCAAGAGACTCACGTCCTGTTCTTTTGTGCTGACGGCTTTCGTATAAGAAAGGCATGATTACGTTGATACGACGACCCTTTCCACCAACAGCAGCGATAACACGTTTCAGGTTCTGATAATGATCATCAGGAGACATGTGGTTAATGTTTCCTGTCAATGAATAAGTTAAGCTGTAATTACATACATCTACCATCAGATAAAGATCTTTACCACGTACAGATTCGTTGATAATACCTTTTGCTTCTCCGGAACCAAAACGAGGTACTTTGGCATCGATGATAAATGAATCTTTTTCATATCCTGTAAATGCAACATCATCTTTGTAGTGATGAGCACTTTCTTTTCTCCATTTTACGAGATAGTCATTGACTTTGTTGCCAAGAGCTTCACATCCTGTAACAGGAATGATTCCTAAGGCTCCTACTGGAATATTTTCTAAATTGAGTTCACTTCTGTGCAGCATTATTTGCCCTCCCTATTAGCGCGTATTTTTTTAATTATTCTAATATCATCGCCGAATAATCTCAGCAAGATATAGTTACTGGTAATTCGTGAAAAAGAACGTTCTGTGTAAAGGTCTGCCAACGAATCCAGTGAAAGGTTCGTTGAGACAACGGTCGATTTCATATTTAAAAGTCTTTCATTAATGCAGGTAAAAAACTGAGAAGCCGTAAATGCATTGGCAAGCTCGGTTCCTAAATCATCTACGATCAGTAAATCGCAATCGTAAACATATTGTTGCATTTGCTTTGATTCATAATCATTATGATCAAATGTTCCCTGAGCCAGAATGTTGAATAAATTTGGCGCCGAATAATAGAGAACAGAGTATCCGGCATTGATTAAATCTCTGGCGATGCAATTGGAAAGAAAAGTCTTTCCGACACCGACATCTCCGTAAAGAAAAATATTGTCGGATGTATGTCCAAAATTTTGAACAAAATTTTTACAAGTCTGATAAGCGTGCTCCATAATAGCACGAGATGTTTTCCCTGTTTTTGGATCCACCTGTCGGTCAGAATAATAATCAAGACAAAATGTATCAAAATTCTCGGATTCCAGAATGCCCTTCAAGTTAGATTGTTCATAAAGCAATTTTGTGATAGCACGTTTAAAGCAACGGCACTTTACATTTCCAATATAACCGGTATCCTTGCAGTCCGGGCAGTGGTACACCGGCTTCAGATAATCAGAAGTAAGCCCGTGCTCCTGCAACAGCTGCTCGTTCAAGGTAATCAGCAGGAAAACCGGCAGAGGTAAGCAACTGTTGTTTGCTGCTTCGCAGAATGTTAAGCTCCTCTTTTAAAGAATCTAAAGCACTCTCATCACCATCGAGCAAGCGTCTGCCGTATTGGACTGACATAATTGAAATTGATTCATCCAGTGATTTGAATTCCGGTAATTTCTTATATACATCTTCATAATGTTGCGTGAGAATGTCATGGCTTTTAAGCTGCTTTTGCTCATATTCACGCATGATTGTCTGGTATTGTGAATTCGTTAGTCCCACGATACTACTCCTTCTAATTACGGTTTAATAATTGTTCTTCTAATGAATCCATATCATAAGCACGTCGCTCAAAATTATTCAGGTTTTTTGTCACCGGCTTAGATTTTGATACGTTTCTTCGTGCCTGTTTTTCTTTTTGGAACACGGTATCCAATGCAGTAATGTCATTTAAGTGGTGTACATTGTTCTGCTGCCAACGTTCTAAAATTGTATCTGTATATTCAAAACTTGGCTGATGCGTAGCGGAAATTGTACGTCGGCAGGCCTCTTGAACAATATCAAGAGAAAATCCCATCTCATCAGTCCATTTTTTAATATAGACAAGCTCAGAGTCGGCTGGCCCACGGTTTTTGATGCCGAATGCATTTAATACAGTATAGCAGTTTTTATTATAATTAGCAGAATTACGCCGTGCCTGTTCCACACTTGTAATACCTTCATCAGCCCACGATAAAGCAACCTTTTGGATGTAATGGATACTTTTATGTCCGCTTTCTACACAAGATTCAATCAGGTACTCGATCAGTCTGGCTGACATACCTAAATCTTTATAGAAATATGTAATTGCTTCGACATCTGTATGAGATAAAGTTTTCCCAAGATATTGTTCTGCAATGAATAAAAGAGATCTTAATTCTTTCTTTTCCATCGAAGAATCAGAAGCGTGTTTATTTTTGTGCGGCACAGTATCTTTAGGTGCTGTTGCAGGCTCTTGTTTAGGTACTTTAGCTTTCACAGGAGTCTCATCACTATCAGCTGTGATGGAAACTTCCTTGGATGCAGTTGCAATCGAAGAAATACTTTCTTTACTGATATTGTTTGACGGAGATTGTCCTGCCTGCAGGAGTTCAATTCCGGAAACGCTATGTTCACAATCGTACTCGAGCTTTAGCAGTCCGTTACTTTCCCAATAACGGAAGGCACGCAAAATATCATTCTCCGTATTATTCAAACAATCCGCAATGCAGGAAATGGTAAGGCTTATAGAAGAATCCTCCATATGCCTCAGCAAAAAAAGATAAACTTTTACAAACTCACCATTTGCAGTAGCCATATAATTGTCAATAAAATAATTAGAGACAAGAGTGGCATTGCTTTGAAAATGATTGGATAATTTTATTGTATTCATCATTTTAATAAATCTTCTCCGATATTTACAACATCTCCGGCTCCCATTGTAATCAAGAGATCACCTGCAGAGCAGTGCTCTTTTAAGAAATCTTCAATCTCTGCAAAACTTGGGAAGTAGTAAGCGTCTGTACCAAGCTTTTTCACTTCTTCGGCAAGAGCCTTGGAAGAAACACCAAGTGTGTCTGTCTCACGTGCAGCATAAATATCAGCAAGTACCAGATGGTCTGCGTGGGAAAGTGCTTCTGCAAATTCATTGAAAAATGCTTTTGTGCGTGTGTAAGTATGAGGCTGGAACACACACCACAGTTCGTTGTGAGGGTAATGCTTTGCAGCCTTTAAAGTTGCTTTAATCTCCGTTGGATGATGTGCATAGTCATCAACAATTGTAATGCCGTCCAGAGTGCCCTTATATTCAAAACGACGGTCTGTTCCGGAGAACGAGAGCAGTCCTTTTTCAATAATAGGCATTGAAATGTTCAGAAGCTTTGCAGTTGCGATCGCAGCTAAAGCATTTGAAACATTATGGTCTCCGGTTACAGAAAGCTGGATATGGTCTGTGACATGTCCTTTCTCTACAAGGTCGAATGCAACACAGCCTTTTTCGTTGTAGCTGACATTCTGAAAACTATAATCTGCATCAGTGGAAGAACCGTAAGTAATCACATTACAAGATAATCCAGCAAAAATTTCTTCATAATTCTGAATATCATGGTTGATGATCAAAGTTCCATCTTCCGGCAAAAGAGCTGCAAACTGATGGAAAGAATGACGAATATCTTCCAGGTCCTTGAAGAAGTCCAAATGATCTTCTTCAATGTTCAGAATAATCCCGATTGTCGGGAAGAAATGAAGAAAACTATTCGTGTACTCACAGGCTTCCGTGATAAATGTTTCGGATTTTCCTACACGGATATTCCCTCCGATAGCCTGGAGAATACCGCCTACAGAAATCGTAGGGTCAACATCTCCTTCCAGTAAAATGTGAGAAATCATAGATGTCGTTGTAGTTTTGCCGTGTGTACCTGATACAGCAATAGATGTATCATAGTTTTTCATTAACTGGCCAAGTAATTCTGCACGAGTCAGCATAGGAATCTTGCGGGCAACAGCTTCCATTAATTCTGGGTTAGCTTTGTTGATCGCAGCAGTGTAAACAACACACTGAATACCATCGATAATATTCTCCGCCTTCTGACCGTAGAAAATGTGCGCACCATGTTCTTCGAGCTGGCGGGTAAGCGGAGACTCTTTTGAATCAGAACCAGTAACAGTAAATCCTTCTTCCAGTAAAATCTCTGCGAGACCGCTCATACTGATACCGCCAATTCCGATGAAATGGATGTGAATTGGTTTTTCAAAATCGATCTTATACATAAATTAGGTACCTTCTTTTACTTTTTTTCAAAAAGAGTCATAAAAAGACTCTATCCACTATATTATACTATATATGGAGAAAATTTAAAGAAGTTCTTTTTAGTAAAAATAAATAAAAAGAGTTAAATTTTCTTTATGAATTTGTAAAAAATGTGCACATGAAATGAAAAGTATGATATAATAAGTGCATCTAACTAGAAATGAGGTGACTACATGATTAAAAAGGAAATGATTGCCATGCTCCTTGCGGGTGGACAAGGCAGTCGATTGGGGGTTCTTACAGCGAAAGTAGCAAAACCAGCAGTTGCTTTTGGCGGCAAGTACCGAATTATTGATTTCCCGTTAAGTAACTGTATTAATTCGGGTGTAGACACAGTGGGTGTGTTGACACAGTATCAGCCATTACGCTTGAATACACATATTGGTATTGGTATTCCTTGGGATTTGGATCGAAATGTAGGAGGGGTATCAATTTTACCGCCGTATGAAAAGAGTACAAACAGTGAGTGGTATACCGGTACTGCAAACGCAATATATCAGAACCTGGAGTACATGGAGTCTTATAATCCGGACTATGTATTGATTCTTTCAGGTGATCATATATACAAGATGGACTATGAGGTTATGTTGGATTATCACAAGGCGAATAAAGCAGATGTAACAATTGCAGCTATGCCGGTTCCGATGGAAGAGGCAAGCCGTTTCGGTATTGTAGTGACAGATGATGACGGAAGAATCAAAGAATTTGAAGAAAAGCCGGAGCATCCAAGCAGCAATCTTGCATCTATGGGTATTTACATATTCAGTTGGCCGGTGTTAAGAGATGCTTTGGTCAAATTATCAGAGCAGCCAAATTGTGATTTCGGTAAACATATCATTCCATATTGTCATGAAAAAGGAGACAGGCTTTTTGCTTATGAATATAATGGATACTGGAAAGATGTCGGTACATTAAGTTCATATTGGGAAGCAAATATGGAGTTGATCGATATTATTCCTGAATTTAATCTTTACGAAGAATTCTGGAAAATTTACACAAATAGTTCTAGCATTCCGCCGCAGTATATTTCAAATGACGCTGTTGTGGATCGTTGTATTATTAGTAATGGAACAGAGGTATATGGCGAGGTGCATAATTCTGTGCTGGGAGCCGGAGTAACAATCGGAAAAGGCAGCGTGGTTCGTGACTCTATTATTATGAGAGATGTTATGATTGGCGAGAATTGTGTGATCGAGAAAGCCATTATAGCTGAAGATACTGAAATCGGTAATAATGTAGTCATTGGCATTGGAAGTGAAGTTCCAAACAAAGTAAAACCAAATATTTATAGTGGCGGGCTTGCCACGATCGGAGAAAAATCAAAGATTCCGTCAAATGTTCAGATCGGAAAGAATACCGCCGTTAGTGGTGTGACATCCATAGAAGATTACAGTGATGGAGTGCTTGCAAGTGGAGAGACATTAATAAAGGCAGGTGAGCGAGTATGAGAGCAGTAGGAATTATTCTGGCAGGTGGAAACAGCAGAAAGATGCAGGAGCTGACAGAAAAACGTGCAGTGGCTGCTATGCCGATCGCGACCAGTTATCGTGCGATTGATTTTGCATTGAGTAATATGACAAATTCAAAAATACAGAAAGTTGCCGTATTGACACAGTATAATGCAAGATCATTGAATGAACATTTGAATTCATCAAAATGGTGGAATTTCGGAAGGAAACAAGGTGGATTGTATGTGTTTACGCCGACGATTACATCGGATAATGGATATTGGTATCGTGGAACAGCAGATGCAATTTATCAGAATCTTGATTTCCTGAAAAAATGTCATGAACCATATGTTGTGATTACATCAGGAGATGCAGTGTACAAATTGGACTATAACAAAGTGTTGGAATATCATATTGCAAAGAAAGCTGATATCACAGTAGTTGTCAAAGAACTAGATGACAATGAAGATGCAACACGTTATGGTACAGTACGGATGAATGAATCTGCAAGAATCGAAGAATTTGAAGAGAAGCCGATGATTGCTCATTCACAGACAGTTTCTACAGGAATTTATGTGATGAGAAGAAGACAGCTTATCGACTTGATCGAACGTTGTGCAGAAGAAGAACGTCATGATTTTGTAAATGATATTTTGATTCGTTACAAAAATCTGAAAAAGATTTATGGATATAAGATTAGCAGCTACTGGAGCAATATTTCAACAGTGGATGCATACTACAAGACAAATATGGACTTCTTAAAACCGGAAGTCAGAGACTATTTCTTTAAACAGTTACCGGAGATATATTCTAAGGTAAGTGATTTGCCTCCGGCAAAGTATAATCCTGGAGCAGTAGTTAAAAATAGTCTTGTAGGAAGTGGTAGTATCATCAACGGTACGATTGAGAATTCAGTTATTTTTAAGAAAGTTTATGTTGGAAATAATTGTGTGATCAAGAATTCAATTATATTAAATGATGTATATCTTGGAGATAATACTTATATTGAAAATTGTATTGTTGAAAGCAGAGATACAATACGTGCAAATACCAGACATATAGGTGAGAATGGTGTCAAGGTAGTTGTTGAGAAAAATGAAAGATATGCCTTATAAAGAAAAGTGTTAATAGAATCATGCAGACGAGAAAGGAGACTAGAATATGCAGATCACAGATGTGCGCGTTCGTAAAGTCGCAAAAGAGGGAAAATTAAAGGCAGTTGTATCCATTACATTTGATGATGAATTTGTTGTACATGACATCAAGGTAATTGAAGGCGAAAAAGGTTTATTTATTGCGATGCCAAGCAAAAAAGCAATGGATGGGGAATATCGTGATATAGCACATCCAATTAACTCAGGTACTCGTGACAGAATTCAGAGTACAATTTTAGAAAAATACAAACAGGCTTTGGAAGAAGAACCAGAGGCAGCAGTAGAAATCTAACCTTGTTGAACAAATAAAGACGACATGCAGCACATAGTAAGAATGCGTTGCATGTCGTTTTCGTTTGTGGAGCAATCTGAAAGAAATGCAGAACTAAAGATTTACATCATAATAGGTTTCGGGCAAAAGAAACTCCAATTGTTTATGAGTACGAGGATGTTTTAAAGTAAGCCTGCAGGCAAATAATTGTAATCCATGAAAATCGGATGAAGGGTCTTCTGTGGTTCCGTATTTGCGGTCACCGACAATGGGGCAACCAAGATGTGACATCTGCACGCGGATCTGATGGTGTCGGCCTGTTTTAAGCGTGATTTCAGCAAGTGTAAAAGCATCTTTTTGTTGTAATACCTTATAATGTAATTCTGCTTTTTTTGCTCCAGGAGTGTCAGGCTCACAAACGGAAGAAGTGTTTGTGCGTCCGTCTTTTACAAGATAATCTATGCAGTCGCCTTCGTTTGAAGGGAGGCAGCCGGAAAGCCAGGTGCGATAATATTTCCCAAATCCTTCTGACTGAAGCTGGTGATTTAATTCTTTTGCTGCAAAAGGCGTTTTCGCAAAGACAAGCAGTCCGGTGACAGGCTGGTCTAAACGATGAATAACGGCAAGGTAAGGAGGCTGTTTGCTCTTTGTGTTGTGAGCAATGTGATTTTTTAAGATGCTTACCATATCCGGTGAACCGATACGTTTACTTTGTGTCGCGATTCCGGCAGGTTTAATACATACGATTAATTCGGAATCTTCATATATAATTTCTGGCTTCATAATATCTATCCCCTGTTCTTGACTTTTGGCAATATTCTGTCTAAACTGATTATCATATAAAAGAATCATCAGGTCAAGAGAGAGTATAATCCTTTTGAGAAGGAGTAGATGGAAAAATGAAAAATCAAGATTGGGAAAGGTTTGGGGAAGATATAAAAAGAAGTGTGCAGGATGCCGTGGATTCAGGAGATTTCAGTAGATTGAACCAGACAATAACGAATACGGTAAATGGAGCTGCAGATGCATTTGCGGACACAATGCGTAATGTGGGAGATCGGGTAAATCAGAATCGCAGACCACGCTACGGAGAAACTTTTTATGGAATGCCTCAATACGAAAAAAAGACACAGCAAAAAAGAGCAAACAGTCAGAATGGGCAAGTAAATAATAGATATTCAACAGGAGGTTTCGTGACTCCGACAAAGCCTATGCTATATAGAAGTACCAGTGCAGCAAAAGTTGGTGCGATTGTGATGAGTGTATGCGGATACATGATGTCGGGATTTAATTTCCTTGTCTGTATTTCAGCGGTTATAGCACTGGTGGTGGGAGTATCTAATAAGGCAGGAGTACTTGCGGTAGCAATCATATTTGGGATACTTGGGATAGCGACGACATTGATCGGCGTGGCAGGTACGAAAAAAATAGGCGGGATCAAACGTTTCCGACAGTATCTACAGACAATGGGTGGAAAAGAATATTGTGATATACGTAAATTGGCAGAGTATGTTGGGAAAAATGAAAAATATGTTTTGAAAGATATAAAGAATATGATACGGAGAGGCTGGTTTATTCAAGGACACTTGGATACCCAGGAAAAATGTCTTATTTCAAGTCATGATGCGTATCGTCAATATACTGATATGATGGAACAGCAACAAGAACAAAAGGATACGTTAGAAAGACAGCAAAAAGCGGCGGAGGAAGAGCGTAAAAAGAAAGAAGAAAAAGGACTTACGCCGGAAGTACAGGAGATTGTTGAGGCGGGAGAAGAGTATATACGCAAAATTCATGAAAGTAATGATGCGATTCCGGGAGAAGAAATTTCAGCAAAGATTTCCAGAATGGAGATGCTGGTTGATAAAATATTTGACCGTGTAGAGGAGAATCCGGAAACAGTAGGAGATTTACATCGTTTGATGAATTATTATCTTCCAACAACGGTGAAGCTTTTAGAAGCATATGAAGAACTGGACAGACAGCCAATTCAAGGAGATAATATTTTATCTTCAAAAGATGAAATCGAAAAAACGCTGGATACATTGAATATTGCGTTTGAAAAACTGTTGGATGCAATGTTTCAGGATACGGCGTGGGAT
>ENA-OUOY01002100-OUOY01002100.1-human-gut-metagenome-genome-assembly--contig:-NODE-2100-length-10526-cov-5.633177_pt1 | contig 10526 bp, 13 predicted proteins | sample MGYA00237937_ERZ548767 | MGnify/ENA primary metagenome ERZ548767 (study PRJEB26490, sample SAMN05356887) | human gut metagenome | biome: terrestrial biome; feature: human-associated habitat; material... | reverse complement strand
TCACGCTGGCGATGCTGCAGGCGAGCTATGCCGCGATCGTGCGCATCGGCCGCCGGTTCGAGAGCGTGTGCCCCGTCGAGGGCAGCGGCGACAACACCGCCACGGCGCTCGGCAAGCTCGAGGATCTGTACGAGCAGTGCGTGTCCGAGCTTGAGGACGTGGAGGAAGGACTCGAGGAGTGCCGCGAGAACGGCTTCACGGACGAGCTGGCCTATGACGAGCTGATGGTGACGAAGCTCGGCATCTCGCAGCTCATCAAACAGTTCGACATCGCCACCGGCTACGCCGAGCCCAGCCCGGAACCGTACCAGTACCAGCCGAAAACGGACACACCGGCCGAATGAGCCGCTGTCATATTTCAAGAGAAAGAAAAGGAGACCCACCAACATGAAACGCACCTTTACCGCCATTATCTGCACGCTGCTGCTCGTGGCCGTGCTCGCCGGCTGCGGCAGCACCAACCCGTTTGACGCCGCGGCCAAGACCTTCTCCAACGAGGGCATGACGATCACGCTCACGAGCGACTTCAGCAAGCAGTCCATGGACGGCTACACCGTGTGCTACGCCGCCAAAACGGCCGCCGTGTTCGCCCTGCACGAGACGAACGATCAGTTCGCCGCCGCCGGACTCAACGACGTGACGCTCGAGCAGTACGCCGCGCTCGTCATGCAGAACAACAGCAGCCGCAACCCCGTCGCGGGCGACGACATCAACGGCTGCCCGACGATCCTCTATGACTTCTACAACGAGGATAAGGACGTCGAGTACCGCTACCTTGCCGTGATGTATCAGGCGGACGACGGCTTCTGGCTCGTGCAGTTTGCGAGCGCGAAGGACGATTTTGACACCTACGAGCCGAGCTTCGTGGAGGCTGCCAAGAGCGTCAGCTTCGGCGCATAAGCACAGCGGATGAGGCACAAACCGGCCGGCAGCGTGTTTGCTGCCGGCCGGTCCGGTTTTTTGGGCGGATGCCCATATGGAAAGGAGGCTGCGCGATGGCAGCGGCGACGGACGAACGACTGATCTATGAGATTCTCTCCGCCGTGGGCGAGATCCCGGAGGGAAACGTTGCGACCTACGGGCAGATCGCGCGGCTGATCGGCCGGCCGAAAAACGCGCGGCTGGTCGGCCGCGTGCTCAGCCAGGCCGAGCGCTACGGCGACTATCCGTGCCACCGCGTGGTGGATCACAGCGGGCGGCTCGTGCCCGGCTGGGACGCGCAGGCGGCGCTGCTCGCGCGCGAGGGCGTGACCCTGCGCGACGCGCAGCACGTGGATCTGCGGCGATACCAGTGGCAGTGCGAATGAAAGCGCAAGGCCCTCCGCACCGGGTGGAACGGAGGCGTTTCAGCGAGTCAAAAAAGCCTCGCAGAGGTGGCCTCCCGCAGGCGGCAAAAAAGTGAAATCATTTTCTCTCGCGACATGTGCGTGAGAGAAAATACTTTTCAGGCTGCAAGTGTGGACTTTGTACGCCACCGGCGCACAAAGTCTGTGCGCAGCAGACTGCAAGCCTTTTTGCGGAAAACCTTTATGGGTTTCCGCCATACGCAAAAAACCTCCGCGCCGAATGGCACGGAGGTTTTTGACTGTGTAAGGGTCGATTACTTGAGTTCGACAGAAGCGCCGACTTCCTCGAGCTTCTTCTTGAGCTCCTCGGCCTCGTCCTTGGAGACCTGCTCCTTGATGGCGCAGGGGACACCCTCGACCTTCGCCTTGGCTTCCGCCAGGCCCAGGTTGGTGATCTCACGGACGGCCTTGATGACCTTGATCTTCTGATCGCCGAAGCCGGTCAGAACGACGTCAAACTCGGTCTTCTCCTCGGCGGCAGCAGCAGCGCCGGCCACCGGAGCGGCGGCAACAGCAGCGGCGGCGGAAACGCCGAACACATCTTCGATCTCGTGCACGAGCTCGGACAGCTCGAGGACGGACATAGCCTTGATCTCTTCGATCATAGCAGTGACTTTTTCGCTAGCCATGGTAATTTTCCTCCTAAATAGTTAAGTGAAGTGGTCGCCTTATTCGGCGGCGGGAGCTTCGGCCTCGGCAGGTGCGGCGGCGCCGCCCATCTGCTCGACGACCTGATTCAGGCAGACGGCCAGACCCGTGATGGGGGCCAGCATCGTGCCCAGGACCTTGGAGTACAGCGCATCCTTGTTCTGGAGCTGCGCGATCTCCGCGATCTCAGCGTCACTGAGGACCTTGCCCTCGAGGAACGCGCCCTTGACGATGAACTTCTCGTCCTTCGCCATCTTTTCGCTCATGTCGTGGATCATGCGGATCGGGACGATCGGATCGGCCGTGCTGGTTGCGAGCGAAGTCGTACCATTGAGCAGATCACTCATTGCCTCGAGACCAACGTCCTTGAGCGCAAAGCGGGTCAGGGTGTTTTTGACGACGGAATACTCCACGTCATTCTGACGCAGCTCGGTGCGCAGCTTGGTGTCTTCATCGACGGTGATGCCCTTGTAATCGACGAACACGCCGGCGCTGGCGCCCTTGAGCCGCTCGGCCAGAGCGGCGACGATCGCCTGCTTCTCGCTGAGAACTTTTGCGTTCGGCATAGTGTGATTTCACCTCCGTGTGAAAGATACACGCCCAAAAAAATTTCCGCGGCCAAAGCCCCGGAAACAGAAAAAGAAACATCATAATGGATGCATCCTCGGCAGGATTTCCGCGGTCAAGCCACCTGCTGTCTTTGGAGCGCTACAATAGAATACCAGATGCGCCCGCGCGTGTCAAGCATTTTTCTCGCGGCGGCGCGGTTTTTTTAAAAGGAGATGGCCCCCGGAGGAGTACCGGAGGCCATCGCAAAAAAATCCCACAAAAAAACTTTTACCCTAAACTGCTGTGATTAGTTTAGCATAATTTTACACGTGTGTCAAGCCTTTTTGCGGCGATCCGCGCCCCGGCGGATGCGGCCGTCGCGCCGCTCACCAGTCCATGCTCCCGAGCCCCTCGCCGAGCGACATGCCGCAGCGGCCGTGGCCGGGATAGAGCGTGAGCGCGGGCGGCAGCGCGCGCAGAAACGGCACGGTCCTGTCCATGAGCACGGCGGCGTCGCCCCCGCGCAGGCGCGTAATGACGGCAAAGCCCGGCACGAGCGAGTCGCCGCTGAAAAAGGCGTCCGGCCCGATGCGGTAGCACGCGCTGCCGCGCGAATGGCCGGGCGTGGCGCAGCCCTCGAGGTGCAGCGCGCCCCAGTCGAGCGCGATGTGATCGCCGAAGGTCATGTCCGGGGCATACGTCTCGGTCTTGAGGTGCAGGCCGCGCAGAAAGTCACGTGCCTCCGCCCCGCGCGACACGCTCAGCGCCGCGAGCAGCACAGGCGTCGTGTTGCCGGGGTTGCGCAGCCAGGGGGTGCAGTTTTCCTGCCAGAGGGTGCGCGCCGAGAGCGCGCGCTGCATCCGGCCGAGGCCGGAGATGTGGTCGATGTGCTCATGCGTGAGCACGATCAGCGCGTGATACCCCTGCAGGCGCTGCATGGTCGCCTCGTCCGGCCAGGGGTCGAGGACGATCGCGTCGCGCCCCTGCGTGACGACGTACATATTTGAACCGATGGGCGGAAAGGGAATGCGTTCGATCTGCATAGGCCGTCAGTCCTCCCGGGGCAGGGCAAGCAGCCGGCGGCTGAGCGGCAGCTCGGACGGGAGGCTGTTTTCCAGCGTGACGGCGCCGTGGCTGCCGCCGCGGACCCAGCCGCGGCGCACGAGCTGGCGCAGCGTTTCGCGGGCGGTGCCGTCGCTGCCGTCGTAGAGCGTAACATTGCCGCCGAGGGCGGCGCGGATGGCCCGGCGGGCAAACGGGAAGTGCGTGCAGCCGAGCACGGCCGCATCCACGCGGCCGGCATACGGGCCGAGCTGCCGCGCGAGGTAGGCCGTGAGCGCGGGGGAATCGAGCTCGCCCCGCTCGACGAACTCCACCAGCTCCGGGCACGGCAGCGGCACGATCTCGGCGCAGCCGGCGCACTGGTGCATGAGCGCGACGAACTTCTCCTCGCGCAGCGTCAGCGGCGTGGCCAGCACGAGCACGCGCCGGTGGTGCGCCACGGCGGGCTTGAGCGCCGGCTCGATGCCGATGACGGGAATGTCCGGAAAGGCGGCGCGCAGCGGGCCAATGGCCGCGCTCGTGGCCGTGTTGCAGGCGATGACGGCGGCCTTGATGCCGCGGTCATACAGCCGGCCGATGACATCCTGCGTCAGGCGGCGGACCTCCGCGACCGGGCGCACGCCGTAGGGGGCGTTGGCCGAGTCGCCGAAATAGAGAAAGTCCTCCCCCGGCAGGCGCTGCACGAGCGCGCGCAGGACACTGATGCCGCCGAGGCCGGAATCAAACACCGCGATCGGAAGCTCCGTCCGCTCCATGGTACGCCCTCCTTCCCGAATTTCGTACAGAATGCATCTATTGTACCACATTCGGCGCAGTTTTCAAGTCAGGCGATGGCGCGCCGCCGGGCACGTCCGTGCACAGTTGGTGCGTGAGCAGGATGGAAAGCGTCTGGTTGCAAGCGATCATGGACGCGGCGACAGCCGTGCAGAGCAGGGCGCCGAAGGGGGTGATGCGCCGGCTCATGCGCGCGATTCCCGCCCTGGCCGTGTCGAGTAGGCCGGTGGCCTGAAAGATGCCAGAATAGGCCGCCGAAAGCATGAAAACATCCCCCGGAGCAGACGCTCTGGGGGATGCGTTTTTGTACGGCTTACTTGTTCCAGGGGTTGGCCGGGTCGGGGTCCGTTGGGTCCCAGCCGCGGTTCGGGCTGGAGATGTCCAGCCATGGGGCGGACGGCTTCGGCACCGGGAGGGACGAGGCGTTGTAGATCGACACCGTCGTACCGAGCGGGCAGTTGTCGTAGATCCACTTGGCGTCCGCCACCGTCAGGCGCACGCAGCCGTGCGAGCAGACCGTGCCGAGCTGGTTATACAGCCGGTAGGACAGGTCGTTTTTATTCGGGCTGTTGTACGGTGAGGAGTGGAAGAGATAGTTTCCGGTGATCTGCGTGCAGTACTGCCCCCAGCAGCCCTGCAGCGGATGCCAGGCTGCCTTGAACGGCGTGCGGAACGTGCCGATCGGCGTGGTCCGGCCGGGGCCGCAGACGAAGGCGTGGTGGAGGATGGAGTAATTGCCGCTCTTATCGAGACCGTACACGAGCACCGTGCACTGGTTGCGCACGACCTCGAGCTTGTACGGATACTGCGCGCGCTGGAGCTGCGCATACTCCGCGTCCGTATAGTTGTTGACCGGGACGACGAACGTGGTGCGGATCACGTCCGTGCCGCACAGGAAGAGGATCTCGACCGTGTGCCGGGAAGGCATGTCGCGCTTCCAGACGGACTCTTCCACGTGGAAGCCCGGCGTGATGGACTTGCCGTCGAGCGTGTAGTGGCGCGTGCGCTGCTGCACACCGTCCACATACCAGATGAGGGTCGCCTCGCCCGGTGTGGTCTGATATTCCGACGGGAAGTAACGGTAGGTCACGTACAGGTCGACGGCTCGGCACTCCGGAGAGAGCGCGGGCACGGGGTCGGTCACGACCTTGCCGACGCCGCGGAGCATGGGGTCATACTCCGAAGCGGTCTTGTCGGCCGCGAGCGTGACGGTGCAGCCGCGCGCAAGCAGGCGCACGAGTGCAGCGCGGCCCGCGCCCGCGACGGTCGTATCCTCAGCCGCGACGGCGAGCGTGTCGACCGTGCCGCCGACGGTAACGGTGCCGTTCGGGTCGGTACGCACGACGAGCGTGCCGGTGATGTTCATGCCGCCGAGGTCACGCCCGGCAGGGCCGCCGAGGTAGAGCGTGCCGGTAAAGGCGTCCGCCGTCAGGGGCGCGGCGCCGGTATAAATGACGCGGCCGGAGGCCGGGAGCGCAGCGGCATCGGAGCAAAACTGCAGGCCGAGATTATAGAGCATCTGCGCGATCTCGGCGCGGGTGATGCTGGCCGTGGGGTGCAGGCTGCCGTTATCGCCGTTGACGATGCCGGCCTTGACCAGGCCGCCCACCTTGGCGACCGCCCAGCTGCCGACGGACGAAGCGTCCCGAAACGCCTGAATGTCGGCGGCCGTACCGTCGGGCACGGCGAAGGCGCGGGCGATGACGACCATCGCCTCCTGGCGCGTGATGCTGCGGTTCGGCCCCATCGTGCCGTCACCGTAGCCGTTGAAGATGTTCATCTGCGCGGCGGTGCTCAGCTCCGAATAGTACCAGGCGGTGGTGCTGACATCGGTAAAATGCGCAATGTCCTTGCCCGCCGTGCAGCCAAAGACACGCACGAGCATGGCGGCCATCTGGGCGCGCGTGGCGTTGTCATTCGGCATCATGTTGCCGCTGGGATCGCCGAGCAGGATACGGTGATCGCAGGCAAAATCCAGCGCCGCCTGATACCACGGGCCGGATGGCGTCGGTACGGGCGAAGGCTCGGGCGAGGGCTCGGGCGTCGGCTCGGGCGAAGGCTCAGAGCTGGGTTCCGGGCTGGGTTCGGGATCGGTCGTGGGCGTCGGCTCCGTTACGGAGGCGGTGGGCTGCACGGGGTCAGGCTCTGCGGCGACGACCGGCACGACGGCCAGCGTCAGCACGCACGCAAGCACGAGCAGCAGAGACAAAAGGCGTTTGCGCATGGTTTTCTCCTCCCTGTTTTCCTGTGGGGTGTGCGATAATCTCATTATACCGGACGGCGGTGATTTTTCAACATATTTCCCGGCGATTTCAACTTTTTTAAGTTTTTATGACATACAAAAAGCAGCGCGCCGGACAGCACGCTGCAAGTTTACATAATTCAGTTTACATAATTACAGACTCAGCAGCTCCGCAACGTCGTCCTCCCCGTAGACGCGGATGCCGTGCGCGGACAAAAGCGCCGCGGTGACGCCGTCGCCGGGCACACGTGTGCCGGTGAACGTGCCGTCGTAGATCTCCCCCTTGCCGCATGAGGGGCTGCGCTGCTTGAGCAGGGCGGCCGTGCAGCCGAAGCGCTGCGCGAGGGCGAGCGTCTGCTGCGCGCCGCGGGTGTAGGCGTCCGTGACGTCGGCGCCGGTGCGCGCAACGACGCGGCTGCCCAGCCGCTCGGACGGGGCGCGCGGCGTCGGCAGACCGCCGAGCTGCTCCGGGCAGGCGGGCACGAGTGTATGCCGGGCCATCAGTTCGCGCAAAACGCTGTCAGGAAGGCCCTTGGACGCGCCGTCATACCGGCAGGCGACGCCGAGCAGGCAGGCACTGACGAGAACGGTCATCACGCGCCCCGCTTTCCGCGGCTCCACGTGAAGCCGAAGATCATGCCGAGCACGCCGCCTGCGATGTGCGTGAGCTGGGCGAGGCCGGCCGTGCCGGTGACGGCCTGAAAGATCTCGCTGCCGAGGTAGAGGATGAGCACGAGGATGAGCGTGAGCGGGATCGTGCCGGTGCGCATGCCGGCGAACGACGCGAGCACGATGAGCATGAACACGACGCCGGACGCGCCCATGAGCGCGCTGTTCGGGAAGAAGAACCACAGCACCAGCCCCGTGACGAGCGCCGTGAGCGCGATGGCGAGCAGGATGCGCTTGCCGCCGAAGCGCTCCTCCGCCATCGGGCCGACGACGAGCAGGATCACGATGTTGCTGCAATAGGCGGCGAAGTCCGGATGGCCGAGCACGTGCAGGAAAAAGCGCGGATAGGTCAGCCAGTCCGTCAGCGGCGAGCGGTAGACGCAAAAGAGGTTCTGCGTCGTCCAGCCGTCGGTGAGCTTGCCGAGGCCGAGCGCGAGCAGGCTCAGCAGCGCGAACGTGAGGATGACGGGCGAATTATACAGGATCGTGATGGAGCGTTTCTTCATAAGTACCTCTCAAAACCAAACACGCGCAGGTCGTCCGGGACCGGCGCGGTGATGTGCAGGAGCTGCCCGGTGACGGGCTGCGTGAGATCGGCCGCGGCCGAATGCAGCGCGGGGCGCGCGAGCAGGGACGCATCGCCGCCGTAGAGTGCATCGCCGAGCAGCGGATGGCCGAGCGCGGCGAAGTGGACGCGGATCTGGTGCGTGCGGCCGGTGCGCGGCGTGACACGCAGGAGCGTGTACCCGTCCCGCTCGGCGAGCACGGTGTAGTCCGTGACGGACGGCTGGCCGTCCGGTGATATGGCGCGGCGGGTCGTGCCGTCGTCCGCGCGGGCGATGGGCAGGTCGATCGTGCCGCTTACCGGCAGGCCAACACCGCAGGCGACGGCGAGATACGTGCGCCGGAAGCCGTCGGTGTGCAGCACGCAGCGCAGCCGGTCGTGCACATAGCCGCTGCGGGCGACGAGCATGACGCCGGACGTGCCGCGGTCGAGCCGGTTGACGGGGTGAAACACAGCGTCCGGTCCGAGATAGGCGGCAAGGGCGTTTGCAACCGTGGGCTCGCCGCGGTCATATCCGCCGTGCACGGCCATGCCGGCGGGCTTATTGAGCGCGAGCAGGTCGGCGTCTTCATACAAAATGTCCAGCGGCACGGCCACGGGCGTGAAGCGGCCGCCGGAGCGCTTGTCGTCGATGCGCACGGTGAGGGTGTCCCCCGCCGCAACGCGGTCGACGGTGCGGGCGTGCGCGCCGTTGAGGCAGATGCCGTCCGGCACGGTCTTGACGCGGGCGATCGCCCCGTCGGCCATGCGCAGTTCGCGCCGGAGCAGGCTCCTGACCGTGCGGCCTGCCTGCTCCGGCGTGACGGTGAGCGTCAGCCGGCGCATTCCTGCGCGGCCAGCGCGGCGGCGTATGCGGCGCGGGTGCGGCTGTCAAAGCAGACCATGCGCACGCGCGTGATCTCGGGATGGTCGGCGAGGTAGGCCGTGATCTCGCGCACGGCGATCTGCGCCGCCTGATCCAGCGGGAAATGGTAGATACCCGTGCTGATGGACGGGAAATCGACCGTATGGCAGCCGTTCTCGCTCGCAAGACGCAGGCAGTTGCGGTAGCAGCTGGCCAGCAGCTCGGGCTCGCCGTGCTGCCCGTCGCGCCAGCGCGGGCCGGGCGTGTGGATAACGTGGCGCGCCGGCAGGCGGTAGCCGCGGGTGATCTTCGCCTCGCCGGTGCGGCAGCCGTTGAGGCCGCGGCACTCGTTGAGCAGGCCGGTGCCGGCGGCCATGTGGATGGCGCCATCCACCCCGCCGCCGCCGAGCAGCGAGCAGTTGGCGGCGTTGACGATGGCGTCGACATCCGACTTCGTGATGTCGCCCTGGATAATTTCCAAACGGTTCATGCGTTGACCTCCCTGTCGTTGATGGTGACGGTGATACGATCGTCCTGCGCGTCGATGCCGATGTCTCCGGCGGCCTTGCGCCGGGCGACGATGGCGGAAGCGATGGCGTCCTCCACGTCGCGCTGGATGGTGCGGCGCAGGTTGCGCGCGCCGTAGGTCTCGCTGTAGCCCTTACGGACGAGGTAGTCGATGACGGCGGGCGTCCAGTGCAGGGTCATGCCGCGCTCGGCCATGGCGGCGCGCACTTCGTCGAGCATGAGGGCGGCGATGGCGCGGAAGTTTTCCTCCGTGAGGTGGTTAAAGTAGACGATCTCGTCGATGCGGTTGAGAAACTCCGGACGCAGGAACTCATTGAGGGCGCGCTGCGCGCGCTCGCGGCTCTGATCGTCCGTGCTCAGGCCGAAGCCGAGCGCGCCGGTGCGCGTGTTGCTGCCGGCGTTCGTGGTCATGATGATGACCGTGTTTTCAAAATTCACGGTGCGGCCCTGCGCGTCCGTGATGCGGCCGTCGTCGAGGATCTGCAGCAGCAGGTTCATGACGTCCGGGTGCGCCTTTTCGATCTCGTCGAAGAGGACAACGGAGTACGGGCGGCGGCGGATCTTCTCCGTAAGCTGGCCGGCCTCGTCATAGCCGACGTAGCCCGGGGGCGAGCCGATCATGCGCGAGACGGAAAACTTCTCCATATACTCCGACATATCCAGCCGGATGAGCGACTCGGGCGCGTGGAAGAGCTCGTCGGCGAGGCGCTTGACCAGCTCCGTCTTGCCGACGCCGGTGCCGCCGACGAACAGGAAGCTCACAGGCTTGCGCTTGGCCTGCAGGCCGACGCGGTTGCGCCGGATGGCGGCGCAGACGGTGTCGATGGCCGCATCCTGGCCGACGATGTGCGCGCGCAGCCGGTCGCCGAGACCGGCGAGCTGCTCGAACTCATCGGCGCGGATGCTCGCGGCCGGGATCTTCGTCCAGAGCTCAATGATGCGCGCGAGGTTATCCGCCGTGAGCTCTGGGCGACCCTTGGCGCGCAGCGCGTCGATGCTGCTGCGCACCGCGTCGTCCGCCGCGCCGATCACCACCGCGCCGCGCGTCTCTTCCGGAATCTCAAGCTTCGCCCCGGCCTGCGTCTGCACGCAGAACACGCCCGCGCTGCGGATGCCGCGGACCATCGCAAAGCCCTCGCGCCCGCCGGTGCTCACCACCAATACCTGCCGCTCCATCATCGCATTGCCTCCTTTTTAAAATTCGTTTCAGAGCCCGTCCTCACCCTTGCTGCATTCATACGCGCTCATCGCTGCATTGTAAACGTCCAAATAAGGCACATGGTTCGCGCGCGCCAGCGC
>ENA-OUOY01002096-OUOY01002096.1-human-gut-metagenome-genome-assembly--contig:-NODE-2096-length-10535-cov-3.743416_pt1 | contig 10535 bp, 7 predicted proteins | sample MGYA00237937_ERZ548767 | MGnify/ENA primary metagenome ERZ548767 (study PRJEB26490, sample SAMN05356887) | human gut metagenome | biome: terrestrial biome; feature: human-associated habitat; material... | reverse complement strand
TTCCAGCGGCAGCTCCTTGGACACGTTGTCCGCGAAGCCGCTGACGATCAGGGCGCGGGCGTCCTCCTCGCTCATCCCCCGGCTCATGAGATAGAACACCGCGTCGTTGCTGATCGCGCCGATCCTGGCCTCGTGGCCCACGGCAGCGTCGCGCGTCTTGATATCCATGGCGGGGATGGTGTCCGAGCGCGATTCGGAGTCCAGCATCAGCGACTGGCAGGAAACCGCGCTTTTCGCGCCCTTTGCGCTCTTTTCCACTACGACACTCGAGCGGAAGGTGCTCACGCCGCCGCTTTTGCTGATCGAGCGCGTGTTCATATAGCTGCTGGTGTTTTTGCCGACATGGACGACCTTTGCACCAGTGTCGAGGTCCTGTCCCACGCCGGCAAAGGTCACGCCGGTAAATTCCATGCGGGAATCGTCGCCCTTGAGAATGCTCATGGGGTACAGGCAGCCGACGTGCGAGCCGAACGAGCCGGACACCCACTCGATCGTGCCGCCCTCCTCCACCAGCGCCCGCTTGGTGTTGAGGTTGTACATGTTTTTGGACCAGTTCTCGATGGTCGAGTAGCGCAGGTGCGCACGCTTGCCCACAAAGAGCTCGACGGCGCCGGCGTGGAGGTTGGCAACGTTGTACTTGGGCGCGGAGCAACCCTCGATGAAGTGCAGGTCGGCGTCGTCCTCGACGATGATGAGCGTGTGCTCAAACTGGCCGGCGCCCTTGGCGTTAAGGCGGAAGTAGCTCTGCAGCGGGAAGTCCAACTTGGTGCCCTTGGGCACGTAGACAAACGAGCCGCCCGACCACACGGCGCCGTGCAGGGCCGCAAACTTGTGGTCGGTGGGCGGGATGAGCGTCATAAACTTCTCGTGGATGAGCGGCTCCCACTGCGGGTCGTGCAGGGCCTCCTCGATGCCGGAATAGACGATACCCATCTTGGACGCGGTGTCCTGCATGTTGTGGTAGACCAGCTCGGAGTCGTACTGCGCGCCGACGCCCGCCAGGTAGCTGCGCTCGGCCTCGGGGATGCCCAGGCGCTCAAAGGTGTTCTTGATGTCGTCGGGCACCGACTCCCAGTCGTGCTTTTGGTCGGTGTTGGGCTTGACGTAGGTGACGATGTTGTCCATGTCCAGGCCCTCGATGGAGGGGCCCCACGTCGGATCGGGGAAGCGATTGAAGATCTCGAGGGACTTTAAGCGCAGGTCGAGCATCCACTGCGGCTCGTCCTTCTTGGCGCTGATCTCGCGCACGATGTCGGGCGTGATGCCGGCGTCGAGGCGCTCGAATCCCTCCTCGCCGTAGGTGAAGTCGTAGAGGCTGCGGTCGATGTCCGCGACCTCGGTGCGGTTCTTGGTCATTGCGTCGCCCCTTTACGCCTGCTGCTCGGCAGCGGCGGCCTCGGCCTGGGCGCGCTGCTCGGCGGCCTCGCGCTCGAAGGTCTCAAAGCCGTTCTTGTCGATCCAGGGGATCAGCGAGGCATCGTCCTCGCGCACGATGTGGCCCTTGACCATAACGTGGACGCGGTCGACATCCAGGTGCTCCAGGATGCGCGTGTTGTGCGTGATGATGAGCATGGAGCCGTCGCAGCTCTTGCGGTAGGCGTCCATACCGTGGCTGACGGTGGACAGGGCGTCGACGTCCAGGCCGGAGTCGGTCTCGTCCAAGATGGCGAGCTTGGGCTGCAGCAGCAGAAGCTGGAGCATCTCGACCTTCTTTTTCTCGCCGCCCGAGAAGCCCACGCCCAGCTCACGGTTGAGGTAGGCGGTATCCATGTTAAGCTCGGCCGCGAGCTCCTTGACGCGACGGCGGAACTCCTTGCCCTTCATCTCCAGGCCGGGGCGGCCGGCGATGCTGGCGCGCAAAAAGCTCGACAGCGGCACGCCGGGGATCTCGACCGGGGCCTGGAAGCTCAGAAACAGGCCGGCGCGCGAACGCTTGTCGGTGGTGAGCTCGGTGATGTCCTGGCCGTCAAAGACGATGCGTCCGTCGTTGACCGTGTAGACGGGGTCGCCCATGACCAGGTGGCCGAGGGTGGACTTGCCGGCGCCGTTGGGGCCCATCAGCACGTGGGTCTCGCCGGCGGCGACGTTGAGGTTGACGTTGTGGAGGATGGTCTTCTCGTTCACGGAGGCGGTCAGACCTTCGATGGAAAGCAGCGGATTTGCGCTCATGCTGTCCCTCTCTGTATATGGTGTACTCATAGGTGTGCTAAACCCTAGGAATCTTCTCGGAATAAAGTTACTATGGGTTCGGCGTTAGTCAAGGGAAAACCCGACTAATCCACTCGACTTTTTAGATGAGGGACATAATAATCAGGTTTGTTTGTTCCGCTTGCATAGGATTTGGGACAAACAAGCCTGGTTTTGTCCCAGTAACGATGGGAGGGTAGGTATGCTCATTTCTTCTAAGGGCCGCTATGCCCTCCGACTGATGATCTATATCGCGGCGCTCGGTGACGCCGAGGGCAAGATTGCTCTGCGCGAGGTTGCCGACCGCGAGCGCATTTCGCAGAAGTATCTGGAACAGCTGGTTCGTCCGCTTATGAAGGCTGGCCTGCTTAAGAGCGTGCGCGGCAAGGGCGGCGGCTACATGATGGCCAAGGATCCCTCCGAGGTGCGTGCTGGCGACATCCTGCGCGCTGTCGAGGGCAGTACTGCTCCGGTGGCGTGCGATGGTATCGACAACAGCTGCGCCCGCAGCGATCTCTGCTCGACCGTCAAATTCTGGCGTGGTCTGGACGACGTGATCGAAAAGTACGTCGACGGCGTGACGTTAGCCGACCTTGCTGCCGTCCCCGAGATTAACTTTGACATCAGGCTGTAGGTTGAGCGCAATTCCTTAAGATTTCGCGGAGGGTTGTTGCCGTTTACCGAGGGGTTGTTGTGCAACAACGGGCGAGCTGCAATACTTATTTCTATCTTTGCAAACTGCACTTTAACTACACCAATGCAGGGAGGATCTTATGCAGCCCAAGCATTCTGCTATTGTCGCGGGCCTGACGCTGGCGCTTTCGTTTGGCGCCGTTACCGCACCCGCACCCGCTGCCGCCGAGGAGCCCACACCGGGCGTTGCCTCGGATGCGACCGATATCGATAAGGGTCTCTATACCCAGCAGTCCTTCTCGGGCGTGCTGAGGTCGGTCCAGGGCGTTTCGTTTGTTAACGTGACCCCCGAGATGAAGTACTTTACCAAGTACGAGAGCCATGGCAACTATAACCAGGGCTTTTCGTATGGCGACGGCTATAACGCGCTGGGTTATTACCAGTTCGACCGTCGTTGGTCGCTCATCCCGTTTATGAAGCAGGCCTACAACTACAACCCCGAAAAATACAGCATGCTCAAGGATGCGATTGATCGCGGCAGCGAGATTTCCAACACGAGCAATGCCATGTACGAGAACGGCCAGCTCACCGAGTTGGGCCGTATTGCGCAGGAGGCCTTCCAAGGTGCTTATAACACCGACCCTGTTGAGTTCTCGGCTCTGCAGGATGCGTATGCGTACAACTCGTACTATGCGGTGACCGAGGCGTGGCTCAAGAGTGGCCTGGGTATTGATATTTCGGGCCGTGCCGATTGCGTTAAGGGCATGGTGTGGAGCATCACCAACATGTGCGGCACCGGTGGTTGCAGGGACTTCTTCCGCTGGGCGAATCTCTCCAACGATATGTCCGACCGCGAGTTTGTGACGGCGCTTTCCAACAGTGTGGTCAATAACGTGGCGACCAAGTATTCGAGCCAGCCCCAGTATCATGAGGGCTGGAAGAACCGCTACCGCAACGAGCTGAAGGACTGCTTGGTTTATATCGCCGAGGACGAGGCCGCTGCCGCTGCGACGCCCGTGCAGTCCGAGCCCACGCCGGCGCCCTCGCCGACGCCTGATTCGAATGACGACTCGAGCGACGATGCCAACGATGACAGGATGGATGCGCCCTCGACCGGTGCTGACGGTGATGGCTCTGCTGGTGGCACTACCAACAACGGCTCTACCTCGAACGGCTCCGATTCAAACGGCTCTGCTGCGGGCGATTCGCCTTCAAGCTCTGCCGGCAATACGGACAGCGACGCTTCTGGTTCGACCGGCGCTGACACCTCTAACTCATCTACCGGCTCGAGCGATTCGCCCGTTGACACCGGCTCTAACAACGGCTCCGGCTCTGACACGACCCCTGATTCCGATGCTTCCAAGGACGACTCGAATAAGGCGCCGGACGCTCCCGTTGCTTCGCCGGACAAGAAGCCCTCTTTCTCCGTGCAGCTTGGTTCTACGCTGGGCTCTTCGCTGATGGCTGGCGTCAATAATGGCTCGACCCAGAACAAGGACAATTCTGATCAGGTTTCCACGGAAAAGACCGAGGCCGCAAAGGGCGACTCCAAGGACAAGGCTTCCGAGAAGACCGAATCTGATAAGGGTTCTAGCTCTGAGGAGAAGGACGACAAATCCGTTCAGAAGAAGGACGAGAGCAAGACCGAGGGCGAAAAGAAACAGCCCGAAGACGACGACAAGAGCGGTGCTGACAACCAGGTCCAAGAGCAAAATGACTCCAAGACGGTGACCACTACAACCACGACGACTACAACGACCAAGTCATCTGGCGGTAACATGCCCAAGACGGGCGACCTTATCGTTATGGCGAGCCTTGCCAGTGCAAGCTTGGCCACACTGGGCGCTACGTCTATCGTAAGTGGTAAGCATAAGCTCGATCAGCAGAAGAAAGCTTCTGGGGAGGACGGCTCGGAGGAGTAGCCTCTTGGTTGCTAGATAACTAAAGAGTTGGGACGGGGTCCGGTGCGAATGCGTCGGGCCCCGTTTTGTTGTGCAACGATTAGTTGTGCCCCCTCACACCTCTTGTTGCTACCGTTGCCCGATATGTTTGCGCGGCGTCATCGGTACATGCGATGCGGTCATTACAATTGGCATCGTGCTGCGATTTAGGGGGAACGTTTTGGTGTCTGAACAGGCAAATGTTGATTGTGCTGCTGGCTTTGGCGTGCGCTTGATCGGCTGTGCCGACGATGCGGTTTTGCCCATTGGCATGCACGACTATGCGGAGGCCCTTGGTTGCTGCATGCTGGTTGACAAGACCATGTTTATTGCTGATGTGTTGGACTGCGACGCGTCCGTTGTGGTGTGCTGTCGACCCGAGGGTTTTGGCAAGAGCATGAACTTGTCGATGCTCAGGGCTTTTCTGGAGCGTCCGGCGGTCGGTCGCGCCGGTCGGATCTCGTTTGCCGATGCTCAGATTTGGGATGCGAACGGCGGGCGCTATCGGGATGAGTATGCTTGCTATCCGGTGATATCGCTGGACTTTTCTGGCGCTGCGAGGTGTGGCCCCGCTGTTGCCGGCGTCGTGCGCGATGCCCTTTCGGGCGAGTGCGCTCGCTTGTTGGCGCTCTTGGAGGCTCCGGATTTAGCTCGAGATAAGGTGCGTCACATCGAACGTGTCGCGCGTGGCGTGGCGAGCGCGGACGAGGTTGACTCGGTGCTCGGTGTGCTCATAGAGCTGCTGGAGATTGCCTGCGATGAGCAGGTTGTATTGCTCGTTGATGGGTACGATGCGGCGTGGTCTCGCCGTGCGAGCGCGAGGGACGCTTCCGACGCCGATCCGGCAGAACTACTTGACCGTGTGTTGTTCGACGCCATTGCCACTGCGCGTGATTCGTTGCGGCTGACGTGTCTGATGGGGGAGCGTCCCAGTCCTGCCGAAGTGGCGCTTTCTTCGCGCGGCTGCTCGTATTGTCTGACGACGCCGCTGTCGGCGTGGTGTGACCGATGTTTCGGTTTTTTGGATGCCGAGGTCGAGGCTCTATTGAATCATGCTGGGCGCGAGGAATACCTGGATGATGCGCGTGAATGGCTCGAGGGGTATCGGTTTGGCAGGGCCTATTGCTCGAGTCCAGAGCGTGTGATCGGTTTTCTGGGCCGAGGCTGCACGGCTCCTGTGCGTGCCGATCTGTATGGATATGCCGATTGCCTGAGTAGGGTAGTTGCCGGGTGGAATCTCGACCGCCTTTCGGTCTTGTTTGATTTGCTCGAGGCCCATGGGTGCGCTGAGGTCCCGCTTTGTTTGGGCACTGCAGAGCCAGATGTCTCGCCTGACGATGGCATGTGGACAGCGCTGTATCTGTCCGGTTTTCTCACGACGGATATGACTGAGGAGCCAGAGCATGGCGATCGCCTCCGTGCTTTGCGATTGCCCAATAACGAGCTTCGTCAGGCCTTGCGTCTAGTGATTATTGAGTGGTTTGAGTGTGCCGCAGAAGACATTCGAGACGTCGATGCGTTTCGCGACGGGCTGTGCCATGGGAACGAGGATACCGTGAGGCGGGCGCTAAGCCGCATCTTGGGAGATGCGGGAATCGGTGCGACCGACCCAGATACGCCGCTGCCATATCATCTGCTCTTGCAGGGGCTCTGCTTTGGCTTGCCGGGCTATGCCAATCCTGCCTCGAGGCGAAAGTGTGGCGCGGATCGCTGGGACATCCAGGTTTTTCCCACGGGCGCCGTGTTCGACATAGCCGATACGATCGGTATGCTCGATGAACGTCCGCTGATAACGATCAACATGATGTATGACCCCGGTGTGGATGCGCTGGGCCTGGAATTGCTGGCCGTGCAGGCGCTGCTCGACATAGAGCGCGACGGCATCGACGAAATCCGTGTGCCACGCCCCGCCATTGGACGCATGCGCTGGGGGTTTGGGTTTGATGGGCAGCATGTGGCTACGGTGTGCCAGCGGCTTTAAGCGCCGAGGTGTTTCCAGCTTCCGTTACTCGGTGTCCTTCATGGGCGGCATGGGCTTCCAGTTGGGATCCTTGATGATCTTGCGGGCGTCTTTCATGCCTCGGCGCAGCGCCGGAATACCGGTCTTAAAGCACTTATCGACCGCAGCCAGGCGAATGAATTCCTTGCAGAAGGTCGCGGCGTTGCCCAGACGGAACAGCATAGGGTGGTAGTCGCCGTAGATCTGCATGTAGCGTGCCAGATAACCGCGGTTGCGCATGATGTAGTAGCGGTTGGTGTCGCTCGTGGAGTTGAGCTGTCGTTTGCCGGCGATATCCCAGTTGGAGACGGCGCGGGCGCGCTTGAGCACCACGTCGGCGACCACGGCGGCGGGGAAGTGCTGGCTGGCCACGTAGCCATAGCAGGCATCGTCGCCGTAGATGAAGAATCGCGCATCGGGCAGGCCGATCTTGTCGACCACGCGGCGCGAGAACATGCCGCCTTCAAAGCACAACTGGTTCATGGCGCGGTAGCCCTTGGGGCCCAGGTCCCACTTAGCGATGGGGTTGGGGATACCAAGCGAAAGGATGAGCTGGTACTGCCAAAAGAAGGCGCCGCCGTCAAAGTCCAGGCGCGAACCCTGGATGACATCGTAGCGGTCGGTCCACTTGGCAAGACGCTCGATGCCTTCGGGGATGACGAGCACGTCGTCGTCCATCACCCAGAACCACTGGGCGCCCAGGTCGTAGGCGCATTTGGTGCCGGCGGAGAAGCCACCTGCACCGCCGCCGTTTTCGAGCTGTGGTGCGTAGATGACGCGGTCGGTGCCGCCCTTCGCGTCGGGCTGTTCGATGTCGGTGCCCCACAGGTTGGCCAGGCGCTCGTTGAATGCGGTGCACATGGCCTCGGTCTCACGCGAATTCTCGTTATCGACGATCACGATGCGCCAGGGCGCTGACGTAAGCTCGGTCATGGAGTCGAACAGGTTGGCCAGGAGTTCCTGGCGCTTGTACGTAACGACAACGATGGCGAGCTTATCGATGGGAGCGGGAAGGGTTGAAGGCATGGGGCAATATATCCTTTCACGCGCGGCGGGTGAGTGCAGCGCGGAAGCTATCGAATACGTCCTTGGGACTGTCCTATTGTAAAGGCTCGGCGCACCTTGGCGGCAAGCTTTGAATAAAACGCAGGAACCTGCCACGGCTGTAGCGGCTTTAGCGTCTGACGGCAGCGTGTCTATTGCCTCTTGAGCTTGCGTTCAATAAGACTTCTAGTTGCATCGATGATGAGAAGTGCCAGAGCAAAGACGATGCTAATGACGATACCCGTGACGATACATATAGCTGCCGGGCTGTTTTGGCTGATCAGTATGTTTGCGAGCAACGTATTGAAGACGGGACGCCACAGGCTACTGGTGAGCGACTGCATCACATAGAAACCAAGCGTGGCGGTCGATAAGGTGACGATGACACCTGCGGTCCGTGGATTGCCTGAGGCCCTGCGCCGGGTCGCCGCAAAGAGCAGAGAGGCGGCAGCGAGGGCAAACGAGATCAACGAGGTTGATTTGTAGGAGAGGACTGCCATCGCCGTGAGGTTGCCGGTGAAGGAGAGTGCTCCTTCCAGGATGGTGGCGAGCGCCAAAACCGTTACGAGCGAGCGCATGCCCAAGGCGCCCGCCCTGTCCGAATCCATGGCGTCGGTTACGTCGCGGAGCAGTCCGCCGATCAAAAACGCGACTACGTACGTGGTAGCGCTCATGAGCTTTTGGAGCCAAGAAAACTCGCCGGCGCTTGTCGCACTCATGGCGGCCAAATACCCGTTAACAACGAATACGAGGATTCCAACGGCGATGACCGTCGTCGTGTAGGTTTTCTGGGAGAGTCGGCTCTTGGCCAGTCCAAACCATGGCGCCATGAAAACTGTGGCGGCATAGACCCAGATAAACTCAAGCCCAAGCGTGTACCAATAGTGCGTATTGAGGGTAACATCGGGAATGGGTGAGACGACCGTGGACCACGCGAGCGCCACGAGGCAATAAAACGCAGTGGGCATAATGACCTTGCCAAGGCGCTGCGCCGTCCGTTGCATTTGCGACTTCCACGTTGCTCCACCGTCCCAAGCACGCGCGGCCGAAGCGATGAGAAAATAGCCCGAGATCATAAAGAAGACCTCGTTGGCCCAGCAGCCAAGCAAGTTAATAAAACCGAGTACGCCGGAATAGGGGAACATCGCAAGTGGGGCATATTCCACGGCGCCGACGCAGACGGCTTGGAAGGTCCACTGAAAGGTGTGGAACACCGCGATGCCAGCGACCGCGACCAAGCGCAGCGCTTCGATGGGTATGTTGCGTGCGGCTTTGGGCTGCATGACGTCCTTTCGTATCGGTTTGCCTCTGCGGGCTCCATAGATTATATAAACGCCCGCTGGCGCGCTGACCCTTTGATACCATGAAACGACAGGTATTTCCTAAGGAGCACATTTGTCTACTAACGCCTCTGGCAGCCCTGTTCTGTCGCTGCTTATTCCCATTTACAATGTTCAGCGCTACCTGCGCGAGTGCCTCGATTCCGCCCTGGTGCAGACGCTCAAGGATATTGAGATCATCTGCATTAACGACGGGTCGACCGACAACTCGCCGGCGATTATCCGCGAGTATATGGAGCGCGATGGGCGCGTCAAGATGATCGACAAGGCCAACAGCGGCTACGGCGACTCGATGAACCACGGCCTGGAGATGGCGCGTGGCAAGTACGTTGGCATCTTGGAGTCCGATGACTTTATGGCGCCCGACGCACTCGAAAAGCTTGTCTCGGCCGCCGATAGCAATAATGCCGACTTCGCGAAGGCGAACTTTGATTTCTACTGGTCTAAGCCCGAGGAGCGCCGCTCGCTGCACGAGATGTTTAAGGCCAAGGACTGTGGCAAGCCGGTGCACCCGAGCGATACGACGCAGTTCTTTAAGCAAAAGCCGTCGATTTGGTCGGCCGTGTACCGTCGCGATTTTCTTGAGCGCAACGGCATTAAGTTCCTGCCGACTCCGGGGGCATCCTTTCAGGACACGTCATTTGCCTTTAAGGTGATCGCGTGCGCCGATAAGGCTGTTTACCTTCATGATGTCGTGTTGTCTTATCGCCAGGACAACGAGAATTCCTCGGTCAATTCTTCGGCTAAGGTCTTTTGCGTCAATACCGAGTATGCCGAGATTGAGCGTTGGATTCGAGAGGATTATGCCCGCGACCACGCAAGTGATGACGTCGCGCGCATGCTCAAGTTCAATCAGCTCATTAAGTACGATTCGTACATGTGGAACTACGTGCGCCTGGCGCCTAAGTTCTATAAGGAGTTCCTGGTTCAGATGGCCAAGGAGTTCCAAGCGGCCTTGGACGCCGGGGACTTTTCGCTTGACGACCTCAAGCCGTGGAAGCGCGCAAATCTCGCTGCCATCCTCAAAGATCCTGAGGGCTGGGTTGACGAGCATCCGAGTTTCGCGACGGATGGTGCCTTGGGGCGCGCTAAGTATTACGCCTCGGTTGGAGGCCCTGGCGTGGTCGCCGCCTTCCTCATCGAATCGCTGAGGGGGTAGGTCGACATGGGAGAGGCCTCGTGTCCTAAAGCTACCATTGTCGTCCCCGTTTACAACTCTGCGCGCTCCATTCAGCGATGCCTCGATTCGCTGTTGGCCCAGTCCGAGCGCTCGATTCAGGTTGTCTGCGTCAACGACGGTTCGACTGATGATTCGTTGAACGTGTTGCGCCAGATCGCGCAGGCCGACGATCGCGTACTGGTGATTGACCAGGAAAACGCAGGCGTCTCGTG
>ENA-OUOY01002092-OUOY01002092.1-human-gut-metagenome-genome-assembly--contig:-NODE-2092-length-10544-cov-3.790161_pt1 | contig 10544 bp, 7 predicted proteins | sample MGYA00237937_ERZ548767 | MGnify/ENA primary metagenome ERZ548767 (study PRJEB26490, sample SAMN05356887) | human gut metagenome | biome: terrestrial biome; feature: human-associated habitat; material... | reverse complement strand
GGTCTGCTGCGGGCAGTTCTGCTGTCGAGCCGGTCGAGGTGCACGTCGCCTCGCTCAAGGGGCCGACCTCGATTGGCCTGGTGCAGTTTATGGACCAGGCTGCCGATGGCGAGACGGACAATGAGTTCGACTTTGCGATCAACACTGCCGCCGACGAGATCGTGCCCAAGGTCATTCAGGGAGATGTCGACATTGCCCTGGTGCCCGCCAACGTGGCGAGCGTGCTCTACAACAAGACCGAGGGCGCGGTGCAGGTCATCGACATCAACACGCTGGGCGTGCTGAACGTGGTGACGGGCGACGCGAGTGTGGCCTCGTTTGGCGATTTGGCGGGCCATACCGTCTATATGACGGGCAAGGGCACCACGCCGGAGTACGTCATGAACTACCTGCTGGAGCGCGCGGGCCTGACCGACCAGGTGGCGCTCGAGTTTAAGAGCGAGCCCACCGAGGTGCTGTCGGCTCTGCTTGCCGACCCGTCCGCCGTGGGCGTGCTGCCGGAGCCGTTCAAGACCGCTGCCATCGCCAAGAGCGAGGGCAAGCTGTCGGCACCGGTAAGTCTGACCGATGTGTGGGATGAGCTGGCAGGAGACACGGGCTCGCGCCTGCTGACGGGTGTGACCGTGGTGCGCCGTGCCTTTGCCGAGGAGCATCCCGAGGCCGTGGCGGAATTCTTGCGCTGCCATGAGGCGAGCGTGAAGGCCGTCAATGCGGCGCCGGCGGACTGGGCTCAGGCCGTGGTCGATGCAGGCATCGTGGATAACGCCACGATTGCCGAAAAGGCGATTCCCGGGTGCATGCTCGTGTGCCAGACGGGGAAGGATATGAAGGCCGCGCTCGGTGGGTACCTGCAGGTGCTGGCCGATGCGGACCCGAGCGCCGTGGGCGGCAAGCTCCCGGCTAACGATTTCTACTACATGGAGTAGCCCGTGCGTGCGTTTGCTCGACAAATGACAGAGCGTATGAAGGCGGTGGCGGCAGCAGGTGCCGTTGCCGCCTTTTGGCTTGCCGTGTGGGTCTTCGCGGCGGCGCTGGTGGCACAGCCGCTGATTTTGCCGGGTCCGGGTGCTGTTGTGGTGGCGTTGCTGCGGCTGGTGTGCGATGCCAACACGTGGGCGATTCTGGTGGGCTCAGGCGCACGAATCTTGGGCGGACTGGCGCTTGCCGCGATCTGCGGCGGCGTGCTGGCGGGAGTCTCGGTGCGGTCGCGGACGTTTGCCCGTCTGGTGGCGCCGGCGCTTTCGTTTGTAAAGGCGACGCCGGTTGCCTGCGTGGTGGTTCTGCTGCTCATTTGGCTGGGGTCGGCGCGCGTGAGCATTGCAGCGGTCTTTTTGATGGCACTGCCGGGCGTGTATTTTTCGCTGGTCGAGGGTTTGGCACAAGTGGATAAGCCGCTGGAGCAGATGTTTCGTCTGCATGGCGTGCGGGGCTGGCGACTGTTTTGCGCCCACACCTGGCGCGAAGTCCTGCCGTTTGTGCTTTCGTGCGCCCGCGCCGTGATCGGCATGAGCTGGAAGGCCGGCGTGGCAGCCGAGCTGATCGGCATGGCGGTGGGCACCGTGGGTGAGCGCATCTATCAGGCAAAGCTTTTGATTGAGACGGCTGATCTGCTGGCGTGGACCGTGCTGGTCGTTGTCGCCTCGTGGGCGTGTGAGCGCGTGCTGGTGTGGCTGCTGCGGGTTTCGGGGCCCGTGGCGTGGCGCGCGGCCGTGCGGGCGCATGGGCATGGATTGCGCGGGCGTGCGGGGGCTGCGAGCGATGGCGCTGCGGCGGAGCTTGCGCTTGCCGTGGGCGATCGTGCGCCCTGGGCGCCGGCGCTGGATGGTCTGGTGCTCAACGTGCCCGCGGGTGGGCGTATCTGTGTGATGGGCGCTTCGGGCATGGGCAAGTCGACGCTGCTTTCGTTGGCAGCGGGGGAGTGCGCGCCGTGCTCGATGGTGTTTCAGGATGCACGCTTGGTCGAGTCCGCCGCGGCGCTGGATAACGTGCTAGTGTGCGCCGATGCACGCGTGGACGCCTCGAGTGCTGCGGCCCTGTTGCGCCTGCTGGTGCCGGGGGTCGATGTACATGCTCGCGTGGCCGAGCTTTCGGGCGGGCAGCGCCGTCGCGTCGAGATCGCTCGAGCCCTGCTGTGCCCCGGTGGCGCGGTGATTCTGGACGAGCCCTTTACCGGCCTGGATGCCGCTGCGCGCGATATGACGGCCGAGGTCGTGCTCGACCTCCTCAATGGTCGCATGCTGTTGCTTGCCACGCACGATGCCGTCGATGCTCAGGCCCTCAATATCTCGGATATCATCACGCTCTAAATACTTACTCAGCAACAAAATGATTCGTTTTTTCTCCGTCCCCATGGGGCCGGGTATGGTATTCTATCTGCGGGGTAATACTTAGGAATACCAAGTAATACCAACGCCGTAGAAACACACTCCAGATGCGGGCCAATCGGGTTGCCTTCACAGCCCGTCGCCCAGCCGCGTGGCCCGCATCTATCCGCACCACCGTCGTTTCAAAAAGGAAGCGCCATGGCAGAACACATGACCCCGGTTGTCGCGAAGGTCTTGCCCGAGGAAAAGGCGGCCTTCGCGGCGGCAACCCAGCTCGTAGGTACCACGCCGTCCAACGCCATCCGCATGTTTATCGCCGCGTTCAATCGCTGCGGCACCTTTCCGTTCGACATTTCGCCCAACGGGGCCTTTGGCACTGCGCCCGATTCTCATCAACAATGACTGTCCCAAACTGCCGGCACTTGGGGGCGTTCCTTTTCTGCCGGCAGTTAAGGAACGTCCCTAAGTGCCGGGTTTTGAGGAGGTTGGCATGCTCAATGCGATGATTTGGGCGCTTGCCTGTTTTGGCGTTGTCGCGGCAGATATTGCCCTGAGCGTGGTTTTGTTTTCCGCTCTGGGCGTCGCGTCGGTGTTCATGGGCTTTTCGATTGACGACCTCGATATTCAATTACTTCAGGCTGCCGCGCAGATGGCGTCGTTTTTGATGGCGCTGCTGTGGTGGCGTTATCTGTGGCCGCGTTCGTTTATGGCACGCCGGCAAAGCGCGCATCCGCTCGGCGGGGGAGCGCGTGGGGCGTGGAAACGCATCGCCTGCGTTATCGTGATTGGCCTGGCCCTGCAGGTGGTCGTTGGCTACGTGACCGACGCTGTGCTGTCGCTGTTGCCCGATGCCGCGGCCGACTACAGCGAGCTTGTTGAGGAAACAGGTATGGGCGACACCAGCTATCTCGCCGTCCTGACTACGGTGCTCGGCGCCCCATTTTGTGAGGAGCTGCTGGTGCGCGGCATTATTTTTGAGTTTTCGCTCCGAGCGTTTAATCCGCAGTGCCGCCCACTTTGGAAGCGCCGGCGTCGTGCGAGCGCGCAGGACGGCGCCATGGTGCCCTGGGCGGCCCCAAGCACGTGGGGTATCGCCGCGGCGATTGTGCTGCAGGCGGCTATCTTTGGCTTTATGCATATGAACTGGGTGCAGGGCTGCTACGCGGGTGCCGCCGGTCTGGTCTTTGGCTGGGTGCTCGTGACGACCGGAAAGCTCCGCTACACGATTCTGCTGCACTTTGCCTTTAACGCCGGGTCATACCTCATGGCCCTGCTGTGGTTTGTGAACACGCCGCTCGACGTGACAATTACGGTCGCTATCGCCGGCGTCATCCTCGTTGAGGCAATGCGCTCGCTGCGCCACGCGTGTGGGGTGGACGCAGCGAGCGCACCGCTGCCCTAGTTGCGACGCCCGCCTCCGTTGGCGCCCTGACGCCCCTGAGCTGCACGGTTGCGGCCTGCGGTGTTCTGCGCGCGCGACATGCCGCCGTGGCCCTTGCTGCCCTTGGGTCCCTTGCCGGCGGCGCCACCGTGCGGCTTGCCGCCCTTCTTGCCAGTACCGTGTCCGCCGCTGGCCGATGTCTCGCCCGGGCGTGGCGGCACGGGACGAATCAGGCAATGCTTGGTGTAGCCGATCAGATCGCGGCGGCCGGCCTTTTCCAGGGCCTCGCGTACCAGCTTGTAGTTCTCGGGTTTGCGATACTGAATCAGCGCGCGCTGCATGGCCTTTTCGTGCGGGTCGCGCGCCACATAGATCGGCTGCATGGTGCGCGGGTCCACGCCGGTGTAGTACATGCACGTCGACATGGTGGACGGCGTGGGGTAGAAGTCCTGCACCTGCTCGGGCATATAGCCCATGTCGCGTACGGCCTCGGCAAGGTCCACAGCTTCCTTCATCGTTGAACCAGGGTGGCTCGAGATCAGGTACGGCACCACGTACTGCTTGAGACCGTATTCGCGGTTCAGGCGTTCAAATTTACGGCAGAACGCATCGTAGACGGCGCGGCTCGGTTTGCCCATCACGGACAGCACCGCATCGCTCACGTGTTCGGGAGCTACGCGCAGCTGGCCCGAGACGTGATGCTCCAACAGCTCGCGCAAAAACTCGTCCGAGGCATCGGCCATGGTGTAGTCGAAGCGGATGCCGCTGCGCACGAAGACCTTTTTGACGCCCGGCAGCTGACGCAGGTCGCGCAGCAGCTGCGTGTAGCCGCTCTCGTCGACCACCATGTTCTTGCACACGCTCGGCCACAGGCAGCGCTTGTTCTTGCACACGCCGTGCTTGAGCTGCTTGTCGCAGGCCGGGCGGCTAAAGTTGGCCGTCGGTCCGCCCACGTCGTTGATATAGCCCTTAAACTCGGGATCGCGTGTGAGCAGCTCGGCCTCGCGCATGATCGAATCGTGGCTTCGCATCTGCAGTACGCGGCCCTGGTGGAAGGTGAGCGCGCAAAACGAGCACTCGCCAAAACAGCCGCGGTTGGAGCTAATGGAAAACTTGATTTCGGCAAAAGCCGGCACGCCGCCTGCTGCGTCGTAGTCGGGATGCCAATCGCGTGCATAGGGGAGTTCGGCCACCTCGTCCATCTCATCGGTGGTGAGCGTCGCCGACGGCGGGTTTTGCACCACATAGACGCTGTTGGGGTAGGGCTCTACCAGGCGATGCCCGGTGATGGGGTCCATGTTCTGTTGCTGCACGTTAAAGCTGCGCGCGTAGTTGAGCTTGTCGGCGGCAAGGTCGTCCCAGCTGGGCAGCAAATCGTAGTCGTAGACCTCGTCGAGTGAACCCGTGCGGTAAACGGTGCCGTTGATATAGGTAATCTGATCGACGGGCAGTCCGGCGTCGAGCGCGTCGGCGATCTCGACGATCGCGTGCTCGCCCATGCCGTAGATGAGGATGTCGGCGCCCGAGTCGAGCAGTACCGAGCGCTTGAGCTTGTCCTGCCAGTAGTCGTAGTGGGCCAGGCGGCGCAGGCTCGCCTCGATGCCGCCGATAATGATGGGGGCGTCCTTGAACGTCTGACGGATGAGGTTGCCGTAGACCGTGACGGCACGGTTGGGGCGGTGACCTTCCTCGCCGCCGGGGGTATAGGCGTCGGTGTGGCGGCGGTGCTTGGTCACCGAATAGTGGTTGACCATGGAGTCCATGTTGCCGGCGCTGACGAGAAAGCCCAGGCGCGGCTCGCCGAGCACCGTGATGCTGGCGGGGTCGGTCCAGTCGGGCTGGCAGATGATGCCCACCTTGTAGCCGTGCGCGTCGAGGACGCGGCTGATGATGGCCATACCAAAACTGGGGTGGTCCACGTAGGCGTCGCCGCAGATGTAGACAAAGTCGCACTGGTCCCAGTCGCGCGCATCCATATCGGAGCGGCTGACGGGGAGGAACTTATCGCGGCCTGGGCGCCAGGGACGGACAGGTGCTGCCGGGGTATGAGTGGCGTGGCCGCCCTGGGCCTTGCCGCCACGTTTTTGCTGCTGGCCCTGTTTGCCCTGCTGACTGCGCTGGTTGTTCTGAGCGTGCTGAGGCTTTTTTGCCACGATCCCTCCCGGTGTTTGTATGCTGCACGTAATTGTAACCAGTCTTTTTGGGACGGGGCTAAAAAGACTGGTGGAGTACATGGGCTGGCGGATCGGCGTGTCGATGCGGGTGTCGGCGCCGCGCCCGCTGTTTGTTTCCAGACTGTGTATCCGCGCGTTGGGGAACTCGTCTCGCGCGCACGCCATGTTGTCAATGGGTTACAGTATGAACGGCGGCTATGTTTCCGCCAACGCACGAGAGAGTCGTCAACAAGGAGGATGCACGACGATGCAGCGTGCCAAACAGATATCGGAATCTATTGAGCTGGGCATCATCTTGGCGCTCGCCGGTGGCTTTATGGATGTGTATTCGTACATTGGGCGCGACCATGTTTTCGCAAACGCGCAGACGGGCAACATCCTGCTCGTGGGCGTGAGCATCTCGGAGGGCAACTGGGCGCTGGCGGGGCGCTACTTCTTCCCTGTGGTGTCGTTTGCCGTGGGCATTATGCTTGCCGACCTGGTTCACGAGCGGTTTGGCAGTGTGATTCACTGGCGCCAGGTGACGGTGTTCTTTGAAGCCGTCATCTTGCTGGGCGTGAGCTTTATCCCGGGCGGCGATTTCAACCTGCTTGCCAACTGCCTTACCTCATTTGCCTGCGGTATGCAGGTCGAGAGCTTCCGCAAGATCCACGGTCACGGCATCGCCACGACCATGTGCATCGGTAACCTGCGCAATGCGCTGCAAAACGTGGACGACTACATCATCACCCACAAGCGCGGCTTTTTGGAAAACGGCGTGCTGTACTTTGGCGTGATCTTTACCTTTGTGTTTGGCGCCGTGCTGGGCAACTGGTGTATTGAGCGCATGGGGCTGCACGCTATCGTCGTGGCGAGCGCGCTGCTGTTTGTCGCGTTTGCCATCATGTTTATCGACCGCGAGCGCGATTTGCGCTTTCGCTGGAAGCGCGCCTGCGAAGATTGGAAAGACGCCTGCCAAAAATAGTGGCAGGATGCGGCAAGGGGGCAGTCCCTTTGTCAGATAGATCGATAATGGGGAGGGGGCGGCCATCTCGGCCGCCCCTTTTTGTTTAGTGGTCAGGCGGTGACGATACCAGTTATTGAAACGCTTTAACACTTTTGATGTTCTCACGCGTTTTTTGTTTCAAAAGCGTTAGGATGGGACATATAGCGCGGGGCGTAACGGGTGCCCCGCACACGATAGGAGGCTATCAATGGCTAATCGTTTCGTTCTCAATACCATCTCTTATCATGGTTCCGGCGCCATCAAGGAGATCCCCGGCGAGCTCCAGCGTCGCGGCTACAAGAAGATCTTCGTCTGCTCCGACCCCGATCTGGTCAAGTTTGGCGTTACCGCTAAGGTGACCGACGAGCTCGACGCCGCCGGCATCGCTTGGAGCCTCTACTCCGAGATCAAGCCCAACCCCACCATCCAGAACGTCAAGGACGGCGTCGAGGCTTTCAAGGCCGCCGAGGCTGACGCTATCGTGACCATCGGTGGCGGCTCCTCCATGGACACCGCCAAGGCTATCGGCATCATCATCAACAACCCCGAGTTCGCCGATGTCCGCAGCCTCGAGGGCGTTGCTCCCACTAAGAACCACGCCGTGTTCACCATCGCCGTGCCGACGACCGCCGGTACCGCCGCTGAGGTGACCATCAACTACGTCATCACCGACCCCGAGAAGGTCCGCAAGTTCGTGTGCGTTGACACCAACGACGCCCCCGAGGTCGCTGTCGTCGACCCCGATATGATGGCCTCCATGCCCGCTGGTCTGACCGCTTCCACCGGCATGGACGCTCTGACCCACGCCATCGAGGGCTACACCACCAAGGGCGCTTGGGAGCTCTCCGACATGTTCCACTTTGAGGCTATTAAGCTGATCAGCGAGAACCTGCGCGACTCCGTTGCCGAGGCCAAGTCCGGTCAGCCCGGCTCCGGCCGCGAGGGCATGGCTCTTGGCCAGTATGTCGCCGGCATGGGCTTCTCCAATGTTGGCCTGGGCATCGACCACGCCATGGCTCACACCCTGTCCGCTCACTACGACACCCCGCACGGCGTCGCTTGCGCCATGCTGCTGCCGATTGCCATGGAGTTCAACAAGCCGGTTTGTGCCGAGCGCCTGGCCAAGGTCGCCGTTGCCATGGGCGTTGACACCACGGGTATGAGCACCGACGAGGCTGCCGACGCCGCTATCGCCGCCGTCAAGCAGCTCTCTGCCGATGTGAACATCCCGCACGTCTGCGAGGCCATGAAGGCCGACGAGATCGAGGTCTTGGCCAAGGACGCCATGGCCGACGCCTGCTTCCCGGGCAACCCGCGCGAGGCGACGCTCGACGACGTTATCGAGCTCTTCAAGAAGATCTGCCCGGCTGCCTAACTTGGTTCGGCGGGCCCCTGCCCGTTAGCCCCACAATCGTCCTCGGACATGTCGGAAGCCCCCGCTGCGCACTTCGTGCGGCGGGGGCTTTTGTTCCGCGCCGATGCCCCGATATGGGCAAAACCAAGGCATGCTGCCCGCTGCGGATAGGTGGTGCACTTCCCGGCGTGCATTTTTGGGAGTATTCAGCAAGCTCTGAAAAATGCATAACGTTGTGAATGGGCGGTAGTGGCTCGCGGCGCCCATCGACAGTCCTTGTGGGCGGGCTATCGATGGGCGGAGATGGCTGTCGCCGCGTTTTTGGTTTGCGCCGGCCTGCAACACTGCTGTAACCACGTCGTTATGTCGTTTGTGATGGGGCCGTTGGGGCCCACGGTGCTGAATACTCCGTTTTTTGCACGGTCTAAGGTGGGGTACCCTGAGACGAAGCAAAAAGATGCCTCATTTCTATGCAGATACCGATAGGATTTATGCAAGATTGGGATTGTAAACCGTGCGCGTGCAGAAAACCGGTGCGGGGACGTCTGGAGGCGGTTCGGCTCCTGGGGCATTGCACGTGCAGAACGGTTAAAATCGGGACTCGGTCTTAGTTTTACTTGGAAGGATGCATATGGCTTCTAATGTTGATGCTTCTCTAGAGGAGACGCTCTCCTATATTACTGACCAGTTGAAGACGCTGACTTCTATTGCTTCACCTACGGGCTATACCCGTGCGGCTACTGACTATCTAATGGAAACGTTGCGCGATATGGGCTTTGGCCCCGAGCGCTCCAATAAGGGCAACGTGTTGGTTGAGCTTGGCGGCGAGGGCGAGCCGCTCGTATTGGCGAGCCATGTCGATACCCTGGGCGCCATGGTGCGCTCCATCAAGGACAATGGTCGCCTGCGCCCCACGACCCTCGGCGGGCATCAGTGGTCTACGGCCGATGGCGAGAACTGCACCGTCTACACGCGTGACGGCAATGTGTACACAGGCGTGGTCCTCAACACCGAGCCTTCGGCGCATGTGGCCGATGAGCCGGTCAAGACCATCGAGAAGAACATGGAGATCCTGCTCGATGAGAATGTCGACAGCAAGGATGATGTGCTTGAGCTGGGCATTCAGACTGGCGACATCATCGCTATGGATCCGCGTACCACGGTGACGGAGAGCGGCTACATCAAGAGCCGCTTCCTGGATGACAAGCTGTCGGCGTCGATTCTGCTGGGTCTGGCCCGCGCTGTTGCTGACGGCGAGGTGTCGCTTTCGCGCAAGGTTTCGTTGCTCTTTACGGTGTACGAGGAGGTCGGCCACGGCGGTGCCTTTGTGCCGGCCGACACGCGCGAGATGATCAGCGTGGACATGGGCTGCGTGGGCGACGACCTGGGCTGCACCGAGCGCATGGTTTCGATTTGCGCCAAGGATTCGGGCGGTCCGTACAACTACGACCTGGTAACCACGCTGTCCAACATCGCGCGCGAGCTGGAGCTCGATTACGCCATCGATGTGTACCCGCACTATGGCTCCGACGTCGAGGCCACGCTCTCGGCCGGCTACGACATTCGCCATGGTCTGATCGGCCCCGGCGTGTACGCGAGCCACAACTACGAGCGCAGCCACATCGACGGCGTGCGCAATACCTACGAGCTGGTTCGCGCCTACGTTCAGCGCTAGGGGAGTAGCTTGCGACTCGGCTGACCAATCGCTAAGGCCCGATTTCTCGGGCCTTTTTTCGCTTTGGGCTGTTTAGTATTATGATGTATGTAATCTATTAACTAAACGTTTAAATTACTTAACGAGGTGATGCGGTGTATGGATACGTCTGAGTACTTGTCTATGGGTGATGCTGCCCGCCTGCTGGGCGTTACGAAAGCCCGCATATCTCAACTTGCCTCATCGGGAACGCTCGCGTGCGATATTGTGGGCGGACGGAAGATGGTCGAGTACAATTCCGCGGTCGCTTATCAAAAGGTCCGCAAACGTGGACGTCGTCCTGCGGCCGATGTGGGGCGCAAGTTTACGCTGATGTCCGCCGACCATGAGGTCGCGCATGTCTCATTTGATCCGATGCGTGAGTTTCCCTTCGAAATCGCCGAGGTCCTCGATGCGCAGAGGATGCCGTTTGGCACGTGCTCGAGCTCTTCTCCTACGGTGAATAAACGGGAACTCAACGTGTGGTGGAGCCATCGGTCGGTGCCTGACGTCCGCCCCGGGCTCGTCTCGCGCTATCGTGAACTGGGAATTGTCAGTGGCATCGAGGTTCCGGTTCAGTGCCTGGGCCTCTCGCTTTCGGATTGTTATTGGCTGCGGCCGGCAGAATGCGAC
>ENA-OUOY01002089-OUOY01002089.1-human-gut-metagenome-genome-assembly--contig:-NODE-2089-length-10555-cov-9.991905_pt1 | contig 10555 bp, 7 predicted proteins | sample MGYA00237937_ERZ548767 | MGnify/ENA primary metagenome ERZ548767 (study PRJEB26490, sample SAMN05356887) | human gut metagenome | biome: terrestrial biome; feature: human-associated habitat; material... | reverse complement strand
CGAGTAGCGTATCATGACAAGACCTCACAGAAAACCCCTGGATTGACTCACAACTATCGTATGGGACTGAGTTATGCCATTGCTGATAACCACCAGCTATCCCTGGCATATACAGGAAAATGGGACAGCAGTCATCCTCATCATGAAACGATGGGAACAGGCACATCCCAGCAACAGGGCAATGAGCATACCTACCTGCACAATGTAGATGCCAGCTACAACCTGCCCTTTGGACTACAAATAGGCATATCCTATCTCAACTACCAAAATCCCAGCCAGCAATATCTGGAAGGAACGATGCTCAACGAAGAGCGTATTCTATACACAAACAGCAAGCAGGTAATAGACAAATGGCTTTTCACCGCCGATCAATCCCACTCATTGAAGAAGGGTTGGGAGCTGTCGTATGGTATGAAATTCCAAAACAGCAACAACAGAAGCTACCAAACCACGACCAACAAGGATGGAGCAGACATTCCAGATGCAACCAGCCAGGTGAATATCGAAGAAAGAATCTTGAGTTTCTATGGCGGCATAAGCAAACAAATAAACGAGCGAATCAGCTTGGAAGCCTCTGTCGAAGCGGAGCAGTACCATTCTCCACAATGGAACAAATGGCATATTTATCCCACACTTAATGCATCGTGGAAAGCCAATCCTGGCAACATACTCAACTTATCCTTCAGTTCCAGCTCACAGTTTCCTAGCTATTGGTCAACTATGAGCAGCATTTACTATGCCTCTACCTATATGGAGATATGGGGAAATCCTCATCTCAAGCCTTACTCTACATACGAGACCGACTTGATGTGGACGATCAAAAGTCGCCATACATTGATGGCATTTGCAGAGTTCCAACCCAACTATTCTGTGCAGTTGCCTTATCAGACTACCGACCACCTGGCAGTCATTATGAAGGAGACCAATTTCGACTATAATCATACTATAGGCATTAGAGCATCGATGACTTTCGGTATAGGCAATTGGATGAACGGAAGTGTTTCAGCAACAGGAATCTACAGACATGACAAGAGTAGCGATTTCTTTGACTTGCCCTTCAATCGCAAACATATCTCTGCCATTCTTGCCGGAAATCTATCCGCTCAGCTTAGCCGAAGCCATCACATCCATTTCATACTTAACCCATTCTATCAGTCGAAAGCCATTCAAGGACTCTATGACATCAAATCAGTCTTTCTCTTGATTGCTATGTTGAGATGGGCTTCCGATAATGATAAATGGAGCATTGTGGTTAAAGGCAGCAACATCTTCAACGAGGGATTCTCTACAAAATCAGTACAAGGCAATCAAGACTATCACATGAACATCAAGCAAGATTGGGCATCAGCCTCCATCTCCATCATCTATAAGATAGGCAAGTACAAGGAAAAGAGAACCAAGGACGTAGATACTTCCAGAATGGGAGTAAACTAGCAAAATTCTTAGAATATCGTCAGTAAACAAGCGTACTTTCTTAAAAAATCGTCTATAAACACGCTATTTTCAGATAAAAGTAGTATCTTTGCACCGTAATTGCATTTTAACTATAAGACGACAATGAAAATAACAATTATCGGAGCAGGTGCTATGGGCGGTGCCATGGCAGAAGGACTCTTGCAGAGCGAGAAGTTCACTCCATCAGATATTACGGTATCAGACCATAACCAACCAGTATTGGATCACTTCGCAAGCGAAGGAGCCAGCGTAACTCTCGACAACCAGTTGGCTTGCCACGGCGCAGACATCGTATGCGTGGTAGTAAAGCCATGGTGCGTAGAGAAGACATTAAAGGGTATCAAGGATGCACTCAACTACAAGAGTCAGAAACTCGTAGTGGTAGCAGCCGGTGTGCCATCAGCCAACATCAAGGAGTGGTTAGATAAGGATGGTATCACCCCAACCTTCTTCCTCGTGATGCCAAACATCGCCATCGCCTACAAGCAGTCGATGACCTTCATCACTCCTGTAGATGCATCTGCCACAGAAATCCAGCAGATTACAGAAATCTTCGATGAATTGGGCGAAAGCCTCATCATGGAAGAACGCCTCTTCCCTGCTGCCACCGCTATGTCGTGTGCCATCGCTTACGCCATGCGCTATGTAAGAGCCAATGTGGAAGGCGGCGTAGAGATGGGCTTCAAGGCTAAGGATGCCCAGAAGATTGTCTTGCAGACCATCAAGGGTGCCGTAGAGCTGCTTCAGGAAACAGGCGAACACCCAGAGGCTGCCATTGATAAGGTTACTACTCCTGGCGGCTGCACCATCAAGGGCCTCAACACCATGGAACAGGGCGGCTTTACCAGCGCAGTCATCAATGGTTTGCTGGCAGGAAAGAAATAAAATCTATCTGTAGATGATAGAAGACATATAGCAAACAACCCATAAAAAAAGCAAATGCAGCAGGAGTTTTATGCTCTTGCTGCATTTTTTATGTTTTATAAGATAGCTAACTACATTTATTGCACATAATCCTTGGATAAATGAAAAAATAAATGTATCTTTGCCAAAGAATAAAAGAACAGAAAGACTATGGCAGAGATGATCACAAGGAAATTGCCAGCAGGCATACAATTCTTTAGCATTATCCGCAAAGAAGGCTACTTATATGTTGATAAGACCGACTTGGTATGGCAACTTACTCACTCAGGTGATTTATACAATTATCTGAGCCGTCCTCGTCGTTTCGGTAAATCTCTGCTTATAGATACCTTGCAATGCTACTTCGAAGGCAAGAAAGAACTCTTTGAGGGGCTGAAGATTATGGAACTGGAAGAAGAATGGACTGAGTATCCCGTCATCAGACTTGACATGAGCGGTGCAGGTGCCACTGCTGCCGAAATCAAAGACTATCTCAATCTTGAGTTTTCGAAATACGAAGCTTTATACAGCATCAAGCCTAAAGAGACATCTCGCGAATCCGTACGTTTCCAAGTTATCCTTGACACAGCCTATCAAAAGACAGGTAAGCAAGTAGTGGTGCTGATTGACGAATACGATTCCCCTTTGCAGCATTCATGGAAGACACCAGAGCATGAAGGTTGCACTGAAGTTTATCGTTCTGTATTCTCCGTACTCAAACTCAAAGGAAATGTACTTCGCTTTGTCTTCATCACAGGCATCACGAAGTTTACCCAGATATCCCTATTCTCTGTACTCAACCATCTGACAAACATCAGCTTTCTCCCACAATTTTCCCCTCTTTGTGGCATCACCGAGGAAGAAATGACAGTCAACTTCGCCCCAGAGTTGGAAGCCTTGGCAGATAAGATGGAATGCAGCATTGAAGAAGCACACGACAAGTTGAAGACCTATTATGACGGTTATCATTTCAGCGATGAGAACATGACCGACATCTACAATCCGTTCAGCTTGCTCAACGCCCTCTCCCAATTGCGTCTGCGCAACTATTGGATTTCATCCGGCGCCACTTCCATGCTGAATAAATTCGTGAACAACATGGAGTTACGCCTTCATGACTTCGAAGATTGCTACATCGACAAAGACACACTGGAGACATCAGATGTCATAGAAGGCGGTTCCGAACTATTCCTCTATCAGACAGGTTATCTCACCATCAAGGGTTTTGATGAAGATGGATATTCTTTAGGCTTTCCGAATGAGGAAGTAAGAAAGGCTCTCTATAAAGCCGTATTGCCTGCACTGACCCAGAAGGACATCACGGATATTGTCTCCATACAAAGTAGGTTGATGCACAGTATGAATAATGGCAATTTGGAAGAAGCCAAGCAGTGTATGAAATCTCTTATCTCAAATGTCCCATACAGCAATAAGAAATTGGCAAGTATGGACATGGAGGAGCGTTATCGCCTTATCATCAGCACCATACTGAATGCCATAGGCTGCCAAGTAGAAGTAGAACACATGCTATCAACTGGCAGGATAGACATCGTAGCCTCCACCTCTCGTTTCATCTATGTGATGGAACTAAAGTTAGCAAACAACGGAGGGATAAATGCTGCCGAAAAACAAATGATTGACAACGGCTATCTCAAGCCATTCTTGGCAGATGACCGAAAAGTTATAGGGGTAGCTGTAGAATTAGATGACATGGGCAAAGGACTCATTGATTGGAAAGAAGTTAAATAACAATATGTTTAATCAAAAACAAATGAAATTATGAGACGATTATTATTAACATTTGCCGTACTAAGCACATTTGCTCTTACGGCTAACGCACAGGACATAAGAAAATTCACCTATGATGTAGGCGGCTATTGGGTAAAGCTGGACACCAAGAACATGCGCTTTCTCATGGATGGCTGTGGCGAAGAAGAGTGGGACAAAGTCCTTAACTACAAGAAAGTAGGCAACAAGGAGAGTTTCTCTACCAAGAGCGGATCTGGTGGAACTATACGCCATGAGTTTGTAAAGAAAAGTGAGAACAAATATGCCTATACAATCACATACCCTGGTTCTAAGCCGCAAACGGAGAACGTTACTGTCGGCTCAGATGCCCCTTCAGCTAAGGAGGCAGCCAAGAACCCTGTAAAAGCTGCCAGCGATGGCGTAAAGGGATTGTTCAATAAAGGCAAGGGGCTGTTCAAAAAGAAAGACAAGAAATAACCATATATAAAAAATGCTGCAAGAATCTGAGTTCTTGCAGCATTTTTCACATATAACACGAAAATTATCTTGGTCCCAAGAATCGATCACCATTCAAGTGAATCATGTGGTCGGGCATATCTGCCATCCACACTTCCGTATCCCAAGCAAGAGACTCCGAGAACTTTTTGAATGTTTTAAAATCTAGAAAAGCCGTAACAAAGATTTTACCGCTCTTCACATTCTTTGGCAACTCTTGAAGTTCAACTATTCTCTTGTTATCCATCGGACCTACGGAAGTAACAGACTCTATAAAATAAAGCCAATCTTTATCTTCCCGATAGACAAGTAATCTTGCAACATCTTCAGGCATTGTTCCTGAGTCCAACGATTCAAACTATATGCTAAAGAAAAACAAGTATGGTATATGGAAGAAGAAGTCTGCGCATTCTAATAGTTTTATGCTTTATATATAAATATCACTATAATCTATTAATTTATCAGCAGATTGTTTGGATATATCAACAAAAAGTCGTAATTTTGCCCCAAAATGCGAAGGTTCGCAATATACCTTCGCCAGGAACAACTAAAAAGAATAGCACTATGGATGAAGCAATCAAGCAAATCGGTGAAAGACTGAAAGGTCTCCGCGAGGTTCTCAGCATCCCGGCTGAGGAAGTGGCAGAACTTTGCGAAATCAGTCTTGACCACTATCTCAAGATTGAGTCGGGAGAAGCCGACCCATCCGTGTATCGACTTTCAAAGATTTCAAAGCGATACGGCATCGACCTCGACGTATTGCTCTTCGGCGAGGAACCTCGCATGAAGGGATACTACGTTACCCGCAAGGGACAGGGACCGGAGATAGACCGCAACAACCAGTATAAATACCAGAGCCTTGCCGTAGGATTCAAGGATAGAAAGGTGAATCCGTTTATGGTACAGGTGGATCCGTTGCCAGGCGACAAGAAGCCGAACAAGAACGGACACGACGGACAGGAATATGATTATGTGATAGAGGGACAGCTGGAAGTTACCATCGAAGAGAAGGTGATGGTGCTGAACCCTGGCGACAGCATCTACTTCGACAGTAGAAAGTCGCATTGTTTCCGCTCACTTAATGGTGAGCCTGCCAAGTTCCTTTGCATCATCATTTAAGTTTCCTTATATCATTATTTAGAAGAGTAACTATGATCGAGAGATTTCTAAAACAGACAAAATTCACTTCAGAGCAAGACTTCAAGGAGCATCTGGAGTTTATCATACCAGAAGATTTCAACTTTGCCTACGACGTGATGGACGAATGGGCAAAGATCAAACCAGACCACGTGGCGCTGCTTTGGGCAAGCGAACGAGGTGAAGAAATCCGTTTTACATACAAGGACCTGAAGGAGCAGAGCGACAAGGCTGCCGCTTACTTCCAGAGTCTCGGCATCGGTCACGATGATAAGGTGATGCTGATTCTGAAGCGTCACTATCAGTGGTGGCTTGCCATGCTCGGTCTCCACAAGTTGGGTGCCGTAGCCATCCCTGCTACCCACATGCTTACCAAGCACGACATCGTTTACCGCAACAATGCAGCAAGCGTGAAGGCTATCATCTGCTGCGGCGATGATTACGTGGTAGAGCAGGTTAATCAGGCTATGCCAGAAAGTCCGACTGTCAAGACTTTGATCAGTATCGGTCCGGATATCCCAGAAGGTTTCCACGACTGGATGAAGGAATGGAACGAATGTGCTCCTTTTGTTCGCCCAGAACATGTAAACTCTAATGAAGATACCCTGCTGATGTACTTCACATCGGGAACCACAGGTGAGCCAAAGATGGTGGCACACGATCACCTCTATGCCCTCGGTCATCTGACCACGGGTGTATATTGGCACAATCTCCACGAGAACTCCATCCATCTTACCGTAGCCGATACCGGTTGGGGCAAGGCTGTATGGGGCAAGCTCTACGGACAATGGTTTGCCGGAGCCACCGTCTTCGTCTTCGATCACGAGAAGTTTACGGCTGATAAGATCATGCGCCAGATTGAGAAGTATCACATCACCTCTTTCTGTGCCCCTCCTACCATCTACCGCTTCATGATTCAGGAGGATTTCTCTAAGTATGACCTCAGCAGTCTTGAATACTGCACCACAGCGGGTGAGGCAATGAACCCATCCGTGGCAGAGACCTTCCAGAAACTTACTGGTGTTCAGATTTACGAGGGCTTCGGACAGACTGAGACCACGATGACACTCGGAACCTTCCCTTGGATCAAGCCAAAGCCAGGAAGCATGGGCAAGCCAAATCCACAATATGACGTTCACATTCTCCGCCCAGACATGACGGAATGCGAGGATGGTGAAAAGGGTGAGATTTGCATCCGCATCGGCGACAACAAGCCTATCGGTCTCTTCAAATATTACTATCGTGACGAGAAGCAGACCAAATCGGTTTGGCACGACGGTTACTATCACACGGGCGATATGGCTTGGCGTGATGAAGAAGGCTACTTCTGGTTTGAGGGAAGAATAGACGATGTGATCAAGAGTTCGGGTTACCGCATCGGTCCTTTCGAGGTAGAAAATGCCCTGATGACTCATCCTGCCGTAGTAGAGTGCGCCATCACCGGTGTGCCAGACCCAATCCGCGGTATGGTTGTCAAGGCAACCGTCGTACTGAAGGATGAATACAAGAGTATGGCAGGTCCAGACCTCATCAAGAAGCTGCAGGATCATGTAAAGCATGAGACTGCCCCTTATAAATATCCTCGCATCATCGAATTCGTAGATGAATTGCCAAAGACCATCTCCGGCAAGATTCGAAGAGTAGAGATTCGAGAAAAAGACAATAAAAAGAAATAATGATTGAAGGGGCAAGGAATTTGAAACAACAGATTCCTTGCTCCAAATAAATATCGGCATAAAATGGGAAAAAGAATCGTAGTAAAGGTGGGCAGCAACGTGCTGACCCGAGAAGACGGAAAACTGGATGTAACGAGAATGTCGGCGATTGTTGACCAGATTGTCTGGCTCAGAAAGCACGACTATGAGGTGATTCTGGTTTCTTCTGGAGCCGTGGCTGCCGGAAGAGCCGAACTGCACGTTGACCACCATCTGGATAGCGTGGAGCAACGCCAGCTGTTCTCTGCCATCGGACAGGTGAAACTCGTAGGTCTCTATTACAACCTTTTCCGTGAATACAATATAAAGATTGGTCAGGTATTGACCATGAAGGAGAATTTCGGTGCCGAAGAGCAGTACAAGAACCAGGAGGCCTGCATGCAGGTGATGCTGGAAAACAACGTGCTCCCTATCGTCAACGAGAACGATACCGTGTGCATCACCGAGCTGATGTTTACGGATAACGATGAGTTGTCTGGCTTGATTGCCAAGATGATGAATGCCGACACCTTGATTCTATTAAGTAATGTGGATGGCATCTACAATGGCGACCCAAGCGAGCCTACCACCCGCATCATCCCATCGGTTTATTACGACCGTGACATCAGTGAGTACATCCTTGCCAGCAAGAGCCGTCACGGCAGAGGCGGTATGACTTCTAAAGTAAAGACCGCCCACGATGTAGCCAATGCCGGCATCAAGGTAATCATCGCCAACGGCAATACGCCAAACATCCTCATCAATCTGAAGGAGCATCCGATGGAGACCCTTCATACTGAGTTTGTGGCAAGACCGCTAAACAAGTAAAATCATTAGGGATAAGAAATACAGAAACCTAAAAAAGCAGCAAGCCTATTATAGACTTTGCTGCTTTTTGTTTTTATTATGAATAGTTGATACGTTATTCTAATACCAATACATGGCTCGTTCCATCGGTCTGGCTGAATACATTCAAACCGACTTTCATCAGATAGTCACCACTGTACTGCTTGCCATTGCACTCCAAATCAGACTCCTTTCCAGGCATCAGATTGGTCTCCTTTACGGTATAAACCTTATCGGCATCCAATCCCTGCATCTTCACATTCATCACAGGCTCCTTGTAGCGTGGATGCAAGTCGTAAGCAAAGAGAACGGCACGCTGCTTGTCCTTACTTACATAGTTAATGGCACAGTGGTTGCCTTCGTATGGAGAAACCAGGCGATACTGGTCGCCATCAAAAATCATCGGCTTCATGCTATCGTAGTTCTTAACAGCATTCTGCACAAACTTGTAGTCATCACCAGAAAGCGACTTGAGGTCGATATCAAAGCCCAACTTACATGAACTGCAAACATCGGTGCGGAACTTCACACTGGTATTCTTGTTCCAGTTGGTTACATGAGAACCCATAGTCTTGGCTGGGAAGAACTTAGACAAACTCCACTGGATGTAGAGGCGCTCGTATGGATCCGTATCGTCTGAACACCAGAACTCAGTGAAATACTTCAGCATCTCGTAATCCATTCTGCCGCCACCACCTGAGCAAAGCATCATCGGCAACTTAGGATACTTCTTATGAATACGGGTAAGCACCTTGTAGATACCACGGACATGATCGATATAGAAATTACCCTGATTCTCCTTATGATATGGAGAATAGATATTGGTAATCACACTGTTGCAGTCCCACTTGAAGTAAGCCACATCCGGATTCTCCGTCATGATACGATCCACGATGCCGAACACATAATCCTGTACCTTAGGATTACTGATATCAAGTACCAGCTGGTTGCGGTAATAATAGGTATCACGCTTTGGCTGCATGATGACCCAGTCAGGATGCTTCTCAAAGAGTTCACTCTTAGGATTCACCATCTCAGGCTCAATCCAAATACCAAACTTTACACCAGCCTTCTTGGCATCTCTTACCAATCCTGGTATTCCATCAGGCAGCTTGCTCTTGGTAGCCTCCCAGTCGCCGAGACCTGCATGGTCGTCCTTACGAGGATACTTGTTGGCAAACCAACCATCATCAAGCAAGAACATATCTACACCCAGGTCCTTGGCATCCTTCATCAACTCAGCAAGACTCTGCTGGTTGAAGTCGAAGCCGGTATTCTCCCAGTTGTTCAAGAGCGTAAGGCGATCTTCCATACCCATGTTTACCTGATACTGGCGAGCCCAATTGTGCAAATTACGGGAAGCCTCACCGATACCATTATCACTCATGGCAAAGATAAACTCAGGGGTAGTGAACGTCTCACCAGCCTTCAGCTTATAATTAGAGGCGTATGGATTGATAGCAGGAATAACACGAAGGGCTCCCACATTATCTACCTCGAAGGTAAAGCGGAAGTTGCCAGGCCATCCGATGGTTCCAAGCATCACCTTGCCCTCATTCTCCTTGGCTGGCTCATCGAATCCCAGTTCAAAGAACGGCTCCTCATGCATGGCTGCACGGGTACCCAACTTGGTATCAACAATTTTCTTACCAGCAGTCAACTGGCAAGTCTCAGGCTGTCCTTCCTTAGCCCAGTCGCTATGATAATTGGTAACGAAATACTTGTTTGCCTTGAAATAAAGCATTGTTGAGCTATATCTCCAAAGCGTAACCGGAGCTTTCTCCTTATGAGAAATTTCGCTCCATGCCTTGATGACGTTCTCCTTAGGATAAGCTGCATAGTGGAGCTTCACGGTCAGCGGATACACCTTGTCCTTAAGCGTGATGATGGTCTCAACACCTCCACTGATAGCCTTTTCTTCAGAAGACTGATAATACAAATAGGTAGTCATATTACCATCTGCATGGGTCACTGCCACTGCCGGCTCGAAGAAATCTTCAGCACCAGAGGTTGCATAAACCTCATGACCTCGCTGGCAGACGGCACCATCAGAGGCCGCATATACATCCCACTTCAGATGATTGTAATCTGAAGGATTCTTCAACTTGTCACCCAGATACACTTGGTAGAGGCGACCCTTAGGAGAAACCTGCATCACGAGGTCGGTCTTGTCGGTTGACACTCGGATGGTCTTTTGAGCAGATGCCATGATAGATGTCATGCACATCGCTGCGATAATCATAAATACCTTTTTCATCGTTCTTTGGTTTTTATGT
>ENA-OUOY01002085-OUOY01002085.1-human-gut-metagenome-genome-assembly--contig:-NODE-2085-length-10563-cov-3.191663_pt1 | contig 10563 bp, 9 predicted proteins | sample MGYA00237937_ERZ548767 | MGnify/ENA primary metagenome ERZ548767 (study PRJEB26490, sample SAMN05356887) | human gut metagenome | biome: terrestrial biome; feature: human-associated habitat; material... | reverse complement strand
CGCAGCAAGATTGAGACCGATGTGGCCGCCGTAACGGAGCTGGCCCACCGGGTAAGCGATGTGCCGGTGGCCGTGGGCTTTGGCATTCACACCCCGGAGCAGGCCGCCCAAATGGCCCAATTTGCCGACGGGGTGATCGTCGGCTCCGGCATTGTGGAGCTGGTGGCCAAGTACGGCAAGAACGCTCCGGCAAAAGTGGGCGCCTATGTGGCAGAGATGAAAGCCGCCCTTGCGAAATAACAAAACCCATACGTAACACAGCAAAGGACGACCGCCGGTGCGCGGCCGTCCTTTTTGCTTGCAATTCCCGGCAAAATCCGCTACAATGAGGGCAAAGAGGAAATGAGGTGTGCATCTATGCAAAAACCCGCAAAATTCATTCTGCCCTTGCTGCTGACGGCCGCCCTGCTTTTCGGGTTTACCGGCTGTGCCAACAAGAACGAAACACCCAAAAACCCCACCACAGAGGCTGCCACGGCAGCGTCCACCGCTGCGCCCACCACGCCGGTCACCCTGCAAGCACCGGTGATGCAGACCGAGGACTGGGACGCCTACACCCCCACCAAATACCAAGACAAAGAACACCTGTCGGTAACCCTGAATCTAACGGCGGACCTGACCGCCCAAGACACCATCCTGTACCAAGACGGCGGCAAATATGCGGAGCTGGTCGGCGTAATCGTGCCCGCCAAAGACCAGACCGCCTTTGACAACCTGGAGCTGAACAAAGACTACAACGGCGTGGAATATAAAGAAAAAGGCACCGGCACGCTGCCGAACGGCACCCGCTATACCTATATTATGAGCGACCTGCCCACGGAGACCGGCAGCTGGTATGCCTATTGCTACGCCCTGCCCGCCGGGGACAACCTGTTGCTGCTGACCCTGTATAAAACCGAAAAACAGGCCGCCCTTTCCCCCGCCGACGCCGCCCTGCTGCAAAGCGCCCGGGTGGGATAAGCCAAATACCGTACATTTTTCATAACAAAACACCGCGGGCGGCAGATTGCCGCCCCTACGATAAACCTTTTTGGGACCCCACAATACCGTAGGGGCGGATAGCATCCGCCCGCATTTTTTATTCTCATGGCAAACACAACAATCCCTCCGTCGACGCCTAACGGCGTCGCCACCTCCCTTTACAAGGGAGGCATATCGGTTTCATCTTTTTAGGCTCCCTTGTAAAGGGTGACTCCCCGCAGTGCGGGGAGATGTCGCGCAGCGACAGAGGGGACGGGCACCGGTTAGGTGCTGTCAGCGCAGCTGACTGAGGGATTATCACCCTTTTGCCCCAAGATCTTGGGGCATTTTTTATGCCCACAGGTACCGGTTTGTAACCTTTTTTCGCATAACGGCGGGCATTTTCGCCGTTTTCAGACCCATTTTGCGCCAATCGTCCAATATCTATATATCCGTATTTTGTGCCATATTGTCAAAATAAAACCCAATATATTGTGGTTTTGCATATTGACAAGCGCACCTGTGCGTGCTACAATAGAACCACACTTGCGAACGAGATTTGTAATCTTTTTGTAATAAGTTTGAGAAAAGGGGATATGGTATGAAGATCATCAAGAGAAACGGCAGCGAAGTGGATTTTGACCTGAACAAAATCGTAGTCGCCGTCACCAAAGCCAATGCCGCCTGTGAGAAGCAGGAGCTGACCGCATCGCAAATTCAGGAGATCGCCGAGTATGTGGAATTCAAGACGGTAAAGGCCAACCGGGCCTTGTCCGTAGAGGAAATTCAGGACATTGTGGAGGACCAGATCATGGCACAGGGTGCCTTTGAGGTGGCCCGGCGCTATGTGCGCTACCGCTACACCCGCTCCCTGATCCGCAAGGCCAACACCACAGACAACCAGATTCTCTCCCTCATTGAGTGCAACAACGAGGAGGTCAAGCAGGAAAACTCCAACAAGAACCCCACCGTTAATAGCGTGCAGCGGGACTATATGGCCGGCGAGGTGTCTAAGGACATCACCAAGCGCATTTTGTTGCCCCAGGATATTGTGGAGGCCCACGAGGCGGGCATTATTCACTTCCATGACAGCGACTACTTTGCCCAGCACATGCACAACTGCGACCTGGTGAACCTGGAGGATATGCTGCAAAACGGTACCGTGATCAGCGGCACCATGATTGAGAAGCCCCACAGCTTCTCCACCGCCTGCAACATCGCCACCCAGATTATAGCCCAGGTAGCCTCCTCCCAGTACGGCGGCCAGTCCATCAGCCTGGCCCACCTGGCGCCCTTTGTGCAGATCAGTCGGGAAAAGATCCGCGCTTCTGTACAAAAAGAGGCTGAGGCCTTCGGCGCCACTGCCGATCAAGAACAGATCAACAAGATCGCCGAGGAGCGCCTGCGGGACGAAATCCGTCGTGGTGTGCAGACCATTCAGTACCAGGTGGTCACCCTGCTGACCACCAACGGCCAAGCACCCTTTGTGACCGTGTTTATGTACCTGGGCGAGGCCAAAAATGCCCAGGAAAAGGCCGACCTGGCCATGATCATTGAGGAGACGCTGCGCCAGCGGATCCAGGGCGTGAAGAACGAAAAGGGCGTGTGGATCACCCCCGCCTTCCCCAAGCTGATCTATGTGCTGGAGGAGGACAATATCCATGAGGGCGCCCCCTACTGGTACCTGACCGAGTTGGCCGCCAAGTGCACCGCCAAGCGCATGGTACCGGACTACATCAGCGAAAAGAAAATGCTGGAATATAAGGTAGATAAAAACGGAGAGGGCCACTGCTACACCTGCATGGGCTGCCGCAGCTTCCTGACCCCGTATGTAGACCCCAAGACCAACAAGCCCAAATATTACGGCCGATTCAACCAGGGCGTTGTGACCCTGAACCTGGTAGACATTGCCTGCTCCTCCGGCGGGGATATGGACAAGTTTTGGAAGATCTTTGACGAGCGGCTGGAGCTGTGCTACCGGGCGCTTATGTGCCGCCACAATCGACTGAAGGGCACCCTGTCCGACGCGGCGCCCATTCTGTGGCAGTACGGCGCGCTGGCTCGCCTGGAAAAGGGCGAGAAGATCGACAAGCTGCTGTACGGCGGCTACTCCACCATCAGCCTGGGCTATGCAGGGCTGTATGAGTGCACCCGCTATATGACCGGCAAGAGTCATACGGACGATGAGGGCGGCGGCAAGGCCTTTGCCCTGTCTGTGATGCAGCACTTGAACGACGCCTGCGACAAGTGGAAAAAGCAGGAGAACATTGACTTCTCCATCTACGGCACTCCGCTGGAGTCCACCACTTACAAATTTGCCAAGTGCCTGCAAAAGCGCTTTGGCATCATCAAGGGCGTAACAGACAAGAATTACATCACCAACAGCTACCATGTGCATGTGTCCGAGCCCATCGACGCCTTTACCAAGCTGAAATTTGAAAGCGAATTCCAGCGGCTGTCCCCCGGCGGCGCCATCAGCTATGTGGAGGTGCCCAATATGCAGCAGAACATTCCGGCGGTGCTCCAGGTGATGCAGTATATCTATGACAACATTCTCTACGCCGAGCTTAACACCAAGAGCGACTATTGTGAAAAGTGCGGCTACGACGGAGAGATCAAGATAGTTACAGACAACTACGGCAAATTGGTCTGGGAATGTCCTAACTGTGGCAACCGTGACCAGAACACCCTCTTTGTTGCAAGGCGTACCTGCGGATATATCGGAACACAGTTTTGGAATCAGGGACGTACCCAGGAGATCAAGGACCGGGTCCTGCACTTATAAGATGAATTACGCAGAGATTAAAAAAAATGACATTGCAAACGGAGAGGGCGTGCGCACCTCTCTGTTTGTTTCCGGTTGTCGCAATCGGTGCAAAAACTGCTTTAACGCCGTCACCTGGGACTTTCTGTACGGCAAGCCCTTTGACCAAGCGGTGGAGGACGATATCATTGCGTCCACCCGTCCCCGCTGGATCAGCGGCCTGTCCCTGCTGGGGGGCGAGCCCTTTGAGCCGGAAAATCAAGCGCCGCTGCTGGCATTTCTTCGTCGGTTTCGCACCGCCTTACCGGGCAAGACCGTGTGGTGCTACACCGGCTTTACCTTAGAAGAATTGCTAGGCAAAAGCGGCGAATGCCGCGCTTGCACCCCCCATACCCGGGAGTTGCTGGGACTGATCGACATATTGGTGGACGGCCGGTACGAGGAAGAACTGGCAGATATTACCCTGGCCTTTCGCGGGTCCAAAAATCAGCGTGTGCTGAACCTACCCGCTACCCTTACGACCGGCGAGCCGGTGCTGTATTTGGAATAAAGCGATTGGTATTCAAATCTGTATGAGAGGCAATCTACCGCCTGCATAATCCCAAAAGGGATCATTCCCGCCCTACGGCTTTCGCCGCCAAATCAATAAACAAAACCGCCCCCGTGATCCGAAACGGACCGCAGGGGCGGTTTTTGTATTGCATATCTTATTTCTTCTTAGGCTTCTTCACATACACGGCCACCAGCCAGTAGTACACCGGAATGATTAGGAACAGCACCCAGGCCGGGTGCCACAACTTTGCACAAACGCCCAGTACCAGAAACACGGTGATGATGACTTCCGGAATCGGCTGTGCCATCATAAAGGCCTTTTGGCTCTTGGTCATACAAGCGCCGGCAAAATGATAGTAAATAGGGATCAGCAGGAAGACCAGCCAGGTGGGGTGCCAGCCAACGGTCAGCCCCAGAGCCACATACACAATAGCCACCACTGCCGGGAACGGGAACTTAAACAGGCTCTTGCCCAGTTTACCGTGAAGGGCGTGGCGCTTCTCTTTTGTTTTCGGCTGCTCTGCCGGCTGCGCCACAGCAGCGGCCTGGCGGGGAGAAGGCTGCGGCGGCGTCAGCAGAGACGGCTCGCCACCTAACAACTGGTCCAGCGTCATGTGATACAGCTCGGCCAATGCAATTAAATTGTCTGTATCCGGTGAGGACTCGCCACGCTCCCACTTGGAGATTGCCTGGCGGCTCAGCCCCAATTTCTCCGCCAAGGCGTCCTGGCTGTAACCGTTCTCCTTGCGCAGTTGTTGCAGACGATTTGCTGTTTTCAGATCCATGAGGCCGTACTCCTTCACTGTGTTGTTCTGTTTATTTTACCAAAAATTCTACCCCTTTGCAAGACGGGTCATCTTTTTTTGTACACCGTCACCAAAAAGTCCAAAGTCACCGGCAGCTGTTCTATTGCATCCAACCGCTGGCGCAGCGTCGGTGCGGTACGATAATAATAAGGGGTCATGGCAAACAGGGTTTGCAAATCCGGCGCGGGGATCTGCACTTCCTGCGCCACCCGGAATTGCCGTTCCATCTCCAGGAGCGGACTTTTCGGCACGATCTCGTCATTGGGGTAAGGCCGATCGTACACCGTCTCTTTGATCTGCCACAAATGGTGCGCACCGGGGGTCACGCTGTACAGCCGCCCGCCAGGCGCCAACACTCGAGCAAACGCGCGATCGTGAAAGGGCGCAAACAAATGCAGTGCCGTATCAATACAGCTCTCTGCCACCGGCATACGAGCCAAATTCGCCACAAAGTATTGGCCGCCGTTCTTTCGCTTAGCCGCCAGGCGCACCATCGTCTTAGACAAATCAAAGCCGTAAAGCGCACCGTCGGCAGGCACGCTGTCATAGTACCCCTCACCGCAGCAAATATCCAGCACATTGCCATGCAACAGCGGCGTCAGCGCCTCCTTCAGGCAGCCGTAGTACCCACGCTCTAAAAAGGCATGACGAGCAGCGGCGCTCTCTTTACTGTCGCCCATTTTATCCGCAGATTTAGAGGTGCAAAGCAGGTTCACATACCCCTCTTTGGCCACATCGAAGCTGTGGCCCGCCGGGCAAGTGTACTGCCGCTCTGTACGCAAAAGTGCCCCGCCGCAGACGGGGCACACAAGCACTTGCTCTTTCATTAGTGATGGAACAGACGAATACCGGTCATGGCCATGGCCATACCGAAGTCGTCACAGCAGGCGATCACATCGCCGTCCCGCACAGAGCCGCCGGGCTGGGCAATGTACTGCACGCCGCTCTCTGCCGCACGCTCAATGTTATCCTCAAAGGGGAAGAACGCGTCAGAGCCCAGGCTCACGCCGGTGAGTTCTTTGTGCCAAGCTGCCTTTTCCTCCGCAGTAAAGGGCGCCGGCTTCTCTGTAAAGTACCGCTGCCATACGCCGTCTGCCAGCAGCTTATCGCTCTCCGGGCTGATATACAGGTCAATGGCGTTGTCTGCCTCGCACTTGCGAATGCCGTCGATGAAGGGCAAAGTGCGCACTTTTTCACTATTTCGCAGCCACCAGTTGTCTGCCTTGTTGCCGGCCAGGCGGGTGCAGTGGATTCGGCTCTGCTGCCCGGCGCCAACGCCGATGGTCTGGCCGTCCTTGGCATAGCACACGCTGTTGGACTGGGTATATTTTAGGGTAATCATGCTGATGAGTAGGTCGATCTTGGCGCTCTCCGGCAAAGTGTTCACCTTCGTGGGCAGTTCGTTGAACAGATCCATGGAGATCTTGGCGTCGTTGCGCTTTTGCTCAAATTTAATACCAAACACCTGCTTGGTCTCCGTCTCCTGGGGCACATAGTCCGGGTCCATCTGGATGATCAGATAATTGCCACGGCGCTTTTTCTTCAAAATCTCCAGTGCCTCGTCGCTGTAAGAAGGCGCGATAATGCCGTCGGACACTTCCTTTACCAGGAACCGGGCCACAGAGGCATCGCACTCGTCGCTAAGGGCGGCGAAGTCGCCAAAGGAGGACACTCGATCGCAGCCGCGGGCGCGCACATACGCCTGGGCAATGGGGCTCAGCTCCAGCCCCTCCGGCACAAAGCACACCTGGCGGTCCGCTGCCGTTAAGGGCTTCGCCACCGCCGCACCGGCGGGAGAAACATGCTTAAAGGAAGCGGCGCTGGGCAGCCCGGTGGCCGCCTTTAATTCCCGCACCAGCTGCCAGGAATTGAATGCGTCTAAAAGATTGATGTAGCCCGCTGCACCGTTCAGAATCTGAAAGGGCAGCGCCTGCCCGTCCATGTGAATGCGCGCAGGGTTTTGGTTCGGGTTGCAACCGTATTTCAGTTTGTACTCCGTCATAGCCATTCTCCTTTATACCCGGTCGTGCCGAGATGATAGCAATATTTTACACCCTTGCATTGCAAAAAGCAATGCTCAATGCTACAATATTACTGCCAATTTACCTATGGAGATGTAACAAAATGACGGGAATTTTAGCCATCAACGCCTTTTTGCACAGCGAAAAATATACCCGGCAGGACAAACTGCTGCTTGCCGGCGCCAAAGCCTGCGGGATCAATCTAAAAATCTACTCCAATTTGGAGCTGCGCCTGGCTGTGCCCAAAACAGACTTTGTACTGTTTTGGGACAAGGATGTGTCGTTGGCCCACGCCTTGGAACAGCAGGGGCTGCCGGTGTTTAACAGCGCCAAGGCCATTGCCTTGTGCGACAACAAGGCGCTGACCTACCAAACCCTGCTTTGCACCGTGCCCCAGCCGGAGACCATGGTGGCACCCATCACTTATTTTGAGGACAGCAATTTTTCTCCGTTTATTGACGGGGCCATAGAGCACCTGGGGCTGCCGCTGGTGTTTAAGGAATGCTACGGCTCCTTTGGCGCCCAGGTGTTTCTGTGCCATAGCAAGGAAGAGATCGAGCGTCATATTACCGCCCGCCCCTTCCTGCTGCAAAAATTCTGCAAAGAGAGCGCCGGGCACGACAAGCGGATCGAGGTGATCGGCGGCCGGTGCGTAGCCGCCATGGAGCGGTACAACCCGGCGGACTTCCGAGCCAATATTACCAACGGCGGCCAAATGCGTCCCTACACCCCCACCCGGGAGGAGGAAGCGCTGGCGCTGGCCGCAACGGAAAAGCTGGGGCTGCTGTTCGGCGGGGTGGATCTGCTGGAGGACGGCACCGTGTGCGAGGTCAATTCCAACGCCCATTTGGTAAATTTGAAAAAGTGCACCGGCATTGACACAGCGCCCCTGCTGTTCCGGGCCATTCAGGAGGCGCTGCAATGAGCGGCGTGGTTCTGTATTCGCCGGAGGAGGCACAGCGCAACACATTTTCTGTAACCAAATTCCACACGCTGCTGGGCGCGGAGCTGCACACCCCGGATTACGACGGCCCGGCGGATTTTGTCATCAACCGCACCAACAACCCGGCGGTGGCGTGGCGATTTGAGTCGCAGGGCGTGCGGGTGTTTAACCCGGCAGCCTTTTGCGCCCTGGCCAACGATAAGGACGCCTGCTACCGCTTTATGGCGGCAAAGGGCGTGGAGATCTTACCCATCGACCAAACGGAGCCGCCTATGGTGGTAAAGCCAAAGGACGGCCACGGCGGGCAGGGCGTGCGCCTAATCCGGTTCGGCGAGCCGGTGCCGCCACAGGACGGCAACCTGGTCTATCAGGCGGTGGCAGATACCCCGGGGCAGGACCTGCGGGTGTGGCTGCTGGGAGGCGAAATCTACGCCGCCTGTCTGCGTCGCTCCGCCACGGACTTTCGCTCCAATTATTGCCTGGGGGGCAGCGCTGCGGTCTATCCCCTCTCTCCGGCAGAACGGGCGCAGGTGAACGACATCGCCGCCTTGGTGCAGGCGGATTACTACGCCATCGACTTTGTGCGCCACCAAGGCCGTTGGGTCTTTAATGAGCTGGAGGATACCGTGGGCGCCCGTATGCTCTACGACCTGACCGCCCTGGACCCCCTGGCCGATTATTGCCGCTATATCCAAAATTGCCTGTAACCTACAAAAGACCCCGCCACCGGCGAGGTCTTTGCTTTTCTGTCCCAATCTGCGGGATTGATTTATAATTTTAAAAACGGATTATTTTGCCTTTACATTGCGCACATTAGACCATGCACCGTAAATCTTGTTGCCCTTCACCGTCTTATAGGCGCGCACCTTCACATAATAGCGTTTGCCCTTGGTGAAGTTCTTGCCGGTATAGCTGGTTTTCTTCTGCCCGGACACGGTGGTCTTGGACACCATTTTCTTAAAGTTCTTGTCCTTGGCCCAATAGATTTGGTAGCCGCTGGCAGAGCCGCCTACTTTCTTCCAGGTGGCCTTGATCTTATGGCCGCTCTTAGTGGCACGCAGGCCGGTCAAATTGGGGGTGGCCGGCTTGGTATAAGCGGTCATATACACCCAACCGCTGTAATAATTTTTGCCGCCCACTGTGCGGTATGCCCGCACCCGGTAGGTGTAACCGGCACCGGCGGTCAGGCTCTTGTGGGTATAAGAAGTGCCTTTTACCGTTGCCAGGGCCTTATAGCTGTTGCCGCTCTTGCGCTGCAACTGGTAGCCGGTGGCACCGGCCGGTTTGTTCCATGCCAGTTTCAGTGAATTGCTGCCCCGACTGCTCACCCGGAATTTGCCCGGCTTGCCAACAGAGTAGTTCACGGTCACGCCATACTGGCGACCGCAAGCGGAATTGTAGCCACAAACCCTTACGAAATATGTTCCGGCAGACAAGCCTTGGGTCGGGAATGTGTAATTACCGTCGCTGACATAAACATCTTCATAAGTTACTTTCGTGTATTCCCCGCTACCAGCATATTTGAACACGCAAATATACCAATACCCATTTGCGCTTGATTTGTTATGTGTGAATGTCACTGAAATACTGGAAGAAGAATTTAGAGTAAATTTATACCAATCATCATCATAACCTGTTGTATTAACGCCATAACGCGTTGCTCCCATAGACAATGGGTCTGCAGAAGTATATTCATCGTTGAATTCCGTTTCCCAGTTTGACACATAAGTGCACTTGGGCGTTACACTATACTGTCGATCGCAGGCAGAATTATAGCCACTAACTCTTATAAAATATGTACCGGTCGGCAATCCCAATGATGAAAAAGTATAGCTTCCGTCGTACACATAAATATCTTCATAATCTAATTTCGTGTAATCTCCATTTCCGTTATACATATACAGACACACATACCAATACCCGTTTGCATCCGCGCGATCAAAGGAGAACTGCACATTCACTTTGGCAGGAGAAGATAAAGTGAATTTGTACCAATCGTCATCGTAATCACGACACACACCATAAATGGTAGAATTCACCGGCACATAATCCGCAGAGGAATAGTCATCATTATCCTCCGTTTCATAATAGGTGTCCCCTGCATACGCCGTAAGGCCCAGTCCGCCGGTAATGCTCAAGAGCATCACCAGAGACAGGGCAAAGCTAAGCACTCTTTTCATATTCTTGACCTCCAATAGAAATAGTATTTTGCCCCTTTATTGTAGGCAAACACCCTATCAAAAGCAATACGCCGACAGCGTACACTTAACAAATTATTTGAAAAAATGCAGACTTTTGCGTGTGCAAAACATATCCTTTACGAAAAAATATAAAAAAGCCCTTGCTTTGCAGCTGCGAAGCAAGGGCTTTTTACTGATTTATGCTTTAATAATATCCGCCGGGGTGACAGGCAGAGCCTGTTGCAGAGCAGACAGGGGCAGCTCCACCTGGGCGCCCACGCGCCCGGCAGAGAAGAAGATGGTGTCATAATCCGCCGCCGTTTGGTGGATATAGGTG
>ENA-OUOY01002070-OUOY01002070.1-human-gut-metagenome-genome-assembly--contig:-NODE-2070-length-10617-cov-5.329199_pt1 | contig 10617 bp, 6 predicted proteins | sample MGYA00237937_ERZ548767 | MGnify/ENA primary metagenome ERZ548767 (study PRJEB26490, sample SAMN05356887) | human gut metagenome | biome: terrestrial biome; feature: human-associated habitat; material... | reverse complement strand
GTGCTTCGTGTTTCATCCCCAAGCAACAAGGACCAGAGGTCCTAAAAATCCGTGCGATCTGTGCGATCCGTGTGCCACACCATTAGCTAGAGTTTTAAGCACACGGATATCACAGAGAAAACGATAAACAAACAAATCGTGTGTACACGCTGTCGACAATATGTTGCGACAGACGATGTACACACGATTTTTTATATTTACCGTTAGGCTCCACCTTATTATATATAAGTGGTGAGCCTAACGGACTATTTCCATTTAGGAATTATTCCCAAATATTAAACGACTTAGAGTAGCCGTCTGCCTCATGTCCAGGCTGTTCTGAGTCAGCAGATTCTCCCTTAGTGGTACCAAGAGTAGGAAGACCTTCACCTCCACTAAATGATGGCGATGCAGCAATCATGTTAGCAAGTTCAATTTTCTCAACTGTTATTGTTGGAACAATATATTTTTTCATTTTCTTTAGCCTTTATATTTGTTATTACTTCTTAATAATCTTCTTACCGTTCTTGATAACCAAGCCCTTATAGCTATTAGCTACACGCTGACCAGCGATATTGTAGGTTTCACCCTCGATGTTGCCATTTACGGTATTGAGCTTCAAACCTGTGGTCTGACCATCGATAACGAGGTTCAACTGCTTAGCAGCTGCAGATGTATTAGCCTTGATATAAGCACGGAAAGCCTTGATCTTGTATGTATCGCCAGTCTCTGTCTTCCACCACTTGTCTGCATAGAGCATGTAGTCGTCGTTAACGAGGTTGTAAGGCTTGTAGCTACCTACGAAGCTATAGTTTGTACCATCAGCCTTAGGATTAGGATCAGCTACTACGATAGATACGCCATTGAATGTATAAGTATTCTCAGGATTAACAGCAGCTGGCATAATCAATACAGGCACATTAGCCTTGATGCCATTGGTAGAAGTTGTGAAATTGATATTTACATCCTCTGCATTGCTATATTCAACAATCTTAGCATCAGCACCGAATGTAGTCTTTACGTCAGCATCAGAAACTGCGAATGGCAATACCAATGTGTTCCACTTGTTAGCAACAAATTTGCGCTTCAAAGTAACATTAGCAGCTTCCTTAGCCTCAATAACATTGTCAGCAGCTTCATCAAGAGTTACAGCATCGAGGTCACCAAGGCGAACGAGACGAACATCACCAAAGCCGAACCAGCCACCCTGATTAGAAGAAGGCATATTAGCAACTTCAATCTTTACTTTACCATCTGCTCCAACTGTAAATTCTGTAGTATAGTCGTTCCAGCCTCTCTCAAAGTCACCGCCTGCACTACCTATTTCATTAATATCAACCTTTTTCTCATCATTTATTAAGAGATATAGGTTAAATCCAGCTTGAGCACGCGCCTTTATGGTTACGATATATTTACCTGGAATAAGATTTGCTACTTCCTGATAAACATGCTGATTGTTAGCTCCTCCATTATAATAGTCATAATAGTAACCCTTATTAGCATCAGCATTTGTCCATATCTCTCCATTTAAAGCACCTTCGTTACCGCCAGATTGAGTACGAGTCCATCCTTCAAGAGAGCTCTGTCCATCTAATCCTGTAAATTTAGGATTTGCAACCTTATCAGTGCAATTCTCAGCACCAACTACACCTTCAGCCTTACCATTGCTTTCTACGTAAGCACGGTGAGCAGAGATAATAGCATTAGCCTTAGTTTCTGCATCTGCAGCAGTTGTAGCAGTTGCCTCCTTAGAAGTTGTAAATGTTGTATACTTTTCCTCTGATGCATAAGCAAGTTTCGTCTGTTCAAGTGTTTTTGCATCTACGAGAGCCTGATATTTAGGCTGTGCAGCAGTGAAAGCTGTTGTGCATTCTTGGATATTTTTTGTTGCAGCATCTATACTTTCCATAGTTGTGCCCTTATCAGCACTTAGAGCTGCATTAAGATTAGTAAGTTCCTCACCTGTTACAACTTTATTTGCTTCTGCTGTAAGAGCGGCTTTGGCATTATCTACAGCCTGATTGTATGCTGCTGTACTTGTAAAGACAGAAGGTTTAGCCATTACTGTATAGTCGCCAAAACTTGCCCAATTGTGTATTACATCTGCACCTGCTTCAATATCAAATGTAATCTGAGTATCATCATCCAAAGTAAATGGAACAAAACGCCATTGCCATCCTCTTCCATTATTATTGTTTGCGAATTTATCATTAGAGTCGAAGCTTGCCTTACCATCAGTAGTAATACCCAAGCCTACATTACCATTAGGGAAATTAGAAACTTCACCTATAAGTGTCTCACCATTCTTTACAGAAAGCTTCATAAAAGCATTTGCCGACTTACGACCTGCAGCCTTGAAAACATATTCGCCAGCAGGCAAAGTCAAAGTCTGCTTACAAGTCATAGTCCAGCTATTTGAATTCCAACCCTGGTTATTTGAATCATCTTGATTTAAATAACTGCGAGTTTCTCCACTCCAATGTTCGTTACTAAACTTACTTGCACCAGTAGTTGTCCATTCGCCAAGTTTAATAGCAGTAGTATAGTCATTTGTTGCAGCATTATATTCTGCAACATTAAGAGTCTTCAATGCCTTTGTAGCTGCAGCTGCAGTAGCTGGAGCTTCAACCTTCAAGCCAAACTTTTCAGCAACAGCAGCCTCTTCTGCATAATTATCATAAGCTGATTTTGCAGATGTAAATGCAGATATGGCAGACTCAAGCTTATTTATTGCTGCTTCAAGCGCATTCTTTGTTTCTTCAGGGTTCTGATTCTTTGCGCTTTCAAGTTCTGTTTTCTCATCACCTGTTATGTTCTTATAATCTGCATTTCCCAAAAGAGCTCCCGCTTCTGCCTTTTTAGAAGAAAAGGCAGTTTCCAATGCCGACAAATCCAAGCCTACATAAGAAAGAGTAAAATCATCTCCTGTCATCCATGTACCACCTAAATTAGGTGCATCTATACCAATTTCCAAATTACCATTGATAACACTAACAACAGGCGTTGCCAATACCGCATAGTCCTTACCCATTTTAACGGTTTGTTTATCCGTTCCACTTGTTGCATATAATACAGCACCCTTTTCATTTGAATCATGTACCTTTGCTTTCAGCACATACTTACCTGTAGGAAGATTTGTAAGAGTCTGATAATATTTCACATTCAAATTATCACCACTCCAACCTTCCAGCTGAGAATCACCAGTTTTCTCTGTTCTATTATTATTTCCTGCAGCTTTTCTATTCTCTGACCAACCTTTAGGAAGGGAAGTTTTGGTAGGATTATAAATAGTAGAATTAGATATTGCGGCTGTCAAACCCAATGGATTTTCTGAACTTGCCTTTGCAAGCTCATCATCGCTCAAATATTCCAATTTAAAATCATCGAGGAGCATAGAATAATGTTGATTACTAGCTTCAGCTCCAGGCTTCATATAAGCCTCAATAGTTAAGTCTTTAGAAGCGTCAGATTTATAAAAAATTATCGACCATTCACCCCAATTCTTTTCATTATAAGAGAATTTATTGGTAGCAGTGTTTGTACCATCACCCAAAGAAAGGCGATAATTAGTTGCAGAAGGTGCACTACTAAAATTTGCGACTTTACAAGTCAGTTTATATGTTCCAACAGGAAGATTCTTGGTATTTGAAATTGTCTGAGAAACTTTAAATTCTGTAGCCTTTTGCCAATTACATCTCAAATAAAAGAATTTATCGCCTGCAGAAGGCTTAAAAGTAGTGCCAATACCCTGAATTTTAGTCTTAGCATTTGCAATTCCCACTTGAGAACTTTTAGGAGCTGAAGAAGGTGTTATCGTCCACCCTTTAGTAGAGTTCCAGCCATTGATCAAATCCCCTTTTGCCGCATCTGCTTCAAACGAAGGATTAGTTATTTTGGAAGTGTAATCTTCCCAAGTTTGTGCAACAGCACTACCCCCCCCTATAGCCAATAACAGGGAAGCCATCATTAATTTGTAATGTTTCATAATTAATAATTTAGGTATAAATTAAGTATTGTTAGTTATATTAATTTTCTTATTAAGTTATTAGGTAGAATGTCTATGTGTATATTTACACTATAAAGGCATAATGAATAGTTATTTAGGGGCAAAGTTATATAAAAGTTTATTTAAGTCCAAACTTTTATTGGATTTTTTTAATTTTATTTGTGTATTTGGTACATTTATCGTAATCGTTTGGGTATTAAAAGGATAATTATACGCTTACATTTATTTCCAAAGAGATTTTATAATCGAAACTATAAACGCAAGCAGCAGAACAGAGTTTGGCGAAACTTGGAACATAATTGGCTACACCAACGCCCTCCTTACAAAAAGAGCTATCATATTGACATATTTATACCCGCCACTGCAAAAATATTGTTATTTATTCTAGTTATTTAATAATAATATGTAACTTTGCAGCATTACCTAGTAATTAACATAATTACCACATAACAACAACACTAAAATCAGAAAGCTTATGAAAAGACGTTTACTCTTTACATTTGCCACTCTTCTCGCCCTATTACCTTACGTAGGGCTGGCAGCCACAACAACGTGGTCGTTTGAGTGGAACACAAGCAAGAAAGATGGTGGACAGGGTTTCCACAACTTTGGCTCAAGCAAGGTTGAGAAAGATGTATACACCACAGAACTAAACGGAGTGCAATGGAACATTTCGTCAGAAGGCACCTATATCTATGCCTATACTTCGACTATGGGACAGTATATCGGTAGCACATCGGAAGCTCCAAGTAGCTCTACTCTTTGGACAACGGGCTTTGCAGGAAAGATTAAGGACGTGAAGGTTACTGCCCGCGTAAAAGATGACGCAAAAGTAGGCAATGTGGCTGTTGCCGTGAATGGTAAAGACTATCTTTGTAATAGCAATGCTAAAGCATCGCTCACAAGCGCTCTCGCAGAATATGCATTCACCATCGATGATGCCGATATGCAAGAGGGAAAACTCGAGATAAAGCTCAACCAAACGAGCGAAGAGAAGGGACCTCTGTATATATATAAGGTGGTGGTAGACTACGAGGTTGCCACATCTGGCGTTCCTGCTCCTGTATTTACTCCTGCTGCAGGCACCTACGACAAAGCACAGCAGGTGGCTATTGCTGCCGAAGGTTTGGATGCAGGCACCTACACCATATATTATACTACCGATGGTAGTAACCCACGCCTTGCCGACGGCACTCGCAAGGCTTATACCGAACCTATCGACATTGCCGAGACCACAACCCTGAAGGCTATCGTTGCCAAAGGCGAAGAACTGAGCGAAGTGGCAGAGGCTAACTACGTGATACGCAAAAATCCACAGATTAAATTCAACGAAAAAGAGATTACTCTGCTTTCGGGCGACGAAGGATATTCCGACTTGCTGAATCCTAACAAGCTGTCGCCAATCACATATAAGTCGTCTAACTGGATGGTATGCTCGGTAGACAAATATGGTGCTTTGTCTTCATCCTACGTTAAGGAAGATTCAAAGGCTATCATCACCGCTACCTTTGCTGGCGACGACACCTATTATCCTCTTACCGACACACTTACAGTATACGTAAAGGCTCGCACTCCGCTAAAGACTCCTGAAGTGACACCTCTTGGTGGCACATTCTCAGAACCTGTAGAAGTGAAGATTACTACCGACGACGAGAACGCTGTAACCATCTGGTATTCAACCAACGCCAAGAGCGCAGAGGAGTTTGAAGAGAGCGACAACACACAGAGCGTGGTTGTTGAAGGTCATGAGGCTACAGTCACCATCGACAAGTCGTGCACACTATATGTGATGACTCGTGGCTACAACGTAAATAGCGAAGTGATATCGGCAGAATATACCATCAACCTACCATTAAAAGCCGACTTCACTACCGACCGTGCTTCCGTGGCTTACTACGACCAGGAGTTTGACTCACAAGAAGAGGTGGAAGAGTGGACAGTAGGCAAAGGTTGGAAATTAAGCGACAAGAAGTTCAAGTCTATCAATGCCAACGACAAATATTCAGCTTTCGTTAGCCATGAGGGCGGTAGCGGAACCACTCAGCTCGCAAGTCCTGAGCTTACCGTGAAAGAAGGAAGCAAGGTAGAGTTCTATGCTTACTTCGCGCCATACTTCTTGTATGATGGTAAATGGACTTTCAACATCACCGATGTAGAAACTAACCAGAGCGAGACTCTGCTCGATGCTTTCAGCTGGGCACAGGAAACAGCATACAATGCTGCTAACTGGAACAAGTTCTCGTTCGACCTTGCAGCATACGCAGGCAAGAAGGTTACATTCTCGTTCGACTATCCTTTCGGAGGCGAAGACCTTGCCATAGATGGTTTCCGCCTTGTACAAGACGACCCTACAGCTAAGGACGCCATCCATATCTTCGAGGGCGAAGAAATTGCATTCAAGAACCTTTCAGAAGGCGAACCTAAGGCTTACGAATGGGCATTCCCTGGTGCTGATACCGAGACTTCGACTGAAGAAAATCCTGTAGTAAGATACAACAAGGCTGGCACATACAACGTTTCGCTCACCATCAAGCGTGGCGAAGAGAGCAACAAGGTAGAGCGCACCAACTTTGTAGTGGTTACTAAGAAGGCTCCTACTGCCAAGATTGGATTGCCAGAAGAAGGCTATGAGTCGCCATACGTAGGCACCTTCATTCCACTCGACGTGCCTGTAACATTCCGCGACCTTTCAGAAGGCAACCCTACAGAATGGAAGTGGGTATTCCAGAATACCGATAAGACCGAGAGCAACGAGCAGAATCCTACCGTTACCTATACCAAGGCAGGAACCGTGAGCGTGGGTCTTACAGCCAAGAACGATGCTGGACAGACCAACGACATTCTGCAATGGGCTATTCAGGCTGGTGGTGCACAGAATGTTTGGAACATAAGTCTCGACGAAAATAAAGATCTAAAACAGGTGAACCTTGGCTACTATGGCTACTATGGAGGTTCCAACTGGCTTGGCATGGAGAAGTTTGCCGAACTCTACAAGGCTCCTCTCGCTGATGCTACAGTAGATAGCGTGAGCGTATTCTTTGCTTCTGTAGGCACCATCGACCCAGAGAAAGAAATCACCATGACAATGAATGCCGTGGCTGAGAATGGTGAACCAGGCGAGGTGATGGCAACAGCAACCAAGAAGGCTGGCGAATTGCAGTATAGCGATCACGACTATCTTGCCACAATCTTCCATTTCGACAAGACTGTGGAATTGAAGAAGGGTACTCCATTCTTCATCGTTATTGGTCCATTCCCTAATAGCACTATGGAGGAATCGCCATATACTGCCGACGATATCTCAATATTCTGCCACCGCAGAAACCCTGGCGAGAAGACCACCACATGGCACTATCTTGCAGAAGAGGATGCTAACTATCAGCCTACTGGCGAATATAAGTGGTACGAGAATTCCGACGACCCTCTGTCTATGGCTATAGCTCCTGTAATCTCTTACGCAACAACATCTACAGCCATCAACAACCGTGGCATCAACACCACCACATCGGCTCACGCTGTTGCCACCTACACCCTTGGTGGTGCTAAAGTGCAGGCTCCACAGCGTGGCGGCATTTACATCGTGAAGTATTCTGATGGCACAAGTCGCAAGATGGTAGTGAAATAACAACAATGTCTACATGATATTGTAGACTGCAATAATCATAAAAAGCAAGTTAGCTTCTGACATCACTCACAGAAACTAACTTGCTTTTTTATTTCAGCACATACTTAATATCCATATAAATAGTAGATATCATCTATATTTTTGTTAATCATAACTAATAAAAAGTACTTTTCGCACGGATTTATAAGTTATGATTAACAAAATCGTTATATTTGCAGAAAGTTTTAAGTATAACTTATAAAAAACCGCCTTATGATACAACTTATCAACCGTCCTAACTACATAGAACGTATATCTCCATTTATAAACAAAAACATCATAAAGGTGCTCACAGGTCAACGCCGAGTGGGCAAAAGCTGTATACTCAGACAAATTCAAGCACATATTGAAGCTACGGAGCCTAATAGTAATATCATTAGCATCAACAAAGAGTTAGAAGAATTTGCCTTGATTCGTAATCATGAAGACCTATCACAATATATATCTTCACGATTAAAAGATGGAGTTGCGAACTATCTATTTATAGATGAAGTGCAAGACATTACTGGTTTTGAGAACACTTTGCGTAGTTTGCAAGCTCAAGATGCCTGCGATATATTTATCACGGGCAGCAATGCCACAATGCTATCGAGCGAATTGTCAACATATCTATCTGGCAGATATATAGAATTTCATATCCACAGCCTTACATACAACGAATTCTTGGTTTTTCATAAGCAAGAAGCCTCAACACAGAGCTTACGAAATTATCTAACCTTTGGTGGACTACCATATTTGTGTAATTTGCCATTAGAGCAAGAGATAATTTTTGAATATCTACGCAATGTATATTCCACCATCATACTCAAAGATGTAGTAAAGCGCGAAGGCATCAGAAATGTTGATTTTCTTGAAACTTTAGCTATCTATACTGCAGATAATGTAGGTAATCTATTCTCTTCAAACAACATTAGCCGCTATCTGAAATCACAACATGTCAACATTTCTCCTATCCAGGTAATCAATTATCTAAAAGCCCTACAGAATGCTTACCTTATCAACAAAGTGAGAAGAATAGATGTTAATGGACTTAAAACTTTCGAGATTGGCGACAAATACTATTTCGAAGATTTAGGACTACGAAATTGCCATTTCGGCTTCACTATGCAAAAAGATATTCATAAACTGATGGAGAATGCTATTTTCTTACATCTCTCACAAAAACACTACGAAGTATTCACAGGGCAACAAACAGGAGGAAAGGAAATTGACTTCGTTGCTCGTAAGGGTGACGAGGTGGTATACATACAATCTTCGTATCTTATGGCTGATGAAAAAACAAGAGAACGAGAATTTGGTAATCTACAAGCTATACGCAATAACTATCCAAAGTATGTAGTTAGTCTTGACGAATGGACAAGCGGAAGTTCGATAGATGGCATTAAACATGTGCATCTGGGTGAATTCTTGCAAAACATATAAACAAACAAAAGCCCTCGCTTTGAATCTCCTTAAAGAGGATACAAAGCGAGGGCTTAAAGTGTTTATACGTTTAATTTATTGTTTTGCTGTTCGGCAAAGAATTATATCAACTCTGGAGGCAGAGCTGGCATTGCACCATGCTGGGTGCAGACATAGGCGCTGACTTCTACTGCACGCTTATGAGCCTCAGCTATGGTCATACCCTTGAGGATGCAAGCGCAGAAGGTGCCTGTGAACGAGTCGCCAGCACCAACAGTATCGGCAACCTCAACCTTTGGAGTTTCTTGGAACGACTTGCTGCCTGGAGCAAATACATAGCTGCCATTTACACCGCAGGTCAATACGAGCATGTCGAGATTGTATTTACCAAGGATAAGCCAACACTTGTTTTCGATATCCAAACCAGGATAACCAAAGAGGCGACCTATGGTAATGAGTTCCTCGTCGTTAATCTTCAGCACATTGCAACGCTTCAAGCTTTCGCAGATAATCTCCTTGGTATAGAAATTCTGACGTAGGTTGATGTCGAAGATTTTTAGGCAATCCTCTGGAGTATGGTCAAGGAACTGATAGATGGTGTTGCGGCTAACCTCGTTACGCTGAGCCAACGAGCCCCAACATACAGCACCTGTATAAGCTGCTATCTCCTTAACATCGGTAGAGAAAGGAATGTTGTCCCATGCCACATCGGTCTTGATATCATATGTAGGTACGCCATCGCTGTCGAGTTTCACCTGAACGGTGCCTGTAGGACAATTAACCTTTGGCATAATGTGCTTCAATCCCTTCTCGTCGAGCTGGCGAAGAGCCTCTTCGCCAAAGGCATCGTTGCCTACAGCACTAACAGCTACAGAGAGCAATCCATGCTGACCAGCGTGGTAAGCGAAGTTGGCAGGAGCACCACCAAGTTGAGAACCTGTTGGGAATACATCAAACAATATTTCACCCAAGCCTACGCAATATTTCTTTTTCAAGTCTGTATTCATAGTCGTCTTTAATTATTAGTTGTCGAATTGTTGGTTATAAATTACATTTTAACCTTTCCGATGTATGTAAACAAGTATACCACACCTACTGCCATTACCAATACTGCACCCATCTGACCGATAGCATCGCTGGCAAAGCCCATAAGCAATGGGAAAACGGTTCCACCAAAGAGTCCCATTATCATGAGTCCACTAACCTCGTTCTTCTTTTCAGGCAAAGCTAACAAAGCTTGCGAGAAGATTATTGAGAACACATTTGAATTGCCATATCCCACCAAGGCAATTGCTATATAGAGCATAAATGTGCTGTTGCCAAAGAACATTACAACCATACTCAAAGCCATCATCACAATGCTGATAGTAAAGAATGTGCGCGACTTCATAATGCGAAGGAAGAAAGAACCAGTGAAACATCCGATGGTACGGAATATGAAATAGAGCGAGGTTGCAAAGGCAGCCTCATTCAAGCTCCATCCCAAACGTTCTATCAAGAGCTTTGGTGCTGTGGTGTTGGTACCAACATCTATACCCACATGGCACATGATACCGATGAAGGAAAG
>ENA-OUOY01002069-OUOY01002069.1-human-gut-metagenome-genome-assembly--contig:-NODE-2069-length-10622-cov-3.546134_pt1 | contig 10622 bp, 9 predicted proteins | sample MGYA00237937_ERZ548767 | MGnify/ENA primary metagenome ERZ548767 (study PRJEB26490, sample SAMN05356887) | human gut metagenome | biome: terrestrial biome; feature: human-associated habitat; material... | reverse complement strand
GTCGGCAGCGTCAGATGTGTATAAGAGACAGCAGATAACCTGTTTAAAGTGAAATTGATGAAAATGCTTTGGTATTCGGATGTGCTGGCTTTTATTGAGAATGGATTGGCAATGACAGGCATGGTATACAGACATGAAGCTATGGGAGCGCTTCCGGTTGGACATTACAGTTTGATGAATCTGGAGAAACTGAATATTCAGGAAGAAATGAGCTATAGCTGTGATACCATGCTTCATATCTATCCGACTGTCAATATGGACTATTCCGTATTGACTGACAGAGAAAAGAGCATTCTTGACAAGGTGATTACGAAGTTTAGCGCTTACAGAGCAAAAGATATTGTAGAGTATATGCATAAGGAAAAGGCATATACTGAGACAAGACCGGGAGAAATCATCCCGTTTAGTCTGGCAAAAGAAATAAGAAAATTTTAATGGATTCCCATGTGCATTTGTTCATAGAAATTTGATGCAGCAGTATGATAATTACAGGTTGGGGGATGGCAATATGAAGACAAGCAAAAAATATTGGCAGATGAAAAGTCTGACCGGAGTGATTTTAGTATGTATATTTCTTACAGCTTGCGGCGGAGAAACGCAGGAAGCTGAGAGGAAAAGCACTGTGCAGGAAAATGAAACGGTAAGTACCACTACCATTGAACAAACAGCCGAACAGACGCAGGAGACAACACAGAAAGCGGAAGAGTTTGTGCAGACAGATACCATCCTGGAAAATTTGAAGGGGAATAGAGAACCACAGACGATTTTGCAGGAACTGTCTGAACTTCCATTAAGTATAGAAGAACTGAGGGACTATCCGGTGTATGTGTTAAGTGATCAATTCGAAGAGCGCAGCGGGGCAGAACTGCTGACGGAATTCTATGAACAGTCCACACAGGGGAATCCGGCACAATTGTTGATGGCAAATTACCTCTATAATGAAAAATGGATCCTTTCTTATATTGAATTTGACGGAAGTACATATTATATGCTTAGGGGTGATGTGGATGCCGGGACTGCAGAGGAAGACTATACGGAAATGTATTTTCGTTCCCTGAATATTATCGAAAAGAAAGAGGTAGACCAGGGAATGTCACTCATTATGATCGTATTTTCCAATCAGGAAAATGTATCCGACGAACAGGCGGAGCAGTATGTGAAATGGTCGGAAGAGGGAAAACGGCCTGATGACATAGAAATATATTATTTCTTAAATCTGAGATACGGTCTTATGAGCGGTGATGATGAACTGAAAATACTGGATGAAGTGGAGAGAACAGCAGACAGAATGGCTGTGTACCGGATCGCAAAGGATTTCACAAATACATATTTTCAGGAGGAATACACAGGCGAAGTTGAGATCATGGGCATCAAGGGACTTTCCGGGGTGGATACGGACAGCAAGGGTGACTGCACGGTGGAAGTAGAGTTCCGGCCGGTACAGGAGGACTCATTATCTTATCTGTTTATGACGTTTGGATATGATGAGATGGGATGGACGATCCGCAGTTACGGACTGGAAAAGTAGGCGGACACAGGATACAAAAATTGTATGAAAATCCTACAAAATTTTGTTGACAAAAGAGTATTGCCTATGTATAATAAATCAGTGTGTGAATCAACACATCGTAGGAGACTTGTGTTTTCTACGCAACATATTGCATAGGAGTCGCTATGTTAGTAAGTTTATCTGATGTATTAACATCCGAAGGCAAGGTAGAGACTGTTGCCATTCCGCTTGAGATGACAAGCTTTAAGAGCCGCCAGGGAGATTTCTCTATTACGGAGAAGACACCCATTAATCTTACTTTTACCAACATCGGTGTGAACAAGGCAAAAGTAACCGGCACTGCAGAGCTTACCTTTGACACGAAATGTGACAGGTGCCTTACTGAAGTACCTACAGCAATGAAGCTTAAGTTTGACAGAATCGTTTATTCTCCGGAAGCGGAAGTAAGTGAGGAAGAAGATACCGAGCAGAGCTTTATGGATGGATGGCAGCTGGATGTAGAGGCTTTTGTGTACGATGAAATTCTGGTGAATTGGCCGGCAAAGATCCTGTGTAAGGAAGACTGCAAGGGTATCTGCCCTGTATGTGGTCAGAACAGGAATCTGAAGGAATGTGGTTGCGATACTTTCGTACCGGATCCTCGTATGGCAGCAATCCAAGATATCTTCAACGCGAATAAGGAGGTGTAACGATGTCTATTTGTCCTAAGAATAAATCTTCCAAAGGTAGAAGAGATAAGAGAAGAGCAAACTGGAAAATGAGCGCTCCTACATTGGTAAAGTGCAGCAAATGTGGTGCACTGATGATGCCTCACAGAGTTTGCAAGGCTTGCGGTTCTTACAATAAGAAGCAGGTCGTAAGCGTTGATTAATTTATAAATCAATGAAGCGAAATTAAGTGAAAAGAAAAGAGGAGATTCCGAAAGGAGTCTCCTTTTGCTTTCACAAAAAAATCACTTGCTTTTTATATACGCCTTTAGTATAGTAAGAATGAATCTGCCATCATCAAACTGTTTGGTGCGATCCACGGAGCGGTTTGATGATGAGCGGATAAACATAAACAGGTAAAGGAACGACGAAATGGCAGAATATGTAAATGTTGCTGTAGACGCAATGGGTGGCGATAATGCTCCAGCAGAGATCGTAAAAGGTGCTGTGGAAGCTGTCAATGCGGACAAACGTGTCAAAGTATTCCTGGTAGGCAAAGAGCCTGTGATCCGTGAGGAATTAAAGGCATATACCTATGATGCAGAGCAGCTGGAAGTTGTACATGCTGAAGAAGTCATTGAGACGGCAGAACCTCCGGTCATGGCAATCCGTCGGAAGAAGGATTCCTCCATTGTCAAAGCCATGTATATGGTGAAGAACGGCGAATGCGATGCATTTGTATCTGCGGGAAGTACCGGTGCGGTACTGGTAGGTGGACAGGTGATCGTAGGTCGTATCCGCGGTGTGGAGAGACCGCCATTAGCTCCCCTGATTCCAACAGAGAAGGGCGTAAGCCTTTTATTAGACTGTGGAGCCAACGTAGATGCGAGACCTTCCATGCTAGTCCAATTTGCCAAGATGGGCAGTGTCTATATGGAAAGCGTTATGGGAGTAAAGAATCCGAGAGTCGGTATTGTGAATATCGGCGCCGAGGAGGAGAAGGGCAACGCGCTGGTAAAAGAAACCTTCCCGCTTCTTAAGAATTGCCCGGAGATCAATTTCATCGGCAGTGTGGAAGCAAGAGACATTCCGGCAGGTGCGGCAGATGTCATTGTCTGTGAAGCGTTTGTGGGCAATGTGATCTTGAAGATGTATGAGGGTGTAAGCTCCGCACTTCTGCATCAGGTGAAGCAGGGGATGATGTCCACACTTCGCAGTAAAATGGGTGCACTGCTTGTGAAGCCGGCACTCAAGACTACATTAAAGAGTTTTGATACTTCCCAGTATGGTGGTGCTCCGCTACTCGGACTGAACGGTCTGGTAGTGAAGACTCACGGAAGCAGCAAGGCAGTGGAAGTGAAGAATTCTATTTTGCAGTGTATTGCTTTTAAGGAAGAGAAGATCAACGAGAAGATCAAAGAACAGATCAGCCCGGAAGATAAGGCTGCAGAGAATAATTAATCAAGAGAAATATTTTGAGAAAGAAGGAACTGTTATGGAATTTGAAAAGTTGAAGAAAATCATTGCTGAGGTATTAAACGTAGATCCCGATGAGATCACCATGGAGACCACATTCCAGGATGACCTGGGTGCTGATTCCCTCGATGTATACCAGATCATCATGGGCATCGAGGAAGAGTTCGATATCGAGATCCCTGCTGAGACCGCAGAGCAGGTTACTACAGTAGAAGACGCTGTAGAGATGATCAAGAACGCAGTGAACTAGTAAAGCTACGAGCCATGCAAAGACAAAACAGGAACTGTGACCGAGAGCTTGCTCACAAGGCACTGTTCCTGTTTTTCAGTTTATACAATCGCAATTTGATGTAGTCCAGTAGGCACGGCTATGGTAAGAATAAGCGCGCCGTAAGCAGACGTCGGTACCATAGCGTCCCAAGGGACGCATTGCGTGGGTATTTTCCACGCCTATGTACCGTTACGCTCTGCGACAGAGTGCAAACGTGCCGCGTTTCTTACCATAGCCGGGACTACGGAATATAGTGAGGACAAGAAAATGTTGGATGGTTATACAATGGACGTGCTGGAGCAGCGCATCGGCTATTGCTTTCACAATAAAGCATTGCTGAAGCAGGCTCTGACCCACAGCTCCTATACCAATGAACAAAAGATCAACAAAACAGAGAACTACGAGCGTATCGAATTCCTGGGAGATGCCGTACTGGAACTGGTATCCAGTGACTTCTTATTTCGGGAACACCCGGATGTTCCGGAGGGCGAGCTGACCAAGATGCGTGCCTCCATGGTGTGCGAGCCTTCCCTGGCATTCTGTGCCAGAGACCTGGAACTGGGACAGTTTATGCTTTTGGGAAAGGGCGAAGAGAATACCGGCGGCAGACGCAGAGACAGCATCACCTCTGACGGTATGGAAGCCATGATCGGTGCCATTTATCTGGACGGTGGCATGCAGCCTGCCAAGGCTTTTATTGACCGCTTCATTCTGTCGGATTTAGAGGACAAGCGTCTCTTCTACGACAGCAAGAGTAATCTCCAGGAACTGATTCAGGGGAAACTCAAAAAAGAGTTCGAGTACCGGCTGTTAGAGGAGAGCGGACCGGAACACGACAAGACTTTCGTGGTAGAGATCGACATGGAGGGAGAATGCCTTGGCCGTGGGCAGGGAAGAACAAAAAAAGCGGCAGAACAGCAGGCAGCTTACGAGGCGCTTCTGCTATTGAGGGATAGAGGATATGTATTTAAAAAGTATTGAGATCCACGGGTTCAAATCATTTGCCAATAAGATCGTATTTCAGTTCCACAACGGAATCACCGGTATCGTAGGACCTAACGGCAGCGGTAAGAGTAACGTTGCGGACGCGGTAAGATGGGTGCTGGGAGAACAACGCATCAAGCAGTTGCGTGGTGCCAGCATGCAGGATGTTATTTTCTCGGGAACAGAGACCAGAAAACCGTTGAGCTACGCCTATGTTGCCATTACTCTGGACAACAGCGATCACCAGCTGGCGATCGACTATGACGAAGTTACAGTGGCGAGACGGATCTACCGTTCCGGAGAAAGTGAATATCTGATCAATGGTACTCCCTGCAGATTAAAGGATGTCAATGAGCTGTTCTATGATACCGGTATCGGTAAGGAGGGCTATTCCATTATCGGACAGGGCCAGATCGACAAGATCTTAAGCGGTAAACCCGAGGAACGGCGTGAACTGTTCGACGAGGCTGCTGGAATCGTGAAATTCAAGCGCAGAAAAGCAGCAGCCCAGACAAAGCTGGAGAACGAAAAACAGAATCTGGTGCGTGTGAATGATATTCTGTCCGAACTGGAAAAGCAGGTAGGCCCTCTGGAGAAGCAATCCGAGGTGGCTAAGGTCTATCTGAGGAAAAAGGAAGAATTAAAGACTCTGGATATCAATGTCTTCTTATTGGAAAATAAGAAACTCAGAGAACAGCTGTCTTCCATGGAAGAAAAATATAATCTGGCCAGCAATGAACTGAACGAGACCAGTGAAAAGTACGAAGGTATCAAGGAAGAATACGAGCGGATCCAGCAGGAGATCGAAAGTCTGGATGTCGCTATCGAAGCCGCCAGGGAACAGCTGACGGATACCGGTCTGATGCGCGGTAAGTTAGAAGGCGAGATCAATGTCTTAAAGGAGCAGATCAATTCCGCCCACGGCAGTGAGAACCATCTGAACAACCGTAAGGCAGCCCTGGAAGAGGAGATTGCCGGCAAAGAGCAGGAAAAGCAGGATATCTTAACCGATAAAAAGGATACCGATACCCAGGTGCAGGAGATTGCAGAAGCTGCGGCAAAAGCGAAGGCTGATCTGGAAGCCATCCAGAATAAGATCACCGAGCTCAACAATAATATCGAAGCCGGGAAAAATACCATTATTGGAGAACTGAACCAGAGAGCTACTATCAAATCCAAGATGGGCCGCTTCGATACCATGATGGAGCAGATCAATATCCGCAAGGCAGAGTTAAATTCCAGACTGTTACGTGCCAAATCCGATGAGGCAGCCAGAGAAGAAACGGTGAAGAAGCTGGAAGAGACTTTTGAGACCGTGACTGAGGAACTGCGTCAGATGACGGAACAGGAAGCGGCATCCGAACTGGAGCTTGGCAATATCCGAGAGAATCTCACCGGACTGGATGCGAAGCTGCGGGAGACACAGAACCGTTTCCATCAGGAACAGTCCAAGTTAGAAGCCCTGACTAATATTACCGAGCGCTATGATGGTTATGGCGGTAGCGTCAAAAAGGTCATGGAGCAGAAGGAAAAAGAAAAGGGCATCATCGGTGTCGTAGCGGACATCATTCAGGTGGAGGCAAAATACGAGACCGCCATCGAGACTGCGCTGGGCGGTAATATCCAGAATATCGTAACGGATAACGAAGAAACCGCCAAGCATATGATCGGCTTCTTAAAGCAGAACCGTCTCGGAAGAGCCACATTCCTGCCTCTGACCAGTATCACCAAGCCCCAGGAATTCAAGAATCCGGAGGCCCTGAAGGAAAAAGGTGTCATCGGTATGGCGGATGAACTGGTAGGCACAGAAGAAGAATACCGCAATGTGGCGAAGGCTATGCTGGGACGTATCGTTGTTGTAGACAATGTAGACAATGCTGTGAAGATCGCTAGAAAATTCGATTACGGCATCCGCATGGTCACTTTGGAAGGTGAACTCTTAGTTCCCGGTGGTGCCATCAGCGGCGGTGCTTTTAAAAACAACAGCAATCTCCTGGGAAGACGTCGTGAGATGGACGAACTGGAGAAAAAGGTGAAAAAGCTCTCTGAGGATATCAAAACCTACAATCAGAAGATCGAAGACACCAAGAGTAAGAGAAATAAACTTCGTATGGATCTGGAAGCACTGAAGACCGAGATGCAGCGCAAGTCCATTGAGCAGAATACCGCAAGATTAAATATTTCCCAGGCCAGAGAACGTATGGAAGAAGAGGCAGAGAGTGCACAGTCCCTGAAGCTGGAGGAACAGGAGATCGAGACCAAGATCTTCGAGATCCGTTCCAGCAAGGAATCAATCGTACAGGAACTGGCTGCAAGTGAAGAACTGGAGAAAACCACTCAGGAACAGATTCTTGTCTTCCAGAAGGAACTGGAAGGCTGCAGACTGGAAGAGAGTGAAGCTTCCGCCCATGCTGGAGAATGGGAAGTAAAAGTCGAGAAGATGCGTCAGGCTCTGGATTACAAACAGGCCAATGTAGACCGTATAGGCGGCGAACTGGAGCGTGCACAGGCAGAACTGAATGAGATCTTACAGGCACTGACTGAAAACGCACAGGAAGTGGAACGCAAGAAAAACAACATTCTGGAGATTGAGAAGACCATCGCGGCTTCCCATGAGAATCAGGATGCTTCCAAGAAAAAGCTGGACGAGGATATTGCAAAGAAAGAAGAACTGTCTGCAAAGCAGAAAGGCTTCTTCCAGAGCAGAGAAGAAATGTCAGAGCGCATGAATGCTCTGGACAAAGAAGTCTATCGCCTGAGTGAACAGAAGAAAAAGCTGGAAGACAATATCGAAGGCCAGATCAATTACATGTGGGATGAGTATGAGATTACCCTGAGTGATGCGGCAGGCCTTCGCAATGAAGAGATGAATGATCTGCCCGCCATGAAGCGTGAGATCAGCGGTCTGAAAGATGAGATCCGGAAGTTAGGTAATGTCAATGTCAACGCCATTGAGGATTATAGGAATCTGATGGAGCGTTATACCTTTATGAAGACCCAGCATGATGATCTGGTAGAGGCGGAGAAGACCCTGGAAGGCATTATCGAGGAACTTGATACTGCCATGCGCAAACAGTTCACGGAGAAATTTGCGGAGATCAGCAGAGAGTTCGATAAAGTATTCAAAGAACTCTTTGGTGGTGGTAAGGGAACCCTGGAACTGATGGAGGATGAGGATATTCTGGAAGCAGGCATCCGCATCATCGCACAGCCCCCCGGAAAGAAGCTTCAGAACATGATGCAGCTCTCCGGTGGAGAAAAGGCATTGTCCGCTATTTCCCTGTTGTTTGCCATCCAGAACTTAAAGCCCTCTCCGTTCTGTCTGTTGGACGAGATCGAGGCAGCGTTGGATGACTCCAACGTAGGCCGTTTCGCTAAGTATTTACATAAGCTGACCAAGAACACTCAGTTCATTGTCATTACCCACAGACGCGGTACGATGGAACAGGTGGACAGACTGTATGGTATCACCATGCAGGAGAAGGGTGTATCTACTTTAGTCAGTGTTAACCTCATTGATAAAGATCTGGATGATTAGAGTATGAAAAGAACTTCTAATCACTCAGAGCAAAGGCTCTTTCGTGAAGAAGTTCTAAGTTTCATACAAGAAAAACGCAAGCGTTTTTCTGGATAGAATGCTGATTGGAGGAAATGGGATGAGTGAGGAAAAGAAAGGCTTTTTTGCCCGGTTAAAAGAAGGACTGACCAAGACCCGTGACAACATTGTACGGGGAATTGATTCGGTCTTCAGCGGCTTCTCAGCTATTGATGATGATTTCTATGAAGAACTGGAAGAAATCCTCATTATGGGAGATATCGGTGTGAATGCCACCACCGCTATCGTGGAGAGACTGAAACAGCAGGTGAAGGAAAAACATATCAAGGAACCTTCCGAATGCAAACAGCTTCTGATTGAAAGTATCAAGGAGCAGATGCAGGTGGATGAGACCGCCTATGATTTCGAGAAGGAACAGTCCGTGATCATGGTCATTGGTGTCAACGGTGTGGGCAAGACCACATCCGTGGGCAAGCTGGCAGGTAAATTAAAGGATGAGGGCAGAAAAGTCCTTATCGCCGCAGCGGATACTTTCCGTGCCGCAGCGGGAGATCAGCTGGCAGAATGGGCATCCAGAGCGGATGTGCCCATGATCGGCGGAAAAGAGGGCGCGGATCCCGCCAGTGTGGTGTTTGATGCCGTGAATGCAGCGAAAGCAAGAGGCGTGGATGTGCTTCTGATTGATACTGCCGGCAGACTGCATAATAAAAAGAACCTGATGGAAGAACTTCGCAAGATGAACCGCATCATTGACAAGGAGTTCCCGAATGCCCACAGAGAGAACCTGATCGTACTGGATGGTACCACCGGACAGAATGCCCTTGCACAGGCGAGACAATTTGCGGAGGTCGCAAATGTCAGCGGTATTATCCTTACCAAGCTGGACGGAACTGCCAAGGGAGGTATTGCAGTTGCCATCCAGTCTGAACTGGATATTCCGGTGAAGTACATTGGCGTAGGAGAAAGTATTGACGATCTTCAGAAATTCGATGCAGATGCATTTGTAAATGCGTTGTTTGATGTAGACCATAAAGAAAACCCGGACGCTCAAGATTAGGATGCACTCTCGGAGTCAAATCAAGTACAAAAAGATTCCGGGAGTACATTTAGGACAAAATGGAGGAAAAAACAATGCTTACTTTAGAGAGTTTTGAACAGGCATCAGAGATCGTAAAACAGGTCACACAGGAAACAAAGCTGATCAAGAGCAGCTATTTCAGTGAACTTACAGGAAATAAGGTTTATTTAAAACCGGAGAATATGCAGCGTACAGGTGCATACAAGGTTCGTGGTGCTTATTATAAGATCAGCACTCTTTCCGATGAAGAGAGAAATAAAGGTCTGATCACAGCATCTGCCGGAAATCATGCACAGGGCGTTGCCTATGCTGCACATAAATATGGAGTGAAGGCAGTGATCGTTATGCCTACCACAACTCCGCTGATCAAGGTTGAGAGAACAAAGAGTTACGGTGCAGAGGTTATCCTGCATGGTGATGTATATGATGAGGCATGTGCACATGCACTGGAACTTGCTGAGAAAGAGGGATATACCTTTATCCATCCTTTCGATGATCCGGCAGTTGCCACAGGACAGGGTACCATTGCAATGGAGATCGTTCAGGAGCTTCCGCTTGTTGATTATATTCTGGTTCCAATCGGTGGAGGCGGACTTGCAACAGGTGTTTCCACACTTGCGAAGCTGTTAAATCCACATATCAAAGTCATTGGTGTGGAACCGGCAGGGGCTGCCTGCATGAAGGCTTCTCTGAAGAAGGGTGAGGTTGTGACTCTTCCGCACGTAAATACGATTGCTGACGGTACTGCCGTACAGACACCCGGAAAGAAAATCTTCCCGTATATCCAGAAGAATCTGGACGATATCATCACTATCGAGGATGATGAACTGATCGTTGCTTTCCTTGACATGGTTGAGAACCATAAGATGATCGTAGAGAATTCCGGTCTTCTGACAGTGGCAGCGCTTCGTCATCTGGATGTGAAGGGAAAGAAGATTGTTTCTATCTTAAGCGGTGGAAACATGGATGTTATTACCATGTCTTCTGTTGTTCAGCATGGTCTGATCCAGAGAGACAGAATCTTCACAGTATCTGTGCTCATTCCGGATAAGCCGGGCGAACTGGTACGCGTGGCAAGCGTGATCGCCAGGGCTCAGGGC
>ENA-OUOY01002065-OUOY01002065.1-human-gut-metagenome-genome-assembly--contig:-NODE-2065-length-10654-cov-3.722049_pt1 | contig 10654 bp, 10 predicted proteins | sample MGYA00237937_ERZ548767 | MGnify/ENA primary metagenome ERZ548767 (study PRJEB26490, sample SAMN05356887) | human gut metagenome | biome: terrestrial biome; feature: human-associated habitat; material... | reverse complement strand
GTGACGTTCAAGAAAAACGAAAAGGACCTGCTGGAGGCCGACGCCGTTATTGTGGACGAGATGAGCATGGTGGACCTGCCGCTGATGCAGGCGCTGCTCTCGGCCCTGCGGCCTGGATGCAGGCTGGTGATGATCGGCGACGCGGATCAGCTGCCCTCGGTGGGGGCGGGGAATGTGTTCAGCGATCTCATTCGCAGCGGACGGATTCCTTTGGTTGCCCTGAAAGAGGTTTTCCGCCAGGCGGACAAGTCCTATATTATCCGCAACGCCCACCTGGTCAACGGCGGCATCGGGCCGGACCTGAAAACCAACCAAGGGGACTTTTTCTTCCTGTGCCGCCGGTTTTCCCTCAGAAGTGTCCTCGCCGGCGCTGAGAAGGAGTTTGAGTTCGTTGATGTTGTTGATTTTGTTGATGTTGCCGCCGCGCACGAAGGAGATCCCTCCCGTTTCCTCGGAGACCACGATCACGTCGGCGTCGGTCTCTTCCGTGATTCCTATCGCCGCCTTGTGCCTCATTCCGTAGTGTGCCGGGATGTCGGTGCGTCCGGTGATCGGAAGGGTGCACCGAGCGGCCACGATACGGTCGTCACTGATGATCATCGCCCCGTCGTGAAGAGGGGAGTTCTTAAAGAATATGTTCATTATCAGCCTCCTGGTGACTTTCGCGTCCACGATGTCACCGGTCTCGACAATGAACTCCAGCGAATCCTTCCTGGGGAAAACGATCAAGGCTCCGGTCTTGTCGGCTGACATCGCCCTGCAGGCCTCCGCGATCTCGTTGACGGTGCCTCCGCCCATCTTCTTCTCCTTGATGCCCATCAGCCTGTTGAATATGTCACGGCTCTTGCCGGCCATCCCGTAGCGGGAGCCAAGCTTCATCAGGAAATGCCGGACCTCCGGCTGGAAGATCACGATGAGCGCGATCACTCCCACGTCGATGAACGTCCCGAGCAGGGCGCTCATCAACTTCATGTTGAATGCCGCCACGACCACTCTCAAGACGAACAGCAGGATGACGGCAACAAAGATATTCATAGCGGCAGACCCTCTTATCCATCTGAAAACCAGATAGATGAATATGGCTACCATCAGTATGTCCAGAATGTCCGCAAACGAAAGGTTGAGGAATCCGAATATGTTTAGAAGCATCTTAGTTCTTTTTCGTAGTGCAAAGATAACGATTTCTCTGATTATTAGAGAGTAGGAGTGTTGAAAACTTTGTTAATTGGAAAAAAATACCTACCTTTGCAGTCCGCAAAATAGTGCGGATTAACGTAAAATATTTATTTACAATTAATTAATTAAACCAATGCCTGGATTAATTGGAAAGAAAATCGGAATGACTTCCGTTTTCGGTGCTGATGGAAAAAATATTCCATGCACCGTCATCGAGGCTGGTCCGTGTGTTGTCACGCAACTGCGTACAGTTGAAAAAGACGGCTATGCCGCTGTACAGCTTGCCTATGACGAAATCAAGGAGATACACGCCAGCGCGCCTCTTATGGGCCATTTCAAGAAGGCAGGGACCACCCCTAAGCGCAAGCTCATTGAGTTTGAGGCTGATTTCGAGGGTGATCTCAAGCTTGGAGACACCGTCACCGTCGCTGACATCGTTAAAGATGATGTGAAGTACGTTGATGTTGTCGGTACTTCTAAAGGTCGTGGCTTCCAGGGTGTTGTTCACCGTTATCACTTCGCCGGTGTCGGCGGTGCGACCCACGGTCAGCACAACAGACTGCGTAAGCCGGGTTCTCTCGGTGCATCATCATGGCCTTCACGCGTGTTCCCTGGAATGCGCATGGGTGGACACATGGGCAACGAAAGAGTCAAGGTGTTCAACCTTGAGATTGTTAAGGTTATTCCTGAGAACAATCTTCTCGTCATTAAGGGTTCCGTTCCTGGAGCCAAGGGTTCTTATCTTGCATTAGAGTTTTAGTTATGGAATTACCAGTATTGAAAATTGACGGATCAGAATCCGGAAAGAAGGTTGTTCTTGACGAGAAGGTATTCGGTGTTGAACCGAACGATCATGCAATCTATCTTGATGTAGTCCAGTACCTCGCCAACCAGCGTCAGGGTACTGCCAAGACGAAGGATCGTAGCGAGAACGCTCATTCCACCAAGAAGCTCGGTCGCCAGAAGGGCGGCGGTGGCGCGCGCCACGGTAGCTTGAAGTCCAACATCTTCGTTGGTGGTGGCCGTGTTTTCGGACCGAAGCCTCGTCTTTACAGATTCAAGCTTAACAAGAAGCTCAAGTCTCTCGCGCGCTGCTCGGCTCTCACCTACAAGGCGCAGGAGAACGCTATCATTTTCGTTGAGCCATTTGCAATGGAAGCTCCGAAGACAAAGGAATTCATGCACATCCTTGAGGCTCTCAAGGCTGGACAGAGAAAGGTTCTCGTCGTACTTCCGGAGAAATCAGACAACATTTTCCTTTCATCACGTAACCTCCCTGAGGTAAAGGTTATCACTGTTGACGAAATCAACACCTACACCATCGCGAACGCCAATTCTATGGTTCTCATTGACGGTGTGCAGGATATCCTCTCAGCCAGGGTCAACCGTTAAAAGCGCAAAGAGATGGGAATTTTAATCAAGCCAATAGTAACTGAGAAGCTTACAGGTCTGACTGAGAAGTTGAACCGCTACGGCTTCATTGTTGACAGGAATGCCAACAAACTTCAGATAAAGGCCGCTGTCGAGCAGTTCTACAACGTGACTGTAGCTGATGTCAACACCGTGAACTATCACGGAAAGAGAAAGTCCCGCTACAGCAAGTCAGGTATGCTTCGCGGCCGCATGAATCACTTCAAGAAGGCGTATGTTACCCTTGCAGGTGATGACAAGATCGATTTCTACAGTAACATTTAAGGAGGGACAAGGCAATGGCAATCAGAAAATTCAAGCCGACGACTCCTGGAACCAGGAACAAGGCAATCAGTGCATTCGACGAAATCACTGCCAAGAGGCCGTACAAGCCTCTGTTGGAACCTCTTAAGAGCACAGGTGGTAGAAACAACACCGGTCAGATGACCGTACGTTACCGTGGTGGCGGACACAAGAGGATGTATCGTATCATCGACTTCCTCCGCACCAAGGACAACATCAAGGCCACAGTCAAGACCGTTGAGTACGATCCAAACCGCAGCGCCCGCATCGCTCTCGTAGAGTACGAGGATGGCGTTAAGAAGTACATCATCGCTCCTGCCGGAATCAAGGTAGGACAGATCATAGAGTCCGGATCAGGAGTCGCTCCTGAGCTCGGCAACTGTCTCCCTCTCGCGGAGATCCCTGTAGGTACGCTCGTCCACAACATCGAGCTTCGTCCTGGTCAGGGCGCCGCGATGGCACGTTCCGCCGGTACATTCGCACAGCTGGCCGCCCGTGAGGGCAACTTCGCCATCCTTCGTCTGCCTTCGGGCGAGACCAGAATGGTGCTCGTGACCTGCCGCGCGACCGTTGGAACCGTTTCTAACGCAGATCATAATCTTGAGTCTTTCGGAAAGGCCGGACGCAACCGCTGGTTCGGACGCAGGCCTCACAACCGTGGAGTTGTCATGAACCCTGTTGATCACCCTATGGGTGGTGGTGAAGGTCGTGCTTCCGGAGGTCACCCGCGTTCTCGCAAGGGACTTCCTGCAAAGGGTTACAAGACACGTAATCCTAAGGCTACTTCCAACAAGTTCATCATCGAAAGAAGAAAGAAGAAGTAATTAAACGGAATTAAACTTTAAGATTATGAGTCGTTCATTAAGAAAAGGTCCATACATCCAGGAGGCCCTGGAAAAGAGAATTCTTGCTATGAATGATGGTAGCAAGAAGAAGGAGGTCGTAAAGACCTGGTCCCGCGCCAGCATGATCTCCCCTGACTTCGTAGGCCACACTGTCGCAGTTCATAATGGAAACAAGTTCATTCCTGTTTACATCACTGAGAACATGGTAGGCCATAAGCTCGGCGAATTCGCGCCGACAAGAACTTTCAAAGGCCATTCGGGCAACAATAAGTAGTAATCATCAAAGGAGAATTCATTATGGGAGCTCGTAAAAGATTAATGGCTGAGAAGTTCAAAGAAGCCAAAAAGAATACTGCAATAGCAAAGTTGAATGATGTCCCTACATCCCCTCGCAAGATGCGTCTTGTCGCTGACACTGTGAGAGGTGTGGAGGTGAACCGTGCGATTGACCTTCTTCATTTTTCGAAGAGGCAGCCGTCTGTCCGCCTTGAGAAGCTTCTCCGCAGCGCCATCGCCAACTGGGAAGCCAAGAATCCGGATCAGACCAAAGAGCTGGACAACGGCAACGTTTATGTCAAGACGATCATGGTCGGCGAAGGCCGCACGCTGAAGAGAATCCGTCCTTGCCCTCAGGGCCGCGCCGGAAGAATCCGCAAGCGTTCCAACCACGTCACCATCATTCTCGATGTCAAGAAACCAACAACAGTAGAGGAGAACAAGTAATATGGGACAGAAGACAAATCCTATTTCTAACAGAATCGGTATCACCCGTGGTTGGGACTCTAACTGGTGTGGTGGTAACTATGCTGAGAAGATCGCTGAGGATTATGAGATCCGCAAGTATCTGACCAACCGTCTTGCCAAGGCCAGCATCTCCAAGATCGTCATCGAAAGAACCCTTAAGTTCATCACCGTGACTATTCACGCCGCAAGGCCTGGATTCATCATCGGTAAGGGCGGGGCTGAGGTTGACAAGCTTAAGGAAGAGCTTAAGAAGGTCACCAAGAAGGACGTTCAGATCAACATCTTCGAGGTAAAGAGGCCTGAGGTTGACGCGCACATCGTCGCTGACAGCATCGCTCGTCAGATCGAGGGACGTGTTTCCTACAGAAGGGCCATCAAGATGGCTATCGCATCAACCATGAGGGTTGGCGCCGAAGGCATCAAGGTTCAGATCAGCGGACGTGTAGGCGGAGCTGAAATGGCCAGAAGCGAAATGTTCAAGGAAGGCCGTACACCTCTGCACACTTTCCGTGCGGACATCGACTACGCTCTTGCCGTGGCAAGCACAAAGGTCGGTGCCCTCGGAATCAAGGTGTGGATCTGCAACGGCGAGCGTTACGGCAAGCAGGATCTCACACCTAACACCGCTTCCGCAGCCAACGCACAGGGCGGATCACGTCCTTCACGCGGAGACCGTGGCGAGCGTAGAGGCGGAGACCGTGGCGACCGTCGCGGAGGCCGTGGTGGCCGTGGCCGCCGTGGCAACGACCGTCAGGCCGAGTAGGAATATTCCGATAATAAAATAGACAAGGAGGTGACGGGAAAGAAATTTCGCGTCACCTTTATTAATTAATGACACCAATGTTACACAATAATATGCTTAAACACATCAGCGGTTTTCTTTTGGCCATTGCGGTCGTCCCTTTCTCTTTGGCCTTGTCATCATGTGGATGCGGTACATCATCCCGACAATCCGGTGCCGGAACCCAAGGTTCAGAGGAGAAGGCTTATTATCCTAAGGCCGCGGGCTCTTTCAGGATAATGTCCTACAATGTGGGTAATTTCTCGAAATACCTTCCTTTTAATGATAACATCGACATGATAGCCTCAATGATAAAGGAATCCGAGGCTGATGTTGTCGCGCTTAATGAGATTGACAGCCTTACACAAAGGCTTCCCTACGATGAGCTCTCTCTCCTTACCAAGGCACTGGGAGGATGGCAATGGCACTTTGGACGTGCGATGCCTTATCAGGGTGGCGCTTACGGCGAGGGTTGTATCGTGCCAGGCAAGGTGAAGATTCTTAAGAGATACACTGTCGCTCTTCCTCAGGATGAGGGAGCCGAGCCAAGGGCTATTGCAGTCATTGAGACGGATAAATATGTTATTGGCGCATCTCATCTGGATCATGTGTCTCCTGTTGCCCGGTTGGCTCAGGCGAAGGTAGTAAATGCCTGGGCACAAGAAAATTACTTTAAATGTAAAAAGCCGGTCTTTTACTGTGGAGACATGAATGCTTCGCCGGAGTCCGAGGTTATCGAGACTCTGAGGAAATCATGGGATTTGCTTTCCGAGACAGAAAACACGTTCTCCTCAAGAGATCCTCGCGTGTGCATAGACTATATTTTCCACTACAAGATGTCCGCTCCTGTAAAGAAAGTCTCTGCCCATACTATGACTGAGTTCCACAAGGGGGATGTGACGCAGGCTTCGGACCATCTTCCTGTGTTCGTGGATGTCCGACTGTAAGTGTCAGTCTCACTGGGAGAAGATACAGGCTACTCTATTTTGCAAAAATGAAATCATTGATGGTATTTTTGCAAAAAATGAGTGGCCTTTAATATTATACGGCTGGAAAAAAATGTATATTTGCGTTAACGGAAACAATTTAATCACAATAGCACTATGGGTGAATCCAGAAGAAGCTTTTTGAAGAAATCGGCGGCGGGACTGGCGTTGTTCACGATCCTGCCACGTAATGTGTTCGGCGCCATGGGCGGCGACAAGAAGTACGTCGCTCCGAGCGATCAGCTCACGCGCGGAATAATCGGAGTGGGCGGAATCGGAATGAGTGGCCTTCACTTCGTAAGTGACGAGCGCTGCCGGCTGGTCTCGGTCTGTGATGTGGACAGGAACCACCTTGACAACGCCCTTAAGAAGGGTGTGGAGAAGTTCGGCACAAAACTTCAGGCCTACACGGACTGGAGGGATCTCGTCCATGATGCCAACGTGGACATCGTACACATCGCGACCCCTTCACACTGGCACGGAATCATGGCCGTCGAGGCCTGCCGCGCCGGTAAGGACATATTCTGCGAGAAGCCGATGACAAGGACAATCGGCGAGGGGCAGAAAGTTGTGGAGGCGGTCAACAAGTACGGCCGTATCTTCCGTCTGGACACCTGGTTCCGTTTTAAGGACACGTTCTACGGCCTTGGAACAACGGTGGAGCCGCTTAAGAAACTCGTGCAGAGCGGGCTTTTGGGCTGGCCATTGACCGTGAGGATCTCCGGAGCCACGGGCTTTACCTGGAAATTCTTCTGGACAGGAAAGGAAAATCTTGTGCCTCAGCCTGTTCCGGCAGAACTTGACTACGACATGTGGCTCGGGCCGGCTCCTTACAAGCCTTACAATCCGCATCGTGTTCACCAGACTTTCCGCGGCTACTGGGACTACGAGTCCGGCGGTCTGGGAGACATGGGACAGCACTACATCGACCCTGTGCAGTACATTCTTGGCAAGGACGACACCTTCCCGGTGAAGGTAGAGGTGGATGCGCCGCAGCAGCATCCGGACGCGGTGGGAATATGGCGTAGCGTCACCTACACCTACGCCGACGGCTGCAAGATCATCCTTGAAGGGGAGGGATTCGAGAGCAAAGGCAAGGTGCCTTACATCGAAGGCCCTAACGGAAAGGTCTACAAAGGATTCGAGTGCACGATTCCTAACGTGATGGATGTCATCAACTCGCTTCCTGATCCGGAGCCTCGCAACACGGACTTCCTTGACTGCGTGAAGACACGTCAGAAATTCGCCCTCGCCGAGGACAACGGCCACCACAGCTGCACGATCGTCAACATGGGAGCCTGTGCCCTGCGTCTCGGCAGAACCCTTAACTTCGATCCGGACAAGCAGCTGTTTATTGATGACGATGCCGCCAACCAACTTATCAACCAGCCGATGCGCGCCCCTTGGGGTTCAATGATCCTTTAATTTGTTTCTGAATATGAAGAAGTTTATAACATCCATACTATTCCTTGCGGCCGCTCTGACTTTGAGCGCCCAGGACGCAAGACAGAGAACCGTCGAAACAGTTGTGGCTGATGTGCTCGCGGCCATGCCGGCGAACAACTCCACGGACTTCGACACCCAGATGGCGGATTTCGCGGCAGCCGCTCCCGCATCCGTGGTGGAGACGGCCAGGATGATGAAGCCCGCCGGCGAAGGCGTGAGGAACAATCTTTATGAATATGCCCTCACGGGTCTCGCAAGCTACGCTTCGGCCAACCCTATGTGCGTTGACAAGGTCCGCGAAGGCTTCGCCCAGGCCATTAAGGCTACTGGCGACAGCGACAACAAGGCTTTCCTGCTGAACCTGTTCCGTCAGATCGCGAAACCTGCCGACGCTCAGCTGTTCAATGAATATGTCGGTGATTCCGCCCTGGCCTCCATAGCCCTCGGCGCTCTCGTGGATATTCCTGGGACAGAATCTTTGATTCTTGACCTCGTGAAGGAAGGCACCGCCGACAGAAGGTTGCTCGCCGCTGCCGCCGCGAGGAAGGGCATTACCGCCGCCGAGCCTTACATTCAGAAATGGATCATCCCGGCTGAGCTGAACTCCACATCGCACGACAACGCCTTCTTCTCCGCCCTTGCGGCGATAGGCTCGGAGTCGTCCTTGAATATTCTTAAAGACAATTCAATTCCTGACTATGCCGCTCTGGCTGTGAGACTTGCCGATGGGCAAAACAGCAAGGCTGTCGCCAAGGCCGCCAAGACTCTGATGGCTTCCGAGGTGTCGGCCTACAAGTCCGCCGGCGCTCTCGCCCAAATGAAGAACAATCCGGCGAAGGCTCTGAAGGTTGTCGCCGCCGCTCTCAAGAGCGATGACATCAAGTTCAGAAACTCTGTGATGGACAACGCCACTTCGATTCTTGGCGCTGGAAATCTGGTTCCTTTGTTCACAAAGAACTTTGCCAAAATGCCGGCCGCTGTCAAGGTTGATCTTCTCAACTGGTTCGGCAACAACAAGATCTCTTCTGTCACGGACTTTGTGCTTGGCTCGTTCGCTGACGGTGGAGAAGTCGCAGCCGCTGCCATCGCGGCCGCCGGAAAGATCGGGGGTGACAAGGCTGCCGAGGCTCTTGTGGGGCAGCTCGGAGGAAACAATTCCGCCGCTGCGTTGACCGCATTGAAATCATTCAAGGGGGACTATCAGGCCGAGCTTCTGGCCGCTCTTGACGGAGCTAAGGACTCCAAGGCTATATGTGACATTCTCGGCCTTGTGATGGCCAGAAGGGTCGCCGCCGCGGCTCCGAAGGTATATTCATTGATTGATTCCAAGGATGCCGAGGTCGCTTCCTTCGCCAAGCTGGCTCTTGCTGACATCGTTGGAGTTCAGGATGTTGACAGGGTCGGCACCTTGCTGGACAATGCTTCCGCAGCTGATCTTGCCGCCTGCCAGAAGGCGCTGGTCGCCGCCGTGCACACTCTTGCTCCTGCCGAGCGTTACGCAAAGGTGAGCGCGTTGATGAAGAAGTCCAGAAACGTCGCTGCATTCTACCCGGTACTTGCCGCCACAGGTACCGATGAGGCTGTCGCTGACCTTGCCACCGCCTATGGTTCGGGTGACAAGGCCGCTTTCGCCCCGTTGCTTGCCATCGATAATTTCAAGGCTGCTCCTGTTCTGCTTAAGGCCGCCGCTTCGGACGCCAGTCTGGCTGACAAGGCAGTGAGCCGGTACTCATCCCTTGTCTCCCAATACGAGACCGACATTGACAAGAAACGTATGGATTTCGCCAGCGCCCTTGAGCTTGCTCAGGCTCCTGCCGTAAGGAAGTCCGTGCTTGGCTATTTGGCCGCAGTGCCTACGATGAAGGCCTTCCTTCTTGCAGGCAAGTACTTGGATGACAGTGACAAGGCTGTCAGACACGCTGCCGCGGAGTGCGTCAGGACAATCGCTTCAAAGACCAAGGAGGAGATCAACTATGCTGACCTAAAGTCCAATCTTGATAAGGCTGTCGTGATCTTCAAGGCCGCCGGAGGAGCTGATGACGGCTATGCTGTCGATGAGATCGGCAAGATCCTCAGCGAGGCCGAGCCTTCTCCTGTCTCACAACTGACTGACGAGGAGAGGAAGCAGGGATTCGAGATGTTGTTCGACGGCACGAATCTGGACAAGTGGCAGGGCGACCTTGAGGGGTACACTCCTGTTAACGGAACCATTTATGTGTCAGCGAACTATGGAAGCACGGGCAATCTCTACACGAAGAAGGAATATCGTAACTTCGTCTATCGTTTCGAGTTCTGCTTCCTGCGCGAGGGTGTGAACAATGGTGTGGGCGTGAGGACTCCGATGGGTGTTGACGCTGCCTATGACGGAATGTGTGAGGTGCAGATCCTTGATCATGACGCTCCGATGTACGCCAAACTTCGTGAGTATCAGGTTCACGGATCGGTTTACGGTGTGATCCCGGCGAAGAGAATCGTCCACAAGCCTCTTGGGGAGTGGAGCACCGAGGAGATCCGTGTGGAGGGCGACAGAATCAAGGTGACCGTCAACGGTGAGGTGATCGTGGACGGCAACATCCGCAGGGCCTGCAAGGGTCATAATGTGGCTCCGGACGGAAGCAAGAAGAATCCGTACACCGTTGACCACAAGAACCATCCAGGAATGTTCAACAAAAAAGGTTACATCTCATTCTGCGGCCATGGCGAAGGCCTGAAGATCCGCAACGTCCGCATCCTCGACCTCGGCGACAAATAGTAGCTGGAAAGAAGGTAGTCGCTTCGCCGGTGCCTCGGTCGCTGAGTTCCTTTGGTTGTTTAGACCTATAGGTTCTGAGACCTTTGAGTTTCCGGGCTTGTTGAAGCGCAGGAACATTGAAGGTCCAATGGCATAGAAAGAGCGGGAAGCCTCTAACCTGAATTTTGCACGTAACCAAAATTCAGAGCAGAGGCTTTCCGTTCTTTTCGGC
>ENA-OUOY01002060-OUOY01002060.1-human-gut-metagenome-genome-assembly--contig:-NODE-2060-length-10664-cov-3.873409_pt1 | contig 10664 bp, 7 predicted proteins | sample MGYA00237937_ERZ548767 | MGnify/ENA primary metagenome ERZ548767 (study PRJEB26490, sample SAMN05356887) | human gut metagenome | biome: terrestrial biome; feature: human-associated habitat; material... | reverse complement strand
GGTTACGAGGTCGCATGGGCTGCCGACCAGCGATCCAAGATTCAGAGCACGCCTGATATTGACGGCTCCGATCTGGTCATTACGCTCGGCGGCGACGGTACGTTGCTGCGCGCTGCCCGCATCCTCAACCATCGTGAGATTCCTATCCTCGGTCTTTCCTATGGTCACCTGGGCTTTCTAACTGCTGCGAGCCCCGAGGAGCGCGACATCCTGCAGGTCGTGAGCGACGCCCTGTCCGGTGAGCTGCACGTGAGCCGTCGCGCCACCATCGCCGCGGATATCGTGTCCGTGCGCGAAGACGGTACGAAGGATGTCGTGCGCACCTTCGCCCTCAACGACATGGCGCTTACCCGCGGTCCGCTGTCCGATATGGTCGAGTTCGACATCACGGTGTCCGGCCATCATATCGACCGTCTGCGTGGCGACGGCGTGGTCGTGTCCACGGCGACTGGTTCTACGGGTTACGCGCTCAGTGCCGGTGGCCCCATCGTGAGCCCCGACTATACGGGCATGGTCTGCGTACCCATTGCGCCGCACACCATTCAGGCTCGTGCCTTTTTGACCTCGCCGAGTGATGTCGTCGAAATCTTTATGTCCGATGATCGCCCGAGCGTTCCGGCGATCGCTATCGATGGACAGTTTATTACCTGCGATGGCACCGTTGAGAGCGTGGCGGTGCGCCGCGGGCCCGGAGATGTGTTGCTGCTGGATTACGGCCCCGAGAGCTTCTATAACTCGGTGAGCCGCGTATTCTACGGAGTCCGTCATGATCGATGAGCTGCAGGTTTATAACATTGCACTCATTCGCGAGGCGACGCTGGTGCCGAGTGCCGGCCTGACTGTCCTGACTGGCGAGACTGGCGCCGGCAAGACCGCGCTGCTCTCGGCCCTCAAGCTAATTTTGGGCGAGCGTGCGGATTCGTCGACGGTGCGCGAGGGCGAGGCACTGGCGAGCGTCGAGGCGCGACTCTTCGACGGACCGCACGACACGGAGGGGTTCACCGTACAGCGCAGCCTTTCTGCCGAGGGCCGCAGCCGCGTGAAGATTGACGGTCGCATTGCCAGTGTGCGCGAGCTTTCGGAGCGCGTCGGCGTGATGATGGATCTGTGCGGCCAGCACGAGCACCAGCGCTTGCTCGATCCGGCGCATCACGTTGCGATGGTCGATGCGTGGGCGGGACGCTCTGCGCTCGAGGCGCTGGATGCGTACCGCGCCTGCTTTAAGGCTTCGCGGGCTGCCGCCAAGGAGGTTCGACGTGTCGAAGAGGCCTCGCGTGCGCAGGGGAGCCGCGTCGAGGAGGCGCGCTTTGCCCTCGAGCGCATCGGCGAGGTCGACCCCAAGCCGGGTGAGTATGAGGAACTCGAGAAGCTGCTGCCGCGCTCCGAACATGCCGAGGTACTGGTTGCCACGGCTAACGATGCCCATGCATCGCTTGCCGCCGAAGGGGGAGCGCTCGATGCCGTGAACAGCGCCGTGGCAGAGCTTTCCCGAATGGCTACCGTCGATCGCAAACTCGGCGACATTGCCGATGCACTATCGGATGCCTGTATCTCCCTTGAGGATTGCGCGAACGAGCTTCGTGCCTATCGCGATGGCATCGCCTTCGACCCGCGCGAGCTCGCTCGCATGCGTGAGCGGTATTCCGACCTCAAGGGTCTGTTGCGTCAGTGGGGTCCCACTATGGACGATGTTTTTGCCATGCGCGATCGCTCGCAAGAGCTGTTGTCGCTGGTAGACGATGGTGATGAGCAGATCAAGAAGGCGCGTGAAGCGCTTGGCGCAGCAGAGCATGAACTGTTCGCCGCCGCCAAGGCGCTTAAGCGTGCACGCAATACGGCGGCTCCGCGCTTCTGCCACGAGGTGGGCCGCCAGATGGCTCGCCTGGAGATGGGCAGCGCCGAGCTCGTCTGGGAGTCGCGTGATCTTCCCCGTGCTGAGTGGACGCCCGTTGGTCCTTCGAGCTACGAGCTGCTATACCGCAGCGGTGCCGGTTTGACGCCGCGCCCCCTGCGTCGAATTGCGTCGGGCGGCGAGCTCAGCCGCGTCATGCTGGCAAGTAAGGTTGTCCTCGGTAACGCGGACGGTGTCGATACGCTGGTGTTTGACGAGGTCGATGCTGGTGTCGGTGGCTCCACGGCGCGTGCGCTCGCGGGCGTGCTGGCAGATCTCGCCGCTACGCATCAGGTGATTGTCGTAACCCACTTGGCGCAGGTCGCCGTCATGGCTGACAAGCATTATGTCGTCAGTAAAGAGCCAGGCGACGTTCCTCAAACGCACCTGGACGAGGTGACCGGCGATGCCCGTACCGCCGAGATCGCCCGCATGCTGAGCGGCGATCAATCCGAGGCAAGCTTGGCCCACGCAAAGCAGATGCTCGAAGAAGCTCGAGGTTAGGTCGTATCAGCGGTGTTGGTGGGACAAAATAGACTGAAATTTTTGTCCCACTACGCGTTTTACTCCACAACCTTATCCGGCTGGATGAGCTCCTCGTAGTAGCTGATATGCTCACGCGCGTCTTTAATCTCGGGCAGCAGGAAGTTGTAGATGACTTCGATGATCATCGTGGCGCTGATCTTGGAGAACGCGAAGTCACCCGTTGTCAGCAACGCTTCGTGATTGACGGTATTAAAGGTGTAGTCGGCGAGGCGCGCAAGTGGGGATTTGCTGTCACTGCTGATGACGACTACGGTTGCGCCGCAGTTGCGAGCCGCTTTTGCCATGCGATTCAGTCGGCGCGATTTGCCAGAGTTTGAGATGAGCACGATGACGTCACCCGGGCGTAACGTGAGCGCAAAGCCGATTGATGTCTCGCTAATGGTGCTCGCCATGCAGCGCAGGCCCAGCTGCGAAAACTTAAACGTCGCATCGAGCGCGACCGCGTTCGTATTGCCCACGGCGGCGAACTCAATAACGCCGGCATTCTTAAGCGCGTGCACAACAGCGGCCAACGTGTCGTGATCTATGCCGTCGATGGTCGCATTAAGCTCACTCACCTTGGCGGCGAGGATATTTTTTAGGCTCTGCTCCATATTGTCGAGCGAGACCTCGTCAGTCAGGCCCTCGTTACGCTGGCTTTCCAAATCCCTCGCCAACGAAAACTGAAAGCTGCGGAAGCTACCAAAGCCAAGCTTGCGGCAGAAGCGCGAAACGGTCGCCTCGGACGTGGCGGCGGCGCGCGAGAGCTGAGCGGCCGTGAGGCGTGGCGCCTCGGACTGGTGCTCCAATATATAGTCGACAATGCGCTGCTCGGACTCGCTGTATCCCTGATGGGTGCTAATGAGGGAAAGTGCGCTCTTGCTACTATCGGTCATGGATGGCTCCTGGTTGGCATGAAAATCTAATTTACTACGCCATGCCATAGTATACGGGCATTTTCAATTACAAGATACACCTTGCCGTTTCAAGTGTTGATGGTAAACTTTCACTTACCGTTTACGGTTATGAAAGAACCTTTCACCGGAGCTTTGCACCTTAGCTCTTCTCACGCGGACGGTAGGTTGGTATCTTTCAGTTGTGGAAAAACGCGCATCGAAGCGCGTGTAGGGGAGCGCCCGCGGGCGCTGTACTCAAGAAGGAGGGACACATGGCTAAGTTTGACATCATCGCCGCGACCGGTTGCCCGACCGGCATTGCGCACACCTTCATGGCGAAGGAGGCGCTGGAGAAGGCTGCTGCCGAGCGTGGTCTGACCATTAAGGTCGAGACACATGGCCAGGTCGGTGTCGAGAACGAGCTCACCAAGAGTGAGATCGCTGGTGCCAAGGCCGTCGTCGTCGCAGCCGATAAGGATGTCCAGGCTGAGCGTTTCGCCGGCAAGCCCATGGTTTCCGTCGGTGTTTCCAAGGCCCTGTCCGTCGAGGCCGCCGGAAAGCTGATCGACCGCGCGCTCGCCGCCAAGGGCGACGACACGGTTGCCGCTGCCGCCGATGTCGAGGACGAGGTCGAGGAGAAGGAGTCCATCGGTCACGACATCTACAAGCACCTCATGAACGGCGTCAGCCACATGCTGGTCTTCGTCGTTGCCGGTGGTGTTCTGACCGCCATTTCGTTCCTGTGGGGCATCACGTCCTTTGATTCGACGGCTGCCGACTACAACAGCTTTGCCGCGATGCTCAAGATTATCGGCGGTATCGCCATGAACCTCATGGTTCCGGTGCTCTCCGCTTACATCGCCGAGTCCATCGGCAAGCGCCCGGCGCTCGTCCCCGGCTTTGTTGCCGGTATGATTGCCATCCAGGGTCTTCCCATCAACGCCGATACCGGCATGATCGACGCTGGAGGCTCGGGTGTGGGCTTCGGCTTCCTGGGCGGCATCGTCGGCGGCTTCCTCGCTGGCTATGTCATCCTGCTGCTCGAGAAGGCTTTCTCTAAAATTCCCGCGAGCCTTAATGGCCTGAAGGCAATCTTCCTGTATCCGCTGTGCTCTACCGCCATCGTCGGCCTGGTCATGCTCGGTATTTCCGGCCCCATGGCTGCCATTAACCAGGGCATGATGGATTTCCTGCAGAGCCTCGGTAACTCCGGTCCGGTGATCCTTGGCCTGGCCATCGGCTGCATGTGCGCCTTTGATATGGGCGGCCCGGTCAACAAGGCTGCTTACGCTACTGGCACCTTCCTGCTCGGTACCGCTCTCGAAGCTGGCGTCGGCACCGAGACCTACAACTTCGGCACCAACTTCATGGCTGCCGTCTCCGCCGCTTGCATCGTTCCGCCGCTGATCACCACCTTCGCCGTCGTTGTCGGCAAGAAGTACTTCAGCCAGGAGGATCATGACGCCGGTATCGTCAACCTCATCCTTGGTTGCACCCACATCACCGAGGGCGCCATTCCGTTCATGACCAAGAACATCTGGCCCGTCATGCCCATCATGATGCTCGGCTCTTCCATCGCTTCCATCTTGACCATCTTCTTCAACGTTCACGATCCGGCGCCTCACGGCGGCTTCCTGGTCCTGCCTGTTGTCGAGAACGGTCCGCTGTGGGTCCTCGCGATCCTCATCGGCGCTGTGGTCGGTGGCATCCTGTTCGTGGCCTTCAAGAAGTACGACTTCGAGAAGAATCAGAAGGCCGCTCCTGTAGCCAAGCCCGTTGAGGCCCCCAAGGCCGAGGCTGCCGACTTCGTGAAGGTTGAGAACGTCTTTGTCGCCGAGGACTTCGCTTCTCGTGACGAGGCTCTGAGCTTTGTCTCCAACCAGGCCGTCAAGGCCGGTATCGCCGGCGACGCCGACGCCGTGATGAACGCCTTCCTGGCCCGCGAGGCCGAGGGCACCACGGGCATGATGGAGGGCTTCGCCATCCCGCATGCCAAGTCCGACGCCATTACCGAGGCCGCCGTCATCGTCGTCAAGGACGAGTCCGGCGTGACCGGTTGGGACACCATGGACGGCGCTCCCGTCAACGTGGCCATCGCGCTGCTCATCCCGGGTGCACAGGCTGGCACTACGCACCTCAAGATCCTGTCCAAGGTCGCCGAGGCGCTCATGGACGAGGACTTCCGTTCCACCGTCAAGGGTTCCACTGACGCCGCCGAGATCGCCAAGACGATCAACGCCCGCTTGATCTAATCCCGCAGTTCGCGAATAACATCGCCCTCTGCACAAAAGGCGAGGACTCCACTAGGAGCCCCCGCCTTTTTTCTATCCCTCCCATAAGTTGCGGTGAAATAGGGACTGTTTAAACGATTCAACCCCAAATTCAATCCCTATTTCACCGCAACTTACAAAAGGGCATAGAGGGGGCTACCTATCGAGTCTTTGTCGCGAACAGATCATTAGCCAGAATTCCGTTCGCACGATATTGCTCTGGACCGACCGAGTTTCTGCAGCTTGCTCGCCCACAGGGGGCCGGGCGCGGCCTGTGAGATTTATCGCGAGTTCCGCACGAGCCGAAGAGCACTTAATGTGCTCTTCGTGCGAGCAGGACTGTAGAGCAGGAAATCTCACAGGCCGCGCACGGGCCCCTGTGGGCGAGCAAGCGGACGACAAACACATCTGTCCAACAATTCGTCCGAAACATAATGAAAAACCGTTTGATGTGAGTTAATATAAACAACGTCGTGAATCTGACTCCTGCCACATACATGACAGGGGTTAAACACAAAAAAGGAGTCAATTATGGTTTCTGAGAAGGCTACCCTCGTTAATCCTCAGGGTCTTCACATGCGTCCGGCTGGCCTCTTCGCCTCCACCATGGGCAAGTACGCCTGCGACGTGACTGTCGTCACCCCCGAGAAGGAGGTCAACGGTAAGTCCCCGATGGCCCTCATGGCTGCTGGTATCCCCTGCGGCACCGAGGTCGAGGTCAAGTGTGACGGCGCTGACGAGGCCGAGGCTCTGGCTGCTGCCATCGAGCTCATCAAGAGCGGTCTTGGCGAGTAGAACTCAAACGGGTCGCATGTTGAACAACTAAGTTCATATTTGGGGGCGCAGTGACCTGTTGTAAGGTAACTGCGCTCTTTTGTCATGGATATGGCAAAACGCTTTATCACATGACACGGAGAGAGGAATGGGAATGTATCAGGGAGTCAACGCTTCCGAGGGCATCGGTATCGGCACCGTCATGGTCGCCGTCGATCCCGACTTGACGTTTGAGCCGCATGAGGTTGCTGATTCGGCAGCAGAGAAGGAGCGCTATCAGTCCGCTCTTTCGGTCTTCTGCGAGAAGACCCAGGCTCAGGCCGACCACATGAAGGAGACGGTGGGCGAGGCCGAGGCCGAGATCATGAGCGGACACATTGTCCTGGCTCAGGACCCGGGTATGACCGACGCCATCAACGCCGCCATTGACGGCGGTACCTGCGCCGAGCAGGCGCTCATGGACACCTCGACCATGTTCGAGAACATGTTCCTGTCCATGGACGACGAGATGTTCCGTCTGCGCGCGGCCGACATCGCCGACATCCGCACCGGTATTCTGGCCGAGCTGCTGGGCAAGGAGGTCGTCGACCTCTCCGTCCTGCCCGAGAACACCGTCGTTGTCGTGCACGACCTCACGCCGTCCATGACCGCCACGATCGATAAGGCCCACGTTGCCGGTATCGTCACCGAGACCGGTGGCCGCACGTCGCACTCCGCGATCATTGCGCGAGCCCTCGAGATCCCGGCTGTCCTTTCGGTCTCCAACAGCTGCACCGCACTGCGCAACGGCATGACCGTTGTCGTCGACGGTGGCAAGGGTGTCGTCGAGGCCGATCCCGACGAGGAGACGCTCGCTGCCTACACCGCCAAGGCCGAGGCCTTCGCTGCCGAGAAGGCAGCCCTCGAGGCCTTCCGTGGCAAGCCGTCCGTGACTGCTGATGGCATCAAGAAGATCATCGCCTGCAACATCGGTAACCCCGATGACGTGCCCAACGCGCTCGATCACGACGCCGAGGCTATCGGTCTGTTCCGCTCCGAGTTCCTGTTCATGGACTCTGCTGAGCTTCCTTCCGAGGAGGAGCAGTTCAACGCCTACCGTAAGGTCGCCAGCGCGCTCAAGGGTGCTCCGGTCATCATCCGCACGCTCGATGTGGGTGGCGACAAGGAGATTCCGTATCTGCATATGGTCAAGGAAGACAACCCCTTCATGGGCTTCCGCGCCGTGCGTTACTGCTTGGCCAATCCCGACCAGTACAAGGTCCAGCTCCGCGCTCTGCTGCGCGCTAGCGCCTTCGGTGACGTCAAGATCATGATCCCGCTCGTCACCTGCGTCGAGGAGGTCTTGGCTGTCAAGGAGCTCGTCGAGCAGTGCAAGGCCGAGCTGACCGAAGAGGGGCGCAAGTTCAACGAGAACATCGAGGTCGGCATCATGGTCGAGACGCCCGCCGCTTCGCTGCTCGCAGACCGTCTTGCCGAGGTCGCCGACTTCTTCTCCATCGGCACCAACGACCTGATCGGCTACACCATGTGCGCCGACCGTGGCAACGACACCATCTCCAACCTGTACCAGGTTTACTATCCCGCCGTGCTCCGCTCGCTCAAGAACATCATCGAGAGCGGCGTGAAGGCCGGCATCATGGTCGGTATGTGCGGCGAGGCCGCTGCCGATCCGCTGCTCGAGCCGCTGCTGATCAGCTGGGGCCTGGAGGAGTTCTCGATGAGTGCTCCGTCGATCCTGCGCGCCCGTAAGACCATCAGTCAGTGGACCAAGGCCGAGTGCGACGAGCTCGCCGAGAAGGCGCTCGCCTGCAACACCGCCGCCGAGGTCAAGGCACTGCTCGAGTCCGCAGCTCGCTAATTTGGTATCAGAGGTAACCGCGTGGTTGGAATGGGCCGGCCACGCGGCCCTCACATATACAGGGGGTACTGTAAATGTTCTACACGCTAACCGCTAACCCGGCTGTCGACATGACGGTTTCGAGCTCTCCGCTCGAGCCCGACGAGAACGTCCGCACCGGTTCGGCCAGCTACACGGCTAACGGCAAGGGCCTCGACGTGTCCTTCGCCTTTAAGAAGATGGGCGTCGACACCGTCGCGCTCGGCTTCTTCGCTGGCTTCACGGGCAAGTTCATCGTCGAGGAGGTCATGAACCTGGGTTGCCTCTGCCGCCCGGTCTGGACCGACGGTATCACGCGCATTAACACCTACGTCAACGATGGCCAGCACGAGTACGGCATCCTGAACCCCGGCGCCCCGATCACGCCGCAGCACCAGGAGGAGCTCTACAACATCCTGGACACCGCGGGCGATCTCGAGTGCCTGATCGTCTCCGGCTCCGTGCCTCCCAAAGCTACGCCCGACTTCCTGGCTCAGGTCATGGAGCACGCTCAGGCTCGTGGCGCTGACGTCGTCCTGGACCTGTCCTCCGACAAGCTCAAGGAGCTCGCTCACAAGAAGCCGCTGCTCATCAAGCCGAACCATCACGAGATGAAGGCCATCTTCGGCGTGCCGGTCGACACCGACGACGAGGTCCGCGTTGCCATGAAGATGGCTCACGACGCTGGCGTTCAGAACGTGCTGCTCACCCGTGGTAGCCGCGGCGACGCTTACTTCTCCAACGGCGAGGACATCTGGTACGCCAAGCGTGAGTTCAACATCAAGCTGGTCTCTTCCGTCTGCGCCGGCGACTGCACCCTCGCTGCGTTCCTGCACAAGTGGTACAGGGATCGCGACAACGTCGAGGAGGCCATGAAGCTCGCTATGGCCACCGGCGCCAACGTTGCCGAGTCCGTCGGCATTGGCGACTTTGGTCACGTTGACGAGTACAGCAAGCGCGTTGCTGTCCGCAAGCTCGATCGTCAGTAATCGAAACGCGACATATTCGTGCGCATGCGGCGCCCCGGTTTCGGCCAGGGCGCCTTTTTGTTCCGTCATAGGGGAGAGATGTCCTGCCGTACTTCATCGCTTCCACACCGTTCACCGAGTTGTCCTAGCCTTTTACCGATGCGTGGAATATACTTTCATTAACACGTTGCTTCGTGAAAGGAACATTCATGATTTACACGCTCACTGCAAATCCCGCCATTGACTACAACATCGCCTGCGACGGTCTTGCTGCCAACACCGTCACGCGTACCCGCAATGCCGTCTACACGCCCAACGGCAAGGGCCTCAACGTCTCGTTTACGCTTGACCACTATGGTGTCGACACCACGATCCTGGGTTTCTTCGCCGGCTTCTCGGGTGAGTTTATCGTTAAGGGCGCCGAGGCCCTGGGCGTGCCCGTCAAGCCCGTGTGGACCGACGGTATTACGCGCGTCAATGTGTTCCTCAACGCCGGTCCCGACACCGAGTACAACATGGTCAATGCCGGTGCCGCCATCAATGAGGCCAACGAGCAGGAGATGTTTGAACTTATCGATTCGCTCGATGACATGACCTGCCTGGTCATCAGCGGCTCGCTGCCTCCCAACACTTCCGAGGGCTTCTTGGCCGAGGTCCTGCGTCGCGTGAAGGCAAAGGGCGCCGAGTTCGTGCTCGATATCTCGAGCCATCAGCTGGCAGACCTCATTGCTCTGGAGCCACTGCTGATCAAGCCCAATGACGACGAGCTGCTTGACATCTTTGGCATCAAGGTGAGCGGTGGTGGCGACGAGTCCGTCAAGGGCGCTATGGCCGAGCTGCACGCCAAGGGCGCCAAGAACGTGCTGCTGACCCTTGGTGGCGCCGGTGCGTACTTCTCCAACGGCGAGCATATCTGGTTTGCCAACCGCACCTTCGACGTCAAGCTGCTGTCGACTGTGTGCGCCGGCGATTCCTCGCTCGCTGCCTTCCTGTCCGTGTGGCACGACGCCCCCGAGCGCGTCGAGGACGCCCTGCGCCTTTCGATGGCCACTGGCGCCAACGTGGTCGAGTGCCCCGGTCTGGGTGATTTTGCCAAGGTGGACGAATATAAGAAGCACATCGAGGTTCGCCAGGTCTGCTAGTTCCGGCACCTTGTCTGAATAGTTTGATTATTTCGCATCCGTCTTAGACTAGGACGGATGCGTTTTTGTTTATCGGACTTGCGTGTGCAGTGGAGGCTGTTTCTTGCTAGACTTTTTGCAGACGCAATCGATAGCCAATTTGATAGTCGCAGGAGGCCATAGGCATGTGCAATGTTTCGCTCAACGGTACTCAACCGTCCGATGCGTCCCTGCGCGTCCTGCGCGCGCTTGAGGCGGCTGGTCTTGAGGCTTGGTACGTGGGCGGTTGGGTGCGCGACGCCCTGATGGGGTACCCCAGCCACGATGTTGATATGTGCTGTAG
>ENA-OUOY01002045-OUOY01002045.1-human-gut-metagenome-genome-assembly--contig:-NODE-2045-length-10705-cov-4.472113_pt1 | contig 10705 bp, 9 predicted proteins | sample MGYA00237937_ERZ548767 | MGnify/ENA primary metagenome ERZ548767 (study PRJEB26490, sample SAMN05356887) | human gut metagenome | biome: terrestrial biome; feature: human-associated habitat; material... | reverse complement strand
GTCCATATTTTTGCACCTGTCTAAATACAGGTTGTTAACGTAGATGTATCCTTTTTAGTGCTTACTCCTCTTTTTTTTGTGCATAATAATGGTTCAAATCTGACATGAAGAAATCTTTAATTAGATGTGATGTTGAGCTTCAGGAAGGGCCCTTTAAAGGACAGGATCTTAACACCTATCTTTATATGAATTTACCTTCTGTTTACCTTTTCAGAATGAGCTCTAACGTTATGCATGAAGACGGCATTTTAGAAGGCGATGTGGTCATTGTTGACAGAAGCCTGCTCATTGAAAACGGCGACTATGTAGTGATGAGTATCAACGGCACTTTTCTTTTAAGACAGTTTCTAGATGGCAGAGAACCAAGATTAGTCTGTGCTGATGATTCTATTCCTGATATTAACTTAACTCATGTTGATGAGTGTGAACTCTTTGGCGTGGTGTCATCTGTCATCAGAAAAACACGTATTAAAAAGAACGGCAAGTATGGTTCTAACGGCAGGCAGAATCCATATACTTTCCGCCGTAAAAACAAAGTCTATCCTAAAGATCCAAATGACAATGGCAGAAACTTTATGTAGAAAGCTATTTTTCTACAGGAATCATTAAAATTCTCTTTATATCATTAAAATTTTAGATTCTAAAAACGCAATTTTTACCCCTTACTTATTAGCTCTAATCTCTATTAGAACATACGTTTATCTATGAGACATTGTGGTAAAATCGAGTATGTAGTTCTCTATGAATTAATGTTACTTTAAAGTCTGCTTTAAGACTTAAATGTTATGTCTAAAGTTATCTTAGAGAATTTTTGTAAAGTAACGCAATGAAAAGTAACGCCATATTCTTTAAAGGTACTTGACAGGTACGGTACGATAGAGAATGTACAAAGTTTTTTTTAGTTATGTTTATTCCTAAAAGAGAAATAATCTTAAAACAGTAAACATAAAGCAATGTTTTTAGGAGCGATACTGTGGCAATGAAGCTAGCTATTTACGGTTATGATACTGATATTGGTAAACTTGTGATTGAAACCATTGAAGAACAGGATCTCTCTTTAGGCGAAGTTTTCCCATTATCACCATTGACAGGTGAATATGATGCCGTTCAGATTAAAGGCCAGAACTACTTTGTTCAGCCAGTTGAAGAGTTTGATTTTTCAAAAGCGGATGTAGCTTTATTTTTAACTACTCAGGATGAATCTCAGCACTGGATTAATGCAGCAAGAGAGAAAGGCTGTATCGTTATTGATGACAGCCATTTATTCAATGGTGATGATAAGACTGTAACCATCGTACCTGAAATCAATCCTTTTGATATTAAAAAGGCAATTGAAAACAGACTGGTTATTCCTGCTTTAGCGCCATCTGTACAGCTGTGCCTAGCTTTATCTGTTCTTCATGATGAGTATGGCATTGCAAGAGCTACTGTAACCTCAATGGAATCTGTTTCAGAATTTGGTCGGTTAGGTACTGAAACCCTAGCTCATGAGTCAACCTTATTATTAAACGGTATGGCAGCAGAACATCAGGGATTTCCAGCTCAATTAGCATTCAATCTGCACACTAGAATGGGACTGCTTGAGGATAATGGATATTCGGACCATGAAAATGCTATCAGTAATGAAGTATCAAGAATTTTAGGCCGTTTCGAGCGTGGTTTTGATATTACCTGCATTCAGGTTCCTGTATTCTACGGTCACACTATGGTAGTTAATGTTGATCTTGAGGATAAGGCTACATTAGAGGAGGTTAAACAGGCTTTTGATGCTTCAGAGTATGTAACTGTAGCCTCAGAGGATGATGTTTTATCTCCTGTAGCAGATATTATCAACGAGAGAACTGTAATGCTCACAAGATTAAAGCAGGACAAACCTGGTTCAAAATCTTACAGCTTTGTGATTATGATGGATAACACTAGAAGAGGTGAAGCTATTTCTTGTGTTGAAATTGCAAAATTGATTGCAAAATCTCTCTAATCTGTAAAATGTGCACACTTTATGCATAACTTTTCCAAAAATGGGATCTGACCTTATTTTGACAGATCTCATTTTGAGTAAAATAATGCATAAAAATAGGGGTTGTTAGTTATGCACGCTTACAAAAAAGCACTTTTATCTGTAGCTTTATCTTTTTTATTACCTTTTTCGGCAATGTCAGCTGATGAAGATGGTACTTTTACTATTACTATTCAAGGTCCTGAAGTTGAGGATACTGTTCCTCAAGTACAGCCTGTACAACCAGCTAGTAGAGCTCCTGTAAGACGTGCAGCTCCTAGACAAAACAGACAAGCTACTGTAAATGCAACTGCGACCAGAGCACCAGCGGCTACAGCAACAAGACAACCTCAGACTGAAAGCAATGCAACATCTGTTCAGCAGACCCCAGCTAAGACCTATAGCGTTGCATCAGGTGATACCATCTGGTCTGTAGCCCACCGCTACTTACCTCTGGATAGAAGTGTTAATGAATTCCAGATTGTAGCCTCAATTTACAGACATAATCGTGGCGCATTCGGTCGTGGTAACGTCAACAACCTTTTAAGAACTACTATTACTATTCCTCCTGTATCTGAAATTGCACGAGAAACAACCGATACAGGTTCAAGACTTTTAGCTCAGGGCAGTATGACTTTACCTCCTTTAGGTAATGCTCCTGCTACTGTAAATACTCAGGCAACCTTAAACAACACAGCAACTCCTGCTCCTGCAACACAAGCTTCAAAGCCAATGCAGTCACTGTCTGATAACGATATTCCTCAGTACACCGCCACTGAGACTAAGATTAAAAAGTTACAGGAAGAAGCGGTTAAAAAAGATTTATCCGTAGCAATGCCAGAGAATACCCGTGGCGCTGATCTTGATAAAAGTCAGGTTACAGAAGAGACCGTACCAAACGGTAATAATGAGGGCAGTGCAGACAATAACAAAAAGGCAGAAGCTGCTAAAGCAATGAGTGCTGATCTTGCAGCTGCTGCTGTAGATGCTCAATCTATCAGGATCATGCTCGATGGCAATAAGAAAGCTATTGATGAGAAAACTAAAGTCTTAGAGCAACAGTTAGCTGAAGCTATGGACAGAATGAAGAAAACATCTGCAGCTACTGCTAAAACAGCAGCAGACAGTGTTTCTACATTAGCTTCTCAGTATGACAATATTATTTCAGGTCTTCAGCAAGACATTATTGAGATTAAAGGTAATATTTCAAAGATCTCTCAAGATAATGACAGAATGAGAGAGATGTTACTTGCTAATGATGAGAAGATTGAGGATATGCAGCTACAGCTGTCTCAATTCTCAGTAAGTACACCTACCTCTGTAGTTGATCTTGATAAGCCTGTCATGATGATCTTATTCGGTGCTGGCTTATTAGCTTTAGTACTGATGATTGTCTTCTTAATTATCAAGTTAAAGTCTCGTGCTAGCGCTAAGATGACCGATGACTTTGATGTTGAGGATGATTACTCATCAGATGATACCTTATTATCAGATGAGAACGGTTCTATCGATCTTGAAGCTCCCGTATCTGGCGATGAAGAGCCTGATACTACGGATATTCCTCAAAGAGAACTGGACAAGAACAATAACTCTATAAATTCACCATCTGATTCAGCATCAGATGTTGAAGTTGCTTTAAATGAGAAAATGCAGGCTGACGCTGAAGAATCAGCTTCAAATGCTACAGAAATTCCTGATAACAGTGCAACAGCAGATAACACTGGTGCTGATGCAACTGAAAAAGATCCTGCTCAAGAGGCTTGGGATAATGCAGCAACAACTAACTCATCTGATGAGATAAAAGATGACAAGGATGTAATGGATGAGTGGTCTAAAGCTCTAGATGAGCAGACTGGTTCTGAAAAGAATGTTGATCTTGATAAAGATGAGAATAAAGATACTTCACAAGATGATATGGCATCAGCTTGGGAAGCTGCTTTAAACGAACAGGAAAACTCTGAAAAGAAAGATGATGATAAAGCTAAGTCTGATGATGAGGCTATGGCTGATGCCTGGAGCGCAGCTTTAAATGAGCAAAAAGAAGCTGAAGAAAAAACTGAAGACAAAGCTAATGGTTCTAAATCTGAAGAAGAAGCTATGGCTGACGCCTGGAGCGCTGCTTTAAATGAGCAAAAAGAAGCTGAAGAAAAGAGTAAAGATAAAGCTAATGCTTCTAAATCTGAAGAAGAGACTATGGCTGATGCCTGGAGCGCTGCTTTAAATGAGCAAAAAGAAGCTGAAGAAAAGACTGAAGATAAAGCCAATGCTCCTAAATCTGAAGAAGATCCTGTAGCAGATGCAACAGCACAAGAGTCTGTAACCGAGAAAACATCTTCAAAGGAAAATAGGGAGGCTGAAGATACCACCCCAAAGTCTGAAGAAGAAGCGATCACAGAGGCCATGAATAAGGCTTATGAAAATGCTGATATTGCAAAAGAAAGTGAAACTTCAGATGTAGCAACAGATGTAACAGACAATGCAGACATTGATTCAATTGTAGATAATGCTGATAAAGAGACTGTGGCAGAACAGTAAAATACTGCAGAGAGTACACCTTCAGATGAGACTGAATCAAAAGAAGAATCACCAGCAACAAACGACATCCTTGCAGATGATGTAAAAGTTGAAGATGTCAGTGAAGATGAACTGTTAAATCACCTAAAAGATAACTCAGATAAGATTTTAGAAGAAAATCACGTAGATCCTGAGACTTTAGATATTAAAGCTGAGTCTTCACAAGCTGAAATATCTGATAACGTTGATGCTGATGCATTAGATGTTGCAGATCCTCTTGATGCTTCAAATAAGACAGAAGATGATGCAGAGCCTTCAAAGGAAGAGCCAGTTTCATCAGAAGATCCTCAAGAGCAACTCTCAGGTGAAGAAAAAGCATTCTTAGAGTCAATGTCTGATAATAAGAATTCTGACAATACTGAAGATGAAAAAGCTGAAACTGATGCAGAATTTGAAAACAATGCCCCTAAAGAAGACAATATTCCTGAAGCTGATGCTGAAGAGATCTCTGATGATGAAGTCCCTAAAAACAATTCTGTAGGAAAGAATGTTGATGAGGTCTTAAATGATGATCTTAATTTAGAAGATCTCCTAATTGGCAATGACAATGTTGTTGATGCTCCAGAAGAGGCAGAGTCTCCTGAAGAAATAGCAGATGGTGTGGAAACATTTGATGCTATTCCTGAAGATGAAGAGAAGCAAAAATCAGAACACACTATCGATGAAGAAGCAGAGCCTGATACAGATGCTGTAGAACCTGAAAATGCAGAGACTGTAGATGCTGAACCTGTTGACACTGATGAGGCTGATAACCTCGATAATGAAGCTGTAGAGCCTGAATTTGAAGTGCCAGATCAGGATGATTCTTTTGATGAAATTCCTGTAGAAGAAGCTACGGTTACATCAGCAGACGAAGATACTGCTGACACCACAGATGTTGCTAAGAGCGAAAATGATGACGCTAATGATATTGGTGATATTCAGGATAAGTCAGAGCAGGCTATCTTTAATCCAGATCCACATGATGACAACAGCAAAGATGAAAATGGCGTTGTATCCTGGGCAGTTCCTGATGACGACTTCGATATTGTAGGTAAAGGCAAAGATCCTAGTGCTACAACAGCTTCTGATACTGTTGAAGACACTCCTCAAAATGAGGACAATCTATCAGATAATTTAGAAGAGACTATAGAGCAAGCTGATGTAGCAACTGATGCAAATGAAGGTGCTCTTGAGAGTAAAGAGAATGATTCTCCTGCTGAAAATATCGAATCTTCAGAGTCTCAAGCAGAAGAAGCAAAAGCTTTAGATGATCTGGAGCAAAGATTGAGTGCATCAAAAGCTCAATATGACTCAGGTGCTGATGAGGATATTATGAACATGCTAAGTGGCGGTGTTCATGACGATTTACCTCATGATAACGAAAAAGCCTTCACAGATGATGAGATTGCTTCTATGATGAGTTCAGCAAATGCAGTTGATCCTAAGAGTATCCCTGAGGACGATTTAGCATTGAATGAACCAGTTGAAGATAAATCATCAGATCCTGATGATACTGAAGATCATTCTTTAGAGAATGTAGCAGATACCATCGGTCCTATTTCTTCACAGAGTGACGATGTAGCAGATGACAACAATTTAGATAATGCTGAAAATACAGATGACTATGAAGGTTTAAATGCAAAACAGCATCAGTACTATGTTGATGAATTAAACTTGGCTAGACTGTATTTTGAGACTGGCGATACAGAAGAAGCTTTAAAGATCATTGATGATGTGAAGGAACACGGAAGCTCAGATCTTAAAGAGGAAGCTTCAAAGATTATAGAAACATATGGCAACTAAAGAACAGTTAATTGGTCTTGATGACAGTAAATTAGTAAATATTAAAGATGATCCTAGATGCATGAGTGTGCTCATGTGTGACAGGGATGCAGCAAAGGCATTACCAGATTTATTCTCAGATGCCTTTGATAAAGGTTTTGAACTGCGTATAGCTTCTGCCTACAGAAGTTTTTATAAGCAGTTTAAAATCTTTGATGACAAGTTCAAAGGAAAAAGACCTGTCTTAGATGCAAATGAAAATCCTATGGATATCAGCTCATTAAGTGATGAGCAGAAGGTTTTAGAAATCATAAGATTTTCAGCAATTCCTGGTTTTTCCCGTCACCATTTTGGTACTGATTTAGATATCTATGCTGTAAACCTCTTACCTGAGGGTAAACAGTTAGAACTTACCGCAAGAGAATATCAAAAGGGTAATTACTTCTACAAATTAGGGCAGTATCTTTCTCAAAACCTCAATAAATTCGGTTTTAAACGTCCTTTTAACGGAAAAGGCACTATTGCCTTTGAACCTTGGCATATTTCTTTTTCAAAAAAAGCTGATGAGTGCATAGATGCTTTCCCTGTTGATTTTGCACTTGAGTATCTGAGCTCTTTTAATGAACCATGGGTAAAGTATGCTGTGTCTTATGCTAAAGAACACTATAAGGAGCTTTTAGCTAAATGAGTGAGATTTTAAATACTCTTATCATAGGTTCAGGTCCAGCCGGCTATACTGCTGCCATCTATGCCTGTAGAGCCCAATTAGAGCCGGTTTTAGTCTGTGGCTCTGAGGTCGGTGGACAGCTTACAACCACACCTGAAATTGAAAACTGGCCATCACGTTTTGATGCTCCTGACGGTTTTTCTCTCATGCAGGATATGTCAAAGCATGCGGAAAAACTCGGCACAAAGTTTATTTATGATGAAGTTGTAAAAACTGACTTTTCAAAAAATGTAAAAGAAGTTTATCTCTCATCAGGTACTGTTTTAAAAGCAAAAACAGTGATCATTGCAACCGGCGCTAAAGCAAGATATTTAGGGTTAGAGTCTGAGACTAAATATAAGGGCAAGGGCGTATCTGCCTGTGCAACCTGTGATGGCTTTTTCTTTAGAGGTAAAGAAGTTGCTGTTGTAGGTGGAGGATCAGCTGCTTTCATTGAAGCTTTGTATTTAGCAAACCTGTGCTCAAAAGTTTATTTAATTCACAGAAGAGCAGAGTTTAGAGCAGAGAAAGTTCTAGTCGACAGATTAAGAAAACTCGAGATTGAAGGTAAGGTTGAGTTTGTCTTAAATGCCAACATCAAAGAGATCTTAGGCGATGGTAATCTTGTAAATGGTGTCAGGGTGGAGAGTAATGGACAGAATAGAGATATTGCTCTTTCAGGAGTCTTCATGGCAATAGGTCATGAACCTTCAACAAAGCCTTTTGCAGGTCAGATTGAACTTTATGATGACGGTACTGTAAAAACTGGTTTTACCTCAGAGACCTCAACCTCAGTTGCTGGTGTCTTTGCTGCAGGTGACTGTGCCGACAGAGTTTATCGTCAGGCCATTACCTCAGCAGGACAAGGTTGCAAGGCTGCTTTAGATGCAGAAAAATATCTGCAGAGTAAACTATGATCCAAGATTTATTCCCACATCAGTTTTATAACGAGTTCTCTTTAAAAAGAGACGCTCAAGATAATGATGAAGTCTTCGTCTTTGACGGTAATAATGTATTAGTATCTGGTGATGGAGAGAACTCTCCATTATCTTTACCCAAAGCATCATCATTCAATCAGAACGAACTTACCTATCTTTTTAAGATTGATGATAGAGCTTATTTTCTATATACAGGTGAGAATTGCCCATATCTTGATGGTTTTTCTTATATGACCAAAAGAGTCTTACGCTCAGACAATCCTCGTACTGTATGCTTTGCAGGCTTTACTGCTTATCAGTTATTCCAATGGTACAGGTCTAATAAGTTCTGCGGCTTCTGTGGCTGTAGAACAGAGCACTCTAAAACAGAGCGAGCTTTAGTATGTCCTCATTGTGGTAACACGATCTATCCTAAGATTGCTCCTGCGGTAATTGTTGCTGTAACTGATGGCGATAACATCGTAGTTACTCAATATAAAGATAGACCATACAGAGGTGTAGCTTTGATTGCAGGTTTTTGTGAAATAGGAGAAACTCCAGAGCAGACTTGTGCTCGTGAGGTTGCAGAGGAAGTCGGCCTTAAGATTAAAAACCTGAGGTACTATGGCTCTCAACCATGGGGAATTGATAGCAATCTGCTTCTAGGCTATGTAGCTGAAGTTGACGGTTCACGTACGATTGTGCGTGATGAGAATGAATTAGCTCAAGCTTTATGGAAAAAACGCGAGGAGCTTGAAATTGCTGATCCCGTAATTTCTCTTACTAAGACCATGATTAAAGCCTTTAAAGAGCATGTCTTCTAATCAATTTTAGTTTGTCTGTAAAGAAAATTAGGCTCTAAAAGCCTAACTTCATATCTTATCTGAACAGATCGTTTAAAGTCTTAACATAAACCTCATGAAGCTTGTCTAATGAATCTAATTCAACGGATTCATTTACTTTATGAATTAAGTTTGATACAGGTCCAAATTCAACTACTTTAGTGCCTAATGGAGCTACAAAGCGACCATCTGAGGTGCCACCTGCTGTAGATAACAAAGCTTTTTTTCCTGTAACTTCAACTATTGATTTTTCAAGAGAATCTAAAAGTTCACCGCCTTTAGTAATAAATGGTTCACCGTTTAGAACATATCTAATCTCACAGTTAAGCTCTAACTCTCTTATGATTTTTTCTACCTCAATTGAGATCTTGTCTTTTGATAAGGCATCATTAAATCTCCAGTTGCACATAATATAGCAACTGCCAGGTACTACGTTTTCAGCACCGGTACCGCACTTAATGTTGGTTACCTGAAAAGAGCTTGGAGGAAAGAACTTTGAACCTTCATCCCACTTTTTAGAGAATAATCGTGAGATTAAAACTCCAGCATGATGAGCTGCATTATCGCATCTGTCAGGATAGGCTACATGCCCCTGAATTCCGTTTACAGTGATATGAGCGGTAAGCGAACCGCGTCTGCCGTTTTTAATGGTGTCGCCAAAAGTATTAGAGCAAGATGGCTCGCCTACAAGGCAGTAATCAGGAATGAGGTTCTTCTTTTTTAGGTACTCAACTACAAAAGGAGTACCACCTTTAGCATCTCCTTCTTCGTTAGAGGTCAAAAGAATACCTACAGTGCCTTTGTGATGAGGATTGTGTTCTACAAAGCTTACTAGAGCTTCGGTCATAGCAGCATCAGATCCTTTCATGTCCTGTGATCCTCTGCCATGTAAAACACCTTTATCATCTATTAAGGCTTCAAATGGAGGCACTGCCCAGGCACTTTCATCACCAGGACTTACGACATCTGTGTGACCTAAAAATAAAAAGAAAGGGGAACCTTCACCATGGAGAGCTAAAAGATTTTCAGTGCCACTGTCTTTTAAAGTTAAGCACTTGAAGTTAACATTCTCAAGTCTTGCTCTTACTAAATCCTGACAACCAAGATCGTTTGGAGTAATTGAAGGCTTTTGAATTAAAGAGACCGCCAAAGAGGCGGTCTTAGATAATAGTTTAGTCATCTTCAGTTGGATACTGTAAGAAAAGTTTACGTTCTAGTCTTAAGAATTTATAAGCAGTAGCACTCTTCTCTTCAACGTTGAGTGCATCAAACCTGCCATAACGTACATCTGTAAGCAGAGCAATGTCGTCATCAGTCAGAGTTTTTGAAGCCTCTAAATACTGACCTAAGAACTGATTTGCTAAAAGTTCATCCCAAGGATATACAGTAGAGATTGAACGTAAGGTAAACATTGATAACATATCTACACTTACAATACATTTTTTCTCTAAGGTCTTTAAGAAATCTTTATAGTTCAGAGAATTGCCTGCAAAATCATAAAAATCTGTAGTAGGACCAATAGCTCCATTCTCATAGCTGATTGAAGCTTTTCCGTCTTCATGAACTCTTAAGAATTCAGGTTTTACTTCACTGTCTTTAGTGTAGTCGCAGATTAGCTTGCGCATCTTATCTGAGCATAAGATTAAAGGCTTTTTGCTCATTAAAGAGAGTATTTCTACAACGTTTGCCATGCCGTTCTTCTCTTCAGAATCTTCAACCTTGACGCAAAGTGTAGCAAATACCTCTTTTACAGGAGGTCTAATAACTTTATGAGCATCTGGTGGGCATTCTGGGTGGTAACGTTCTGGCATTGACATATAGCAAAACTCCTTTTAATTAAATTCAATGTCAAAAGTTTAACATTATTTGCTGGTTTTCGCTATTTTTGAGGATAAAAGTTCGGTCA
>ENA-OUOY01002043-OUOY01002043.1-human-gut-metagenome-genome-assembly--contig:-NODE-2043-length-10717-cov-3.895986_pt1 | contig 10717 bp, 10 predicted proteins | sample MGYA00237937_ERZ548767 | MGnify/ENA primary metagenome ERZ548767 (study PRJEB26490, sample SAMN05356887) | human gut metagenome | biome: terrestrial biome; feature: human-associated habitat; material... | reverse complement strand
GCGCGCAGCAGGCGTGCAACAACAACGGCTTCATCAACATCTCCTCCCCCGCAATGATTTTTTAATCCCCGTCCCAGAAAAATCATCCCAATATTAGTCACCTTACCTACGGGATATACTGCTGGGCAGACGAAAGGAGCGCCGACGATGCTTAATGGGTGCGCATATATATTGACGGTCGACGTGGGCAACACGTTCATTCGCTTTGGCCTGTTTGCCGAGGATTCAGCCGCGGCGCAGGAATGCCCGCTTGCGACGTGCGAGATCACCACGCCGTCGAGCATCACAGCAGACGAGGCGCGCATGCGTCTCGTGCAGGTCATGGCCGCACTGGCGGCCGACGCAGGCATGCCGGGTGCGCTTGTGCCCGCGGCTGCTGTGCTGAGCTGCGTGGTGCCGGCGCTCGAGCGCCCGTGGAAAGCGGCGCTTTCCCGCACCTGCACGGGGCGCGTGCTCACCGTGGGGCCGGGACTTAAGACCGGCATGCCCGTGCACTACGACGATCCGGCCGAGATCGGCCCCGACCGCATCGCCGATGCTGTGGCGGCACGCGCCGTCTACGGCTCGCCGTGCATCGTGATCGACCTGGGCACGACGACCAATATCGAGGTCATCGACGCGCACGGTACCTTTGTCGGCGGTGTCATCGCGCCGGGTCTGGCACTTGGCGCCCGCTCGCTTTCGGCCGCTGCGGCGCGCCTGCCGCAGGTCGAGCCCTCGGCTCCCACGCATGTGATTGGCCGCAACACGCGCGAGGCGATGCGCTCGGGCGTGGTCTTGGGCGAGGTTGCCCGCATCGACGGCATGCTCGACATGGTGCTTGCCGAGATGCGCGCGACCAAGGCCGCGGGGGAGGGCGATGTGCCCATCGTCATTACCGGCGACGATGCCGAGGCGCTTGCGGCCCTTGTCGGCCATAGCCTGACGGTCGACGACGCGCTGACGCTGCGGGGTCTCGCCGAGCTCTACCACATCAACCAAAAGCCCCGCCGCGTGTAAAAGTGAGGGCGCCGGTGGGACAAACGCCTCCACCTTTCACCTGCTACAATGGGTCAAACTATTGCGATTACGGAGGTGTCTGCCATGTCGGACGATCTTCATCAAACCGCGTCGGGCAAGCGCCGCGACGTCATTAGCTGGGACGAGTTCTTTATGAGCGTGGCCATTGCCGCGCAGCGTCGCAGCAAGGACCCCAACACGCAGGTGGGCGCGTGCATCGCCAGCACCAACCACCGCATCCTTTCGGTGGGCTACAACGGTACACCCTCGGCGCTCAACGACGACTTTTTCCCGTGGGGTACGAGCGACGACCCGCTGCAGGACAAGCACAACTACGTGGTCCATGCCGAGGCCAACGCCGTGCTCAACTACCGTGGCTCGCTCAAGGACCTCGAGGGTTCCACGGTTTACGTTACGCTGTTTCCGTGCCACGACTGCGCCAAGATTTTGGCGCAGGTGGGCGTGGGCGAGGTTGTCTACCTGGACAACAAGTACGCCGACACCGATGATGGCCGTATCAGCCGCCGCATTCTCGACTCCTGCGGCATCAGCTACCGCCAGGTCATCGTCGATGTTCAGATTGGTACCGGGGGACAAGCTCAGCAGTAGTGCGTGCCAACGCCAGCTGGCGGCAAAACAGCCAAAAGAGCCCCGTCCCAAATTGACTACTCGTGAAAGTCGCGTCTGCGCGCATGGACGGCTCGTGAGCGGGTACATGGCTGTAGTAACATAGCTTCTGTCCGCGGGCGTGCCCGCGTTATTGTGAGAAAGGAGCCCCTGTGGCTGTTAACGAAGAGCTGCTTAAGAAGGTTCTTGAAGAGATTCGCCCCAACCTGCAGGCCGACGGCGGCGATATGGAGTATGTGGGCGTCGACGACGAGGGTGTCGTCAAACTGGAGCTGCAGGGCGCTTGCGCCGGCTGCCCCATGAGCTCGCTGACCCTGTCCATGGGCATTGAGCGTATCCTCAAGGAGCATGTGCCCGGCGTTACCCGCGTTGAGCAGGTCAATGCTTCCGGCGAGGCCGAGGACCTGTACGACGAGTACGCGCCGTTCTAAGATGCGAAAGCTGCGGACGGTACGCTCCGCGTAGACGTTACGTCCAAATATGCGGCTGCGAGCGTAAGGCCCGCGGCCGCATTTGTATGTAGGGAGCAGGGGGATCGATATGCTCAACGACCTCTACCATATGCTTGATCCCGTCGCGATCTCGGCGGGCCCCATCACCATCTACTGGTACGGCCTGGCCTACGTGGTCGGCGCCCTGCTCGCGGCGGTCGTCATGTACCGCACGCAGCGTCGCTGGGGTTTTAACATCACGATTGACGACCTGACGAGTGTCGTGGTCGGCGTGGTCTTTGGCCTCATTATCGGTGCGCGCCTGTTCTACGTCGTCTTTTATGGCGATGGCTACTACTGGGCGCACCCGCTCGAGATCTTTGCCACCAACGAGGGCGGCATGAGCTTCCATGGCGGTTTGGTGGGCGGCATTATCGGCGGCATCATTGTGTGCCGCATATATAAGCTCGATGCATGGACTTTGGCAGACCTTGCCGTCATAGGCGCGCCGCTGGCCTTGTGCCTGGGCCGTTGTGCCAACTTTGTCAATGGTGAGCTGTGGGGCAAGCCGACCGATCTGCCCTGGGGCGTGGTCTTCGGTGGCACCGCGGGCGATATGCCGCGTCACCCCTCCCAGCTCTACGAGGCATTTCTTGAGGGCATCGTGCTCTTTTGCATTCTGCAGGTGCTCAGCCGCAAAAAGCCGCTACTGCCCCAAGGCACGTTTATGGGCGTGTTTGTGATGGGTTACGGCATCGTCCGCTTCCTCATTGAGTTTGTGCGCGTGCCCGATGCGCAGCTGGGCTATCTGCTGGGTGGCGTTATCACCATGGGCCAGTTGCTGAGCCTGCCGCTCGTAATCGCGGGCCTGGCGCTCATCATCTTTGCTCGTCGCCGCAACCGGCCCCAGCGCATCTACCTCGACGCCTAACTACCACAAAGGGGACAGGCACCTTTGTGGTGGTCTTGCCGAGTTTGATAGGTTTCTAGAAAGGCTTTCGGACTGTGAAGGATTCCGACCTCTCCACAACGGCTGCGCGCGACGCTGCCCGCATCGTCTGGTTTAAGCGCTACCCCGCCAAGCAGACGCTCATCGCATTTTTGCTCGCGCTGTTGGCGACCACGGCGTTTTCCATCGATCCCGCCCCGGTGTCGAGCAACGCAGTCTTGGCGATTGACCCCAAAGCCTCGGGCATGCTGTACGTGTGCTACGAGGTGCTCCTTTCGTTTGCCGGCCATACCGACGCGGTCATGCTGCTTGCACTTGCCTGCCTGCTCACCTTGCCGTTTCGCTACGTGTTCTTTGGCCGTGGCGACACCTGGCGTCCATCGATCATTCTGCCGTCGCTGTTCTTCGCCATCTGCATGGTGTTCGGCCGCAGCTACGACCTCACCGACTCGGCCGAGATTGTCCTTGGCGACAAAGCCCGCATCGTCTGCGCCTGGATTGGCGGCGCGGGCTGGATGCTCTTAGCGATCGTGGCCTTCTATTTGGCTTTTGAGTGCCTGGATTGGCTGAGCTCTCGGCGCATTCCGTTTTCCGAAGCGCACTTTGGCCGCGTATGGCGTGTGACTCACGCCGTGCTCTCGGTCCATCCCTTTGCCGGCCCCTTCCTGGTGCTTATGATCGCCTGGGCGCCCACGCTTATCGCTTCGCTGCCCGGCTTTTTTATGGGAGATACGGGTGCGCAGATTCGCCAGTGGTTCAACTACCCCAACGGCACGAGTGACTACCTGCGTCTGCTCAATCCCAATGTGTTGCTCAACGGACATCACCCCGTGGTGCACACGGCTATCATCGGTTCATGCGTCCAGCTGGGGCTTTCACTGTTCAACAGCGCCAACGCAGGTCTTGCCATCTACACCTGTGCTCAGTTCGTCATTACGGCCGCCTGCATGGCCTATTCCATTTCGTCGCTGCGCAAACTGGGCGTGAGCCTGCCGGTTCGCGGTGCGATCCTGCTGTTCTTTGCGTTTATGCCGATGTTCTCTAACTACGCGGCGTTGCTCACCAAAGACGTGCTCTTTGCCGACGCGTTCTTGGTGCTGCTGGTACAGACCGTCAAGCTCGTGGCATGTGGCTTGCCCCGTCGTGATGCCAATGTCGAGCGAGCGGGCGAGAAAGCCCCCGTGCTCTTTGCGCGACATGACTGGCTGCTGCTCACTCTGGGCGCCATGGGTTCCACGTTTCTGCGCAACGGCGGCCTGGTGTTTCCCCTGGCGGCATGCGTAATCGCGGCGGCGTTTTGCGCATGGGACGCGCATGCGGCTCATCGTGCAGCCAAGCAGGCTGGTGCTGCGCCTTCGGGCGGCATCCCGCGTTTCCGCTGGGTGGGAGTTCTTGCGGTGCTTGCACTCTGCCTTGCCTCTAATATGTACTTCACCAAGGTCTTTATGCCAGCGCACGACATCACGCCTGGTTCCAAGCGCGAAATCCTTTCGATTCCGTTCCAACAGACGGCTCGTTTCGTCCAAAAGCACGACGGCCTTAACTCGGGCGTCAACCCTACGGTTAAGGAGGACGGCACCATCGTGGAAGCTCCTTGCGACGGTTCGGTGACCGACGAAGAGCGTGCCGTGATCGATCGTGTACTCAAGTACGAGAACCTGGGCCGCCGCTACAACCCCGACAAGTCCGATGCCGTCAAGAATTGCTTTAACGAGTACGCCTCGCAGGAGGACATCAAGGCCTATTTTGAGGTGTGGGCCCAGATGTTCAAAAAGGACCCCGGGTGCTATATCTCGGCGCTCATCAATAACTACTATGGGTATTATTATCCGAGCGCTCGCGACGCATGGGTCTACAGCACGGCGCGCAGTGCCGAGATCATGGCGAAGCCCGATAACCTCAAGTACTTCGACTTCCATCCGGTCGATAGCAAGGTTGTGCGCTGGTGCGACCACCTGATCAACCTGTATCGCGTGGCAGTACAACGCATCCCGTTTATCTCGCTCACCATGAGCTCGGCCACCTATGTGTGGATCATGATCGCCGTGGTGGTCTATCTGCTACGTCGTCATTCGTGGCGCGGGCTGGCCATTTGGGTGCCGCTGCTGGGCGTGCTTGCCGTGTGCCTGATTGGCCCGTGCAACGGCTCGACCTACATGCGCTACCTGTATCCGGTCATCGCCTGCATGCCCTTCGCCATCGGCGCCACCGTCACCCGCAGCGACTTCCTCTGGTCCTAACTTGGTGCATTGGGGGTCAGGTTTCTTTGCACCAAAGGGGTCATCATCACGACGCCTTCATTTTGGGGTTTATCTCGCAGGCCAGTAGGTATATCATAACGACGTTTGTTTATATTGCCCGAGCATCTGCGCTGGGCTTTAGGTCGAAACCGATAGGAGACACGTATGTCCGGACACTCTAAGTGGGCCACAACCAAGCATCGTAAGGGCGCGCAGGACGCCAAGCGTTCCGCCCTCTTCTCCAAGCTGAGCCGCAACATCACCGTTGCTGCCCGTCTCGGCGGCGACCCGCTGCCCGAGAACAACGCCAGCCTCGCCGCTGCCGTTGCCAAGGCCAAGGCTCAGTCCATGCCTAAGGACAAGATCAAGTCCGCTATCGATAAGGCTTTTGGCTCGGGCGCTGACGCCGCCGTCTACGAGAACATCGTGTACGAGGGCTACGGTCCCGCCGGTGTCGCCGTCTACGTCGACTGCCTGACCGACAACCGCAACCGTACCGCCGCTGATGTCCGTTCCGCCTTCTCCCACGCTGGTGGCAACCTGGGCACCTCCGGCTCCGTCGCCTTCCAGTTTGAGCGCAAGGGCCAGATTGTCGTCGCCAAGGAGATCCTGGACGAGAACGCCAAGAAGGAGACCATGATCGCCAACGGTGCTGCCGGCGACGAGGATGAGTTTATGATGGCGATCGCCGAGGCCGGTGGCGAGGACTACGAGGACGCCGGCGAGGAGTGGATCGTCTGGACTACTGCCAACGAGGTCATGGCTGTCTCCAAGGCGCTCGAGGAGCAGGGCGTCCAGGTCAAGGGCTCCGAGACCACCATGGTCCCGACCACCCCGACCGAGGTCTCCGGCGCCGACGCCAAGAAGGTTCAGCGCCTCATCGACCGTCTTGAGGAGCTCGACGACGTCCAGGATGTTTACAGCACCATGGACATGACCGACGAGGTCATCGCTGCCCTCGAGGAGGAGTAGCGCCCGCACGGGTTAAGCCGTGCATATCTGGGCATAATGAAGCGAGCATGCAAGCCTCGTGGAATAGATGAGCCGGATCCGCGTGCGTAGAGCACCGGACCCGGCTCTTTTATAATGATGCGAACCGTTTTGCATTTCGAGAGCCGAGATTTGAAGGGAGCGCCACGTGCGCGTACTCAAACGAGCCCTAGCGATCGTGTATCTTGCCGCCGCCATCGTGGCGCTGGGTACGCTTGTCTGCCAGTTTTGGGGGCCGTATACGTATCGCTTTATGCTGCTGATGCGCGACCCCATGCCGCGCATTGTCGTGACGGCATGCGGCGGAGTTGTGGCGATTGGCGTGCTGGTAAGCTTCTTCCGCCTGATGTTTGCTCGTCGCGAGCCGTCCTGCGTGCATCCGGCGGGGGAGCGCAATATCGAGGTTACGCTCGCGGCGCTTTCTTCGTGCGCCAGGGCTGCTGCCGAGCGCGACGATCGCGTGATGATCGAGCATGTCGAGGCCCGCGTCCAAGGTTCCGACGATTCGCACGTCCGTTTTAAGGTCGAGGCTATCGCGCTTGACGATAAGGACGTGGCATCTCTGGCTACCGCGATGCAGCAGCGCATCGAGGAAGCTTGCGACACCATGCTCGGCACGCCGGGTACGACCACGCGCGTCCGTTTTTTGCCGTCCAAGACTACCGTCCAGACCGTGGAGGTTTCCGGTGAGTGATACCAATCAAGATAAGACCGCTCGTACGCCGCGCCTGACGATTGACCAGAGCGCCACACCGGCGAGCGAACCTTTTGATTCCAAAGCAGAGGCAACCGAGTTACAAGACGCGGCAGCCGTGGATTTTGACGAGGCTATGGGTCTCATCAAGGGTACGGGCGCTGCCATCTGGAGCTATGCTGTGCGTCATCCCAACACCACGCTCGGTGCCGTCGCTGGCTTTATCCTCGCCGTGTTGGTGCTCACACTCGGCCTGTGGGACACGCTCGTCATCGCATTCTTCGTGCTGATCGGCGCTGTGATCGGCCAAATTCGCGACGGCGAAAACGGGATCGTCAACTTCTTCGGCCGTCTGTTTAGCGGCCGCTAATATGTATTCGACTGTCGCATCTGCGGCAGGCATAAGGAGGAACCATGGCTTTTAATACGAAGGTCGATGTGGCCGATACCGAGCTCGAGGAGAACGAGGCGGTCGTCGCCGAAGCCGAGGATGTGACGCTCGAGGACGAGGCGCTCGTCGAGGCCGAGCCCGCCGATGATGCGGACGAGGATGATGAGGAAACGGACGAGTCCGAGGACTCGCTGACCTATTCCAACGGCGTGATCGAGAAGATCGTTGCCATGGCCACCCGTGAGGTTCCGCACGTTCTGGGCATGAAGGGTAACCTCATGCATTTTGTGCAGGAGCAGTTTGGTGCCGAGAATCTGACCAAGGGCGTGACGGTCGAGGTCACCGATGACAATCGCGTGGTCGTCAACATCTCCGTCATTATCGAGTACGGCGCCTATGCGCCCGCGATCTTTGACGATGTCAAGGCGCGTGTCACCGAGCGCCTTGCCGCGATGACCGGCCTTGAGGTGGCGGGCGTCAACCTGCGCATCGAGGACGTCATCACCCCCGAGGAGTACGAGCACCGCACCAGCCAGCACGAGTAACCTTCCAAAAAGGGACAGGTTTGTTTTGGCAGGTTTTATCTGCGAAAACGTTAAACGGCCGACCGCGCAAGCAAAAGCGTGGCCGGCCGTTATTTGTATGCCCCCCGATGTAGGCATACCGCTCGTCTAACTAGGGGTTGCAATCGTCGCGTTCCGCGTTACCCTAATGGGCGCATTGTTTCCAAATTGTTAACGAGGAGTTGCCGTAATGCCCGACGAGCACGAAACAGAAAGCAAGGCATGGGCGATTGAGGCCGCCGCGGCAGAGGCGGCATCGCGTGCTGCCGAGGAGATGCATCGTCCTCCCGTGGTGCCGATGGAGCGCGTGGTTGATCGCACCGATATCGAGCGCGGCGAGCGTGCCGGTCAAAAGCGCAGCCAGGAGCCGGGCTTTCCGCGCTTTTTTGCCGAGCTCAATATGGGCCTGATTCTTACGGCCTTCGCCATCGTTGCGTTTAAAACCCCTAATCACTTTGCTTTTGGCGGCACCTCGGGCGTGTCGGTCATTCTGTCCACGCTGTTCCCGACCCTGCCCGTCGGCGTCTTTATGTGGATTATTAACGCGGTTCTCGTCGTTTTGGGCTTTATCTTTTTGGAGCGCAAGGCAATCCTGTGGAGCGTCTTCGCCTCGTTTGCGCTGTCCGCCTATGTTTCGCTTTTTGAACTCTTTATCCCGACTGATGTCTCGATGACGGGCGATATGTGGCTTGACCTGTGCTTTGCCGTGATCCTGCCGGCGCTCGGCAGCGCCATTGTCTTTGATATTGGCGCCTCGACGGGCGGCACGGACATTCTTGCCATGATCCTCAAGCGCCGCACCACGCTCGAGATTGGCCGCGCCCTGCTCCTGGTCGATATCGGCATCGTGACCATCGCGGCCTTCTTGTATGGCCCGCGTGTCGGTCTGTATTGCGTGCTCGGCCTGTTTGCCAAGACGCTTGTGGTCGACAAAGCCATCGAGAGCATTCATCTGCGCAAAGTCTGCACGGTCATTTGTTCCGAGCCCCTTAAGGTCGAGGAGTTTATCGTCAAGCATCTCAACCGCACAGCGACCATCAGTCGCGGCTACGGTGCCTTCTCGGGCAAGTGCGTGACGGTGATCATGAGCGTGCTGAGCCGTCGCGAGGCCGTGCAACTACGCCGCTATGCGCGCGAAGTCGATCCGGGTGCCTTTATCACGATCGTCGACAGCTCCGAGATTGTCGGCAAGGGTTTTCGCGGTACGAACTAACGCGGACGTATTCAACGAACCGCCTGCTGGCGCCGTGTACCTTGCAAATCGGTCATCTTTGAGTATTTGAACTCACATTGGGTGATAATGATGCCAAAGACATCGTTTGCGATCCAGGTGATTCGCTCAAGATACGAAGGGATGATTTCGATGTTCTGCTCGCAGTGTGGCGCCCCTATGGGCGATAACGACAAGTTCTGCGGCGTGTGTGGTGCTCCTAATGCCGGTGCCGCTGGCCCCGCTCCCCAGGGACAGCCTCAGCCCCAGCAGTTTGTTCCGCAACCGCCCGTGGCGAATGCGCCAAAGGGCTGTGTGGTTCAGGCGTTCCAGGATATGACCAAGACCCCGGGCGTGCTTCAGCGTGTATGCCAAATCGCGTTTTTGCCGGCGCTGATTTGCGTTGTGTCGGTGCTCGTGTTGTTTATTCCCGTTATTGGCGGCATTGCGGCTGCCATCGGCTTTTTGGCAGCTTGCATTGCGAGCGTGTGCGGTTCCGGCTTTGGCATCGAGTGGGGTCGCGATCTGTCGCTTAAGATCGATGACGGCATGGATCGTCCGCTGATGCGTTCCACGTCGTTTGGTCTCGGAGTCTTTTCGAGCGTTATTTCGGTCGTGCTCGAGGTTATCGCTGCCATTCCCGTTATCGGTGTAGTGCTTTCGCTGGTGGAGGGCGTGGCGCTTGGTGCCGCAGGCTCGTACTCCTACTATGGCTCCTATGCGCTCGAGGCTGCGCTGTTCGGTTCGCTCGGCCTGCTTGTCCTGGCGCTGATTGCCTCGGCGATTCTGGGTGTCTTCTTTAAGATGTTCGCCGACATCGCCGTGATGCACTTTGCGGTGACCGGTCGCGTCGAGAGCGCGTTTTCGCTCGATAAGGTCTGGGCGGCCTTTAAGCACAACAAGACCAAGCTGTTCTGCGCTTCGTTCCTTCCCGAGTTTTTGACGGGCCTGGTCGCCAATGTTGTCACATGGATCTTGACGGTCGTCTTTGGCGCCATTGCCTCTGTCGGTATGTATAGCTACTACTATCGTCCTACGGGTATTGAGGCAATTGTTACCGGCGGTGGCGTCACGCTCGTGCTGTTCCTGGTGCTGGTTGCTTTCGTCACCGTATTTCTTACGGTCTTTGGCAAGATGCTCAAGCACCGTGCCGTTGGCTATTGGGTTGCACGCTATGCAAGCGAATGGGCCGATGAGGATAAGGACGACGTCCTGACTTTTGCATTGCCCTTCGAGAAGAAGTCCGCTGCTTCGGGTTACAGCGCTCCGGATGCTTCGCCGGCACCTGCACCCGCTCCCGCGACCGAGCCTGAGACGGCATCTGAGCCCGAGCCTGCGCCTGAGCCGGCACCTGCACCTGAGCCGGCGTCCGAGCCAAGCTCCGACGAGGAGCCTCAGGACGAGTAGCCACGCCGCCTGCTATTTGGGGACGGGCTAAAAATAGCGCATGACAAACGAGCGGGGGCGGACGTGTCGAAACGTCCGCCCCCGCTTTGACATCGCGATGTGGCTATGACTGCGAGATGCCAGCGAATCGATTACTCGTCGTGCTTCTCCTCGCGGCGTGCAGCAGCGCGTGCGTCGTGGATGCCCTTGATCGCGGCATGGCGAGCCGTTCGGGCA